>Ga0105044_10007846_pt1 | contig 14700 bp, 13 predicted proteins | sample MAT01_FD_78092 | JGI IMG/M metagenome (GOLD analysis project Ga0105044, IMG submission 78092) | Freshwater microbial communities from Lake Fryxell liftoff mats and glacier meltwater in Antarctica - MAT-01 | ecosystem: Environmental > Aquatic > Freshwater > Ice > Liftoff microbial mat | place...
CTTCGGCCAGTTTCGCAATCTCAGTCATCGGAAGCCTGGTGCAGTGCACAAAATAATCCATAATGAGATTATCTGGCACACTCATCACTTTACCGAACATGTCATTGGGAGCATCGGTCAAATTGATAGTGTTTCCCCAGCTCGAGCTCATCTTACGTCCATCGGTCCCAAGAATGAGGTTGGTCATGAGGATATCTTGTTGTTCTACTGCCCAAGCCTTCTGCAGCGTACGGCCAGCGAGCAGGTTGAAACGCTGATCTGTTCCACCAAGCTCTACATCCGCCTTTACTTGCAGACTATCTATCCCCTGAAAGACCGGGTACAGCATTTCACGGAGAGAAACCCGCTTCCCATCATCAAGACGTTTTCGAAAATTTTCTCGTGCTATGAATTCTGCAACAGAAAAAGCATCAGCATAAGCTCCAATTGCTCCAAGCTTCATTTCAAGAAACCACTCAGAATTATAGTGCACTTCCGTTCTTTCTTGGTCGAGGATTTTCCAGGCCTGCGCCAAGTACGTCTCCATATTCCTTTTCACAACCTCTTCGGTCAATATCGGTCGTTCGCTCTCCTTGTCCGACGTATCACCGATTTGCCCAGTAAAATCACCTACAATAAAGATAACTGTGTGGCCAAGATCCTGGAAATCACGGAGCTTAAGGAGAGGGACGGAGCGACCAAGGTGGAGATTTGGACTGGTCGGATCAATTCCGAGCTTGATGCGAAGTGGTTCACCCGAAAGGAGTCGTGCCTTGAGATGGTCATGATTAATGACTTCTGCCACACCGCGCGTGAGCAACTCGTCAATTTTTTGCTCTCGGTTTTCCATACAAAAGTATGTCTAATTATTTTAGTCCAAATTTGGCTTTGGCGAGCCGATACTGATCATCAGACATCTGACCGCTCTTTCGCATGGTTTCAAGCGATGCCAAAATTTCATCTTTATGCTTTTCGATGTTTTTTGGAGTCATAGCTTTACGAAGCGTCTTTTCTCGTTCAGCGGGACTCATATTCATGATCCGCTTCATAGCAAAACGCTGAAGCATGTTCATATCTTTCATGTCGGGCATACCTGGCACGCTCGCCATATCATTTTTTTTTTCTTCGTCCTTATCTTTGGCAAAGGGATTCCACTTCATGGCTGATGAATTATGAATTAAAAGTTATGAGTTATGAATTTTCATATTTCATACATCAAAACTTCAGTATCAATTATCTGTCTTCATTTTATACCGTGACACGAGTAACGCGGAAGCAATATAGATAGAGGAGTACGTGCCAAATACGACACCAGTCAAGAGCGCTACCCCGAAGTAGCGGATACTCTCACCACCAAAGAGTACAATAGCGATGAGTGTAATGATGACTGTCATCGAGGTATTGACCGAGCGGCCGATGGTCTCGTTTAAGGAACGATTGACGATGTTCTCAAAATCCTCCTTATGACTACTCCGCATCAGATTTTCTCTGACCCGATCGTACACAACGATAGTATCGTTTACCGAGTACCCCAAGATAGTAAGAAGTGCCGCGATAAACGGCACACCCACTTCAATATCAAAAAATTTCCCAAGAAGTGCAAAGAGTCCAATGACAATGATGATATCGTGGGCCAGAGCAATAACTGCCCCTGCTCCATAGTCCCAGGAAGTGACTACGCCAGAGACCCTCCGAAACGCCCAAGCGATATAGAGCAAGATACCGAGGATAGAAAGAGCGATCCCGGTAAACGCATTTTTCTTAATCTGTTCCGAAACCGACCCTCCAATAAAATCGGTACGAAGTAGGGTAATATTCGGATCAAGTGTCTTTAGTTTTGTCAGCACCTGTTCATTCGCGGTTTCATCTGATGCCAAATAACGAAGGAGTGCACCGCGGTTGTCAGTTGGCTGAAGCGTGAGACTCTGAAGCGCTACTTCCGAAAGACTGCCTTCTATTGCTCGAACTTCGGGTGCGGGATCAAGTGCAAAACGTACTTCCATGAGGGTTCCGCCCTTAAAGTCAATGCCGAGCTTGAGCCCCCCAAAGACTCACGCACACAACACTCGCTACAATCAGGAGAAGAGAAAAGGCGTAGGCATACTTTCTTTTTTGGATTATCTGGAGCATAGTGTATCAGTTGAAGTGAACAATAAAACGAAACATTTATTCGTCTAATCTTTTTTTAGGCGAAGCCAAAAGCCATGGGTGGCGTTCCATCCAATCACCAGCAATAAAGGTGGTCGTGATGCGAACTAGGACCACGGCAGTAAAGAGTGAAAGGAGCACTCCCAAGGATAAAATGACGGCGAAGCCTTTGACAAAACCCGTGCCAAGGCCAATTAAAATAACGGTGGTGATAAGCGTTGAAACGTGACCGTCACGGATGCTCGGCCAGGCACGGCGAAAGCCTTCTTTCAGAGAGCGTATGACGCCCTTCCCGTATGATAGCTCTTCCCGGGTGCGCTCAAAGATAAGTACGTTAGCATCGACAGCAATACCGATAGACAAGATGAAACCAGCAATACCCGAGAGCGTCACCGTGATAGCAAAGGGCGTGAATACAGAGAGCTTAAAAAGCGTAAGGAGCATGGCGGTATAGAGAAGGAGCGCAAGCACTGCTATCACTCCAAGAAGTCGGTAGTAAAAGACCATATAGATCGCCACGGCACCGAGACCAACAACCCCAGCAAACAAACTTTCTTTGAGTGCCGACTCACCAAGAGAAGCATCGACACTCTGCTGAGCCACGAGCGTGATCGGTACTGGAAGTGCCCCCTCATTGAGACGCTTCACTAAATCATTGGCTTCTTGCATAGTAAAATCCCCTGTGATCACTGCCTGACCACCGACAATCTCATTTTGGACGGTTGGCTGACTGATAATCTCGTCATCGAGAAATATGGCGACGGACTTACCGATACTGCGCTTGGTAATTTCGGCAAAAAGGTTGGTTCCCTCGTCATCAAACTGGAGTGCAATCTGAGGCGAGCCCATGCCTTGACTCTGAAAATCAACAAAAGCATTTTTCAAGTTTTTCCCAGAGAGCCCTGTAGCCTTGAATGCAAGCTTCGGAAAATCATTGACGCTGTACTTACGTAGGAGGATATGCGCCCCGCGAACCTCAAGTTCGTCACCTTCGCCTCGCTCTTCAATCTTTTTGATTATATGATACCCAAACTGAGTCTCGACAAGATCCGGATATACCTGCCCAGCCTGAAGCGCTGTGTCAAACAAAACCTTATCAAACTCCGGAACAAACAAACCGCTTTTTGCAAAATCAAGGTCACCGCCGTTTTCTTTGGAGCCTGGATCGGCACTGAATTCCTTTGCAAGAGTCGCGAAGTCCTGCCCTCCTTTGAGCTGTTCCAAGGTAGCGATCGCCCTCTCCTTACTTGACGTATTGAGCATGTCAAGCTGCTTTTGCCCATCTTCATCTGTCACTCCATCTGCCTCTTCACGAAACTCGAGAAAAGGCGTCTCTTTGATCATCTTTTTCGCCTGTTCAACATTCTTTATACCAGGAAGCTCAACAATGATACGCTCTTCCGTCCCTGAGCGAGAGAGCTGTACCAGTGGTTCGCCAACACCAAAAGCATTGACACGTCGCTCAATGACTGCCTCAGCAGCGATCAGGGCGTCACTCACTTTGGCGCTTTCAATCTGAGAAACATCTGCTCGGTACTCAAGGTGGATTCCTCCCTGAAGATCGAGACCTTTGTTCACTTTCAGTTGATCAAGCACCGCAAAAACAGGCGGAAGGAATTTCACCGCTTGCGGGTAAGAAATAAGCCCGCAGACTAAACCAAGAAGAAGTACCAATGCGAATTGGTAGCGAATTTTTACCTGTTGTTTCATATCTTCGAGTATACCCGAAAGCAGGAACAGAGGCAAATAGAAGCCTTTTTGTATATTTTGCTCACTTGGCTGGCCATTTGAGCGGAAGAGAAACGAGCGTTTCCTGATTCTAATGTTTCTCTGAAACAAATCCGTCTTTTACTTGGTTTGATATAAAAAGAAAAAAGCCGAATGCCCTGGTTTGGGTACTCGGCAAACTAATAAGGCGGCTAGGGCCGCACTACTTTTCCGAAACCAGTGCCTTTATGGCCTTGGTATAGACCTGTGTGATCTGTCTGACGATCTCCGTTGCAGCGGCGTCGAACTCCACCTCGCTCACAGGTCCATCGTGGTATACCACGAAAGTCCCGTTGCTATCGCTTAGTCCTCTGGTGATGCCACATTTGACATCGACCAGAGCGCCGAAGAGATCGCTGGTAAAAACAACAGAGCACGAGACCCTGGTGTCGATACGTTGGTTGGGAGGAGACCTCAGAGGCTGTAGCTTCAACGTCACTCGTTCGTACCCCTCGTGAAGCGCCGCCGCGATAACTTTGTCGCGGAAAAGTACCACTGAAGTATCGGCCTTTCCCTTATTCTGGTTCAAGTTGACCGTAACCATCGGTGCCAGCGAGCCCTTCTTCAGCAGGTAGACATTGGCCACGTCTCTGTCTTTAGAAGAACCAGTGATTACGACACCTGACTGAGCCCAAGATGAGGACGCGGAAAAAACACATCCCCACGCCAACAACAGAACTAAACAAAATCGGGACATGAGCGCTCTCCTCATTCGAAACTCTGTCGCGACTTGCGACATATCAGTAAACCATCATTTTAGAATGCTGCAACCAAATTAAATTCATCCATCCAATCCCACTCGGGATAACAAAAAAAAGGCTTTTTAAAGCCTTTTTTTCTTATTTTCTGAATATCTAAAAAATGTTTTACTATTTGCCGTGCTTTTCTTCCAAACGCTTCAAAACGCGCTTGACCTGTGGAAGTGCAGCGGCTTCGTAGGCCGCATAGTCGACAACGGGCTTGAGCAGTCCATCCTCCAACAGATATTTGGTTTCAAGTTTAACACGTTCAAGAAACAGCCGGTCATGGGTAACAAGAAGGATCGTGCCAGGATACAAAGCGAGGGCCTCTTCGAGGGCTTCGATGGCTTCAAGGTCGAGGTGGTTGGTTGGTTCATCGAGGATAAGGACATTGGCCCGGAGCATGGTAAGGAGCGCCAAGATGAGACGCACTCGTTCACCAGGACTCAGGCTCTCAATCTTGCTATCAAGCGTATCTGGCGGAAACTGAAATTCAGAAAGGCACAGTGATGTCTCATAGGCATCGAAATGAGAGAGACGTTTCTTGAAAAGTTCCCGGGGCGTAAGAGACTGAGAAATATTTTCGTGCTCTTGCATGAGGTAACCGAAATGGACCGCGTCGCCGCGACTGACTACTCCCGCAAGTGGCGGGACTGTACCGGTGATTGTTTGAAGGAGTGTCGATTTCCCCGCACCGTTGTTGCCAAGGATAGCGATACGTGCGCCCATCGGAATTTCAAGATCAATTGGCCCGCCATGAAAAAGCTTGCTCGTTTCATCGCCCTTTCGCGCCTGGTATCCAAACTCCAATTTTTGAAGCGTGATGTCAGCCTCTTTGTTTTTTTCTGGATCAAGAACGATATTGAGCATGGGACGTTCTACTGGTCGCTCGACATCATCGAGACGCTTTTGGCGACCCTCAAGGGCCTTAGCCGAAGCATCAAACTTGCGTGTTGCCCGTTCTTTTTTATAGTTCGAAGTAAATCGGTCGTGGTCAGGCGTAGCCTTCTCTTTCACGCGGATCACCCATTCTTTTTTTTCGGCGATGGACTCAAAGAGACGATCGCGCTCCGCTTCCTGCGCACGATACTTTTCTTTGTGGCTACGGAAAGCATGCGCCTTCATATCGGCATAATCACTCCAATCGCCGGTATACATGATGGCACTCCGAGTGAACCAATCAATCTCAATAACTTTTTTGACGACGTGATCAAGAAAGCGACGATCATGAGAAGCAATAAGACAGGTCGCCTTGGAACGCTTGAGATAGTTCTCAAGCCAGAGAAGTGCTGGAAGATCAAGGTTGTTGGTCGGTTCATCGAGGAGAAGTAGGTCCACACCGCGAAGGAGCACTCCGGCCAAGGCGGCCTTGCGCTTCTCACCACCCGAAAGCTCTGCCAGAGGACGGTTGAGACCGACTCCAGAGAGAAACAGCCCCTCTAGTACACTCTGCGCGCGACGTGGAAAGTCATAGCCACCGAGACGCGTGTAGTCACTTTGGACCAACTCAAACTGAGTGAGGATTGCCTCTTCGTCCAGATTTTTTTCCAAACGCTTCATTTCATTTTCAAGCTCGGCGAGACCAGCCATACGCCGCAGGTATTCGAGCAACGTTTCATTTGGAAAAGCGAGGACTTCTTGCGGTAAATAGCCTACCAGGCAACGATTCGGAAGTAACCGCTCTCCACGATCAGGTGTCTCTAAACCAGCGGCGATCTTGAGAATCGTAGACTTACCAACACCATTTTGACCAACCAGCGCTACTTTCTGTCCTTCGCCCAAAGAAAAAGAGGCCTTTTCGAGGACGCGCTGGAGACCATAAGATTTTCGAATATTTTTGAGGACGAGCATGCTGACAGCTTTTTAGCTAGTAGCTTATTACCGAACGAAGTGAGTGAAGCGAAAGTTTACTTACGTTTCCGAATGAGTGACAGTAAAATTAGGTAAATACCTATTATGAGGAGGAGATTCACTAGGAACGAATTATAATACAAAAAAAGACTTCTGTAAAGCGGAAATAAGCCCTCAGACCTTACTATTGACTTTTTCTATTTTTAGGTGTAGTAAAGCCTTGCCTCATTACCAGTGGCAACCGATTCCAGCGAATTCCTGTTCCTCGACAACCCAAGGTGAGTCACATGTTGACCACCAGTAAAGACGAATCTAAACTGCGCATGCTCCTCATCGATGCAATCATCCAGCTCCAATCAGGATATGTGGAGTCCTACACAACCATCATGGCTGTGGAAGCCTTTGGCGAAAACAGTCGCGAGATGATGATCTATCGAAGCGTCCTGGATCAAATGCTCGTTAACGACCAGGAGCAAGCTGGCTGGTTTAAGAGCTACCTCGCCAGGCACGAGCGCACGGCCACCTGCTGACCAGGCGCGCTTCGAGACAAGCGCCCCGAAGAAAGCCACACAACCGAGTAACAACTCACCGTGTGGCTTTTAAATTTTTACAAGCGCTTGAGATACTCTTCTGTTTCCTCGAGGACGCGCTTAGCGTTGTCAAAGGTGACACGCTTTCTTGCAATCTCATACGGTTCCCAAGCAAAACCCTGATGTTCATGAGAAATAATCACCGCTTCTGCCTTTGTTTCGGCCGGATAAAAGTGTACTGCCTTGAAGATCCAGATGCCCTGTCCCTTCCGCAGGCGCTTCTCGCGTTCTGTCCCCTTAGCATCATAAAAGTACTTGATACTGACCCGTTTTTGGAAAACCTTGAGATCCTTTATTCCTGCTTCTTCTTCTGTTTCACGACAAAGCGTCATTTCTTCAGTCTCCCCTTCTTCTACGTGACCCTTGGCAAAATCAAAATGGCCACTCGGATAGTGAAGGAGAAGATAGAGACGTTTCCCATTTTCCTGACGAAAAACTACCGCGCCGACCGAGGTTTCCCAGATAACCGGAAAGCGGAAAAGACGTAAAAGAAAATAGAGAGGCTTCCAGACAGGAAGTTTCATAGAGATTGACAGATGACTTGGATACTTCTACTCTAACATAATATCTCAAATTACCCTCAATGCCCTTCCCGTCAGAGAAAAAACCGTATACGCGGCTCGTTTCCATTTTGTGGGAAATCCTGTTTGTGGCGCTCTTAGTACTAGCTGGTACGATCTTAGGCCTCCTCTTTGTCTATCACGCAGGCACACCAGACGTAACAAATATCCGTGAGTACCAGTTTCATCTCCCGACTATCATTTACGACCACACTGGAACCGTTGAGCTCTACCGGCTCTATGACGAAGAGAATCGCGTTATTGTCTCTCACGACGCCATTCCAGACACTGTCCGTCTCGCTACTATCGCTTCCGAAGATACAGAGATTTACACCCACCGCGGTATCGATCCTCTGGCTATCATGCGCGCCTTTATTGCTAATTTTCAAAGTGGCCGGATCACGCAGGGAGGCTCGACCATCACCCAACAACTCGCGCGAGCTCTCTATCTGTCGAGTGAACGCACCCTGGAAAGAAAAGTACGCGAAGCCCTCCTTGCCTTGAAGATTGATCACGCTCTTTCGAAAGATGAAATTCTCAATCTCTACTTAAACACTATTCCTTACGGATCCAATACGTACGGTATCGAGTCGGCCGCAAATGTCTTTTTTGGCAAACCAGCTCGTGATCTCTCTTTAGATGAAAGCGCCCTTCTCGCGGCTCTCCCGAATGCTCCGAGTTACTTTTCTCCCTACCAAGGCAACGAACCCAAACTGCGAGAGAGGCAACTTGGTATCCTCCAAAAGATGTACACGCTCGGCCTGATCAGTCGTAGCGACTACGGGGATGCGTCTCAGATAGACACCCAGGCCAAAATTATTCCTCGTAAGGAGGCAATCATCGCTCCCCACTTTGTCTTTGCGGTCTTAGATGAACTAAAAGGCCTCTATAGCGAAGATGAACTACGGACCAAGGGACTGCGAGTCGTCACCACGCTTGATCTCACGCTCCAAGAAGCTGGTGAACAAGCCGTCAAAGAAGGTGCCAAGCGTAACCTCTCTCGTGGAGCAGAGAACGCAGCTTTGGTGGCAGTCGATGGAAAATCTGGCGATATCCTCGCCATGATCGGTTCTCGTGACTATTTTGACCCAGCTATCGATGGCAATGTAAATGTTACGCTTGAAAAGCGTCAGCCGGGGTCGGCCTTCAAACCCTTTGCGTACGCTACGGCTTTCACCAAAGGCTTTCAACCAGAAACACCTATCTACGATACCAGAATTAACTTTGGTCCTGATGGTACTGGTAAAGACTATATTCCGGAAAACTACAACGGAAAATTTAACGGTCTTCTCTCGATGCGCCAAGCGCTTTCGATGTCACTCAATGTTCCGGCGGTCCAAACACTTGCTTTAGCTGGCATACCGGATACTATCGCTCTCGCCAGTGCTATGGGCATCACAACCCTAACTGAACCAAATCGCTACGGTCTCTCGCTTGTCTTGGGCGGAGCGGAAGTGAGGCCACTTGATATGGCGAACGCCTTTTCTGTGTTTGGACAAGAAGGTCTCTCACATCGCACGACTGGGATCAAGGCGATCAGTGACCGGAATGGAGAAAACATCACAGTGAAGAAAAAAGAAGTGCTCCAAGTCCTCGATCCTGAAGTCGCTCGTAAAATAAATTCTATCTTGTCTGACAATGTAGCCCGTACTCCGATCTTTGGACCGAATAGTCCACTCGCGTTTCCAAAGGGAGTGGTCGTCGCCGGTAAGACTGGCACCACCCAGAATTTCCGCGACGCCTGGACTGTTGGTTATACTCCCTCTATTGCTGTCGCTGTTTGGGCTGGAAACAACAACAACTCACCGATGCGTACTGGAGCTGATGGTATCTATGTGGCCGCTCCAATCTGGCGCGACTTTATGAATGTGGCACTCAAGCAATTCCCCGAAACTGGATTCACAAGTTACCGACAAGTTCCATCACTCAAAACAAACTCCGGTATTCCAACCAATTCAAGAACTATCTATATTGAAAACAAAACCGGGCGCGAGATCCCAGAAAGCAAAGCCAAGAAAATGAAAAAGGAGCGTTACAAGACATACCAAGTGGGCGACGCCAGTGGCTACTCTTTTGACCTCTTACCACCTCTACCAGAAGAAGGTTCTCCGGACACCCTCAGCATGAATGACATCCGCACATTCTACGAACAAGGCCAGTAAAAAATAGGGTAAAAAAACTTGCACACAACACGTCACGACCGTGATAGCCTGTACGCGTCGTAAGTTCTAAAAAATACCCGTTACAGATTACTTCACGACCCCTCCAGAAGCGGGCATGCGAGTCGATGTTTTCTTCCGGGTTCTTTTGCGATTTTGAGTGGCGCCACACCGCTGACCATTTCAAGTTTTTTTGGCAGCAAATCTTATGAATTCGTTTCTGTATTTTTTGAAGAAGATTTTGAAAGTTCAGCAACTAACTGCCGTTGATACTGTTCAAGTGTTTTTTCAAAATCTCTCACAAGTTTATCACCATCGGATTTCAACCCTCCAAGAATCTGCTGAATATTGTTTTTTAGATCATCATTTTGCATACGTTTAAGTTACATTATTTATCTCCCATGCCATATAAATTTTTTGCGTCCCTAAATTTTTGGGAGGCTCGCTCGGAAAGATCGGCCGTGCCTCGGCCAAAAATAGCCGTTGCCTGGAGTATGCCCTCGATTGCTTTCCTTGCTCCAAGCGAAAAAGTGCCGTATGCCACTTCCAATGCTGGCATTAAAACTTTATTTAAGGATGTTGTTTGTGTCACTGCACGGTATGTTTCTATATCAGTTATAGGTTTTTCGAACTCCATTAAAATTTTTCTCAATACTTCGGGATGGTGTTTACGTCCAGTGACTGTATCTAACCCTTGGAACAATCTAAAGAGTACCATCTCCCCTTCTCTACGAATTTGTTGGACAATGCTTTCATTTTGTTTTTCTCCACCCTCAATTAAAACCTCGGGGAGCTGTTCGACCCCTTGTGCTTCCAGTATGGCCACCTCTGGTCCACCTTTGCCCTGTATCGTAGCCAATACAGCATCGTATCGCTTAGTGGCTATCCCTTGCTGCGTGGCGGCATCCTGTGCCAACTCGGCTACCGCAGCTACTACCTGTGGATCCTCTACCATTTCTACTGGCTCCGCTGGCGTTTCTACTTTTTTCTCCAATTCCAAACGCACTGCTTCTTCTGGAGTTTCCAGCTGCAACTCTGTATCCTCTGCTTTGGGTGCATCAAAATTAATCGGCATAGAATTCTCTTACAGATTATCCTTCCTTCTCAATTTTACCCCCCCCTCACACGTCCCTGTCAAACAAAATAAAAACAAGCGCCCAAATAAAGAATTCCCTCAAATAAATGTCGACAATTTCTCACGGTCGTGAGATTTTGTAGATATTGCCAATAGGTATTTGTCCTTTAATACCAGCGCTCGCTCGGAAACAAAAGTTTACTTTTTTTCGCTCGCTTCGTTAGGCACTAAAAAATCGCCCCCGTCTATTCGCGACGGATAGCATCCATTGGAGTTAGGCGTGAGGCGCGGTAGGCTGGGGCGAGGCCAAAGATAATACCCACCGCCATCGAGAATCCGACTCCGAGCAAAAATGACTGCCAGGAAAATGAGAGCGGGAGAGCGAAGCCAAACGAAGCAAAAACATACCCAAGCCCCAGGGTGAGAAGTACCCCGAAGAAAATTCCAATCAGCCCGCCGAGAAGCGTGATGATGAGTGCCTCAAGAAGAAACTGCTGTAGGATACTCCGTGAGGTTGCTCCGACTGCTTTACGCAATCCGATTTCCGATGTCCGCTCCGAGACAGACACATACATGACGTTCATGATGCCGACACCGCCAACGACGAGTGAAATAGAAGTAAGCGCCAAGAGAAGAATTGACAACGACCCCAAAATATCACTGAATGTTTTCTGAGCTTCCTTGGTGGAGGTGACCGAAAAATCATCCTTGTTAGGATTATCAATATCGTGACGCTTGCGGAGAAGTGCCACAATATCCGCCACTGTTTCCATCTCCCGTGAAGCATCCTTCATTTTCACGGAAACAAATTGTACATAGTCCACTCCGAGAAGTTTCTTTTGCAGTGTTTGTACTGGCACATAGGTGAAGCTGTCAAAGTTGAGAAACGCCACCGCTCCACGTGTCGAGAGCACGCCGATGACCCGATATTTCTGTCCTTTGAGAGTGATATACTGGCCCACCGCATCACTCGTACCAAAGAATGTGTCCTTGGTTTCGCTCCCCAGTACCGCTACCTGAGCAAGACTCCGGTCTTCTTCATCAGTAAAAAACCGACCGCTTTCAAGTTTCAGGTTGCCGTCAACCAAGGCGACATCCGCTCCAGTCCCAAAAAGGGAAATGCGCTTCCCTACCGATCCATAGGTGGCGCGCTCCTGACCGATGGTGCCGGCATAGACCGCTCTAACGTTCTGTAATTTCTTGATGGCTTCACCGTCCTTGACCGTCAAAGTCGTAATCTGTGTCCCCTGGGCTCGGCCAGTTGAGTTCTCACTCGACATGGCCGTGGTATTGGGAATCTTGACTTCGACTTGAATGAGGTCGCTCCCAAAACTCTCCACCTGTCCCAAAATAAACCCCTTTACTCCCTCACCGAGACTGGTCACTACCACCACCGCAAACACTCCAATGACCACTCCCAGAAGCGCCAAAAATGTCCGTGCTTTATGGGTACGGATAGTGCGAATGGCAAAAAAAAGTGGGATGAAATGTTTCTTATTCATAGCTATTCATAACGTAGGGCCTCCATAGGGCTGACTTTCGAGGCCTTGAACGCCGGATAGAGTCCAAACGTTATACCAATGACGAGTGATACTATGAAGCCGATCACCACAGATGAAAGTGGCACGAGAAACTGCCATTCATAGCCAAGACGCGGAATGATAAGCGCCGCCACGTAGGCAATGAGGATACCAAAGATAATGCCAATACATCCGCCGACCAAGGTAATAAATGAAGATTCAATAAGAAACTGGGTCATAATATGAACTGGTCGCGCGCCCACCGCTTTCCGCAATCCGATCTCACGAATACGCTGCGACACTGAGATCAGCATGGAATTCATAATCCCAATGCCACCAACCAACAGTGAGATAGAAGCAATAGCAATAAGGAAGTATTTGAGAACATTGGTAATACTCGTCAACACACCAAGAGCTGCCGCGGTGCTCCTCACCGAAAAGTCAGACTCTTCATTGTCCTTGAGACCATGTTGCTTGCGAAGAAGAACATTCATGTCAGCAAGCGTGCGTTCGATATTGTCCGGACTATCCACCTTACCCCTTGCAAAATTGAGGTAGTTGATGCCGAGAAGAATCTTTTGGGCAGTGCCGAGTGGCACAAAAATAAGTGTATCCGGATTGGAGAAGGCTGCTGAGCCACGCTCTTCTAGGACACCGACGACCTTGAACGGGTTTTTTTTGATGGTGACTATTTCACCGATAGGGTCACGATTTGGGAAAAGATCTGTCGCTCGAGTCGCCCCGAGGACCACCACTCGTGAGAGGTCTGTTTCCTCTTCGAGAAAAAAGAAGCGCCCCTGTGCCACCTTGATGTTTTCTACCGCCACCATATCTGGTGATACCCCCTGAAAGCTCGCCTCGAACGACTCTGTGGCTGACTCTACCGTGGCTGAACCACTGACATACCCAGAAACAGCCGTGAGGTGAGGGACGTTGCGTCGCTCCCTAAGTGCCTTCAAGTCATCGTTTTTGAACGTTGTAGTGACAATACCGAGCGCCGAAGCAGGCGGGCCTTTTTCCTCTGATGCACCTGGCAGCACGGCTACCAGATTACTCCCAACACTCTCGACCTGCGAGAGTACCAGTTTCTGAGCACTCGCCCCGATAGCCATGACCATGATGACCGCCGCCACACCGATGACAACACCAAGCACGGTCAACATGAAACGCAGTTTGGAAGCCGTCAGTGATCGATAGGTGATCTTGATTGGGTCAGAAAATTTCATAAAATTTGAGATCGGGGATAGTAAACTCACAAACCCCAATCACCGAATCAAGCATTACTTGAGAAGTTCACTTTCATCTGCTGCTATCCGCCGGTTTGTAATCGGCACATCGGCGACGATTTCGCCATCCACCATCTTGAGAACACGCTTGGCATGCTCAGCCGTGGAGGTTTCGTGCGTCACCAAAACGATAGTTTTACCACTATCATTTAATTTCTGTAAAATAGCCATCACCTGGAGTCCTGACTTGGAATCGAGGTTTCCGGTCGGCTCATCGGCAAAAATGATTTCAGGATTGTTGACCAATGCCCGAGCGATGGCCACACGTTGTTTCTCACCACCAGAAAGCTGGTTCGAGAGATAGGTAGCCCGGTGTGACATCCCTACGGCTTCGAGAGCCGCCTTGATACGCTCATCATTTGAGGCGTCCGAAGTATCGTCATAGAGCAGTGGCAGCTCGACATTCTCAGCCACCGTGGTCTTGGGAAGCAAATTGAACGCTTGAAAAATAAATCCGATTTCTCGGTTGCGCAGCCGGGCCAGCTCATCGTCAGTAAATTTGGTCACATCCTTCCCATCGAGAAGAAAGGTACCCGCAGTGCTGCGATCGAGCAGTCCCAACACCTGCATCAGGGTCGATTTGCCAGATCCAGACGGTCCCATGATAGCGATGAATTCGCCTTTGTCTATCTGAAACGTCGCACCACTCAAAGCGCGCGTTTGCACCCCATCATTCTCGTAAACTTTTTCCAAACTTGTAACCGATAGTAGCGCCATAGAATATGATATACTGAGTACAAAACTATCATAGCACACTGCCGTTTCTATGCCCTCCGAAAACTCCCACTGTCCCAACCTCAAAACAGACTACCACGATCTCCTTGCTCTCAAGAAGCAGTTTCAGGTTGCGCTAGAGGAGGCAGCGAAATCAGGAAACTTCCACGCCCTTGAAACCCTCAAGCAAGAGATAGAAGACAAGAAAGCCTCCCTCGAAGAAAAGCTCATTCCTTTTGAAACAAAACTCCACATCAAGGAACAATACGAAACACAGAAGAAAGCCTTTGAAAAGATCGGCCTCCTCGAAA
>Ga0105044_10007847_pt1 | contig 14699 bp, 15 predicted proteins | sample MAT01_FD_78092 | JGI IMG/M metagenome (GOLD analysis project Ga0105044, IMG submission 78092) | Freshwater microbial communities from Lake Fryxell liftoff mats and glacier meltwater in Antarctica - MAT-01 | ecosystem: Environmental > Aquatic > Freshwater > Ice > Liftoff microbial mat | place...
GGGCTATAACCCTAAAAGCAAATATATCTGGGTAGCCGAGGGGTGTTCAGGCGTTTTCGCTGATGTCGCTGGATACCATTACGGGCGAGGTGACGGCTTCGACCCAGCCGCTCGCAGATATGATGATCGTGGTCATGATATTGGATCAGTGGTCAAGGGAGCGGTTGTGGGCGCATTGATTGCAGGGATTACCTCTAGATCCAGTTCTTCGCGCCATACAGTTAGCAACTACAATGACAGTGGGGCTTATAACGGGTGCCACGGGACAGGCTGTGGGGTTGATGTTCCCCCCTCCGACAACAGCGATCCGACGCCAACCTTTGACAAGGAAGGCAATCCGAACTTTGATGCCGATGGCAACTATCAAGGTTGTCATGGCGACGGCTGCCTCACCGACGACGCCAATTGACGAAGATCAAGAGCGTGAGAACTGACTAGTTTACACTAGGACGTCAGTCATAGAACTGACAGCCTGCCCTTAGCCGGCAACGGTCGCAATCTTCCACTCTCGCGCGGCACGGAGCTGACAGGTTAAAGCCACAATCGGAGTTTCAGCCCAACGCTCTCCATCGAACCGCAGAAATTTCTCGACGAAATCAGTCAGCGTTGCTTCGCAGGAATGAACGCTTTCGCCTCTAAAATTCCTTATGTCGGTGATTGTGGCTTTAACCTGTCAGCACCCATTTCATCGAGGTGCCACCGAGGAGATGGGCTTTGCCGCCGTTGCTTTAGGTTGGCGGCTATCTGCGGGCCGAATTTGATGGTCCAACAGCGAATTGTCTCATAGGTAACGTCCACGCCGCGCTGGACCATCAGCTCTTCGACGTCGCGAACGATGAGCGTAAACCTGTCATACTGGCAGACGGCGTGTCGGATCACATCCGGCGGGAAGCAGTCTCGCTTGAAAAAGATCGGTCGCATGCCACCTGCTCCAGATGCCGACCGCAAATCAGGCCTCACGGAGCCAGGTCAGCGTAACGCCGACAGCATCCACCCGTGCCCGAAAGCGCCCTTGCATCGCCTGCAAATCTGACGGCCTTTCGCCGGATGGCCGGTTTCAAGAAATATCTTCCACTCATTCTCCTCGCCGTCGTCCTCGTGCTGGTGCTTGCCAGTGGCGTCACGAAGTATCTGGGGCTCTCCGCCCTCAAGGAGAACGGTGCAGTGCTTCGCGCCTTCATCGCCGAGAATGCCGTCCTCGCTCTGCTGATCTATGTCGCCATTTACACGCTCGCGACCGCCATCAGCATTCCAGGCGCCGCCATCCTGACCCTGGCCGGCGGCTATCTATTTGGGACGTGGGTCGGCGGTATTGCCACGGTGATCGGCGCGACGGCTGGCGCTGTGCTCATCTTCTATGCCGTCCGCACCTCGCTGGGCGCATCGCTGCGCGCGCGGGCAGAAGCCTCCGGCGGACGTCTGAAGGCAGTGATCGATGGCGTGAGAGAAGGTGCCTTCGGCTACATCCTCACGCTGCGCTTGATTCCGCTTGCGCCGTTCTGGCTAGTCAATGTCGCAGCGGCACTCGCGCATGCACCGCTGGGTGCCTACACGCTTGCGACGTTCATCGGCATTATTCCGGGCACCTTTATCTTTTGCGGTATCGGTGCGGGCATCGGCGATGTCCTGGCACGCGATGAAGCGCCCGACCTTGGGATCATCTTCGAGCCCAAGGTGTTCGTGCCGCTTCTGGCGCTCGGGCTGCTGACGCTGGGAACGACGCTCTATCAGCGCTTTGCCAAACGAAAAGGGGAGAAGGCATGACGGCTCCTGTCGCGACAGCCGATATCGCGATCATCGGTGCCGGGTCCGGCGGCCTCTCAGTTGCCGCCGGCGCGGCGCAACTCGGGCTCAGCGTCGTGCTGTTTGAAAAGGGCGAAATGGGCGGCGACTGCCTCAACTATGGCTGCGTGCCCTCAAAGGCGCTGATCGCCGCTGCCGGCGCGGCGCATAAGGCACGGCAAGGCGCCCTTGGCGTTACCGCTTCCGGCGTCCAAGTCGATTTCGATGCCGTCATGGCGCATGTCCATCACACCATCGCGGCGATCGCGCCGGTCGACAGCCAGGAACGCTTTGAGGGCCTCGGCGTGCGCGTCGTGCGCGAAGCCGCAAAGTTCGTCGATGCCCGTACTGTCGCAAGCGCCAGCTTCGCCGTCCGGGCGCGCAAAATCATCATCGCAACCGGTTCGCGCGCTGCCGTCCCGCCGATTGAGGGACTGAGCGCGGTTCCTTTTCTCACCAACGAGACGATCTTCGAGCTGAAAGCTCTGCCCGAGAAGCTGATTGTCCTTGGAGGCGGGCCTATCGGCATCGAACTCGGCCAGGCCTTCGCCCGGCTTGGCTCTGCCGTCATCATCGTCGAGGCGGGCACGCCGCTTGGCCGTGAGGATCCGGCTGCCGCCGCGTTGGTGCTGGACCAGCTCCGCAAGGATGGCGTCGAAATCATCGCTGGCCGAAAGGTCCTCAGTGCCGAACCCGGCCCCGTTCTTGTGCTCGAAGGCGGCAAGCGGATAGCAGGGTCGCATCTTCTGATCGCTGCGGGACGGACGGCTTCACTTGGCGACCTCGATCTCGACAAGGCGGGAATCGAACGGACCGCAGATGGCGTGAAGACCAACAGCGCGATGCGCACGACCAACCGGCGCGTCTATGCCGTGGGTGACGCGGCTGGCCGGGGACAGTTCACCCATCTGGCCGGCGCCCATGCCGGCCTTGTCGTCCGCCGTGCGATCTTCGCCTTGCCGGTCAATGCCGACAAGCTGATTGTGCCGCGCGTCACTTACGCCGATCCCGAGATCGCAACCATCGGCCTGACGGAGGCTGAGGCGCGCAAGGCCCATGGCGATGCTGTGAGGGTTGAGATTTTTCCGTTTTCCGAGAACGATCGCGCCCAGGCCGAGGGCGATACGCGCGGTTTTGGAAAACTTGTCACCACCCGGCGCGGCAAGGTTCTGGGCGTGACGCTGGTCGGCCGCAGCGCCGGTGACCACATCCACGTCTGGTCGCTGGCGATGTCGGCCGGTCTCAAGCTCAGCAAGCTGACCGGCATGATCGCGCCGTATCCGACGCGCGGCGAAATCTCCAAGCGGCTGGCGGGCCAGTGGTATGCGCCAGCCCTGTTCTCGCCAATGACCCGTTGGTTGGTGTCGGTGCTGAAACGCCTTGCCTGAAAAGTTCGGATCAGGCGGATCGGCCTCGCCGACGGTAGCGCGATATGAAGCGGCGGTCGATCAAACGCTTGAGCTTTAACGCCGCGCAGCCCTGCCACCAGGCCCCGCCTCGCAGCGCTAGTCCGCTGCCGTCGCCCAGATCCATAATGCTCAACCAGTTTGTCTGCGGACGATAAGTCTGGAATATCCCTCCGTCTGCGAGGGCGGCAAGATTATGGGCCAGCGTGCCTGCCGAACGAACGCCGAAGACCCCGGCGAACGGACGTGGGGCAATCACAATCGTGCCGCAGTCCCCCGTTGCGAAGACGTGCGGATCGCCCGCTGCGTTCAGCATCGGCGTCGTGAGCAACCGGCCCCTGCCATCAACGGGCAGGCCCAGCGAGGCGATCAGCGGAGGTGCAGCCAGCCCGGTTGCCAGAATGAGTGCATCGCAATTCAGTTCGCGGCCGGACGCGAGTGTGCATCGGCTGCCCGCTATTTGTTCGACGCGGTCAGCGAGGATGACGACGCCGCGCCGGGTAAGCTGGGCCTCAAGCCACGCCAACGCGCCTTTCGGGGCCCAAGTGCGGACATCGCCGAAGCCTGCCAGCGTTATGTGCGGCGCGATGCCATGTCGCTCGCAGAGGCCGGCGAGAGCCGCAGCGATTTCGTAGCCTGTGGGGCCTCGCCCCGCGACAACCAGCGCGGGGCAGCGTCGATCTGCTGCGAAACCTGCCTCGAGCCGACGGCGCAGCGCGAACAGTCTGGCCAACGGCTTGGCCGGCCAGACGCCCGGGACGCCCTCAAGCGCCGCCGGAACGCGAACTCCGCTACCCACATTAAGTGATATGGCATCGAAGCCCAGCGTCTCACCGCCCGTTATCGAAAGTTTGCGCTCGCCTAGGCTAACCTTTTCGACTTCGCCGATTCGATGTTCGACACCGTGATGCCGCGCGAGAGCCGCCACATCGATCTCCGCCTCGTGGGGTTCGACGGCGCCCGACAACACGCCGGTGGCAAGACCCGAATACTGAAATACCGGCGGACTGATCAGGATCGGTGCGACGCCTGAACGCCGCAACGCCGCCGCATCGGCGATCAGCTGCAGATGGGCGTGTCCCGCTCCGGCAAGGACAGCCCGTATCGTCATTTTTTAGCGCGGGCTGCGACGGCGTCCAGAAATGCCTTGATACGTGCGGCGTTCGCACCGAGATCGCTGACGCCGACCCGCGAGGTCGAGCGCATGTCGATATTGGCGCCGGCACCGGCCTCACTCTGCCGAACGCGGATCGCTATGTCGTCCTTGAAGCCAAACCAGAAACTCGTCGCGTTCGCCTCGATGGTTCCGGTGGTTGCCTCCGCCGTGACGATCTCCCAGCCTATGCCGCGCGCTTCATCGAGCACCACAGCATAGGCTTCCGGGACGGTCAGCGGCAAGCTCAGGGTGCGCACATCAGGATAGGCTTCACGTACGATTTCACCGGCCGACCGCGATGCGATCTGCGAGAAGCCCGCGCTCTGATACATCGGGAAGCTGGACAGGGGCTCGGTCAGCGAATTGACCGGATTGACGTCAGGGGTCGCAGCCCTCAGCGCCATGACCCGCTCAGAGAACGCCGGTGCGTCTTCGGCGTTTGTCGCGACATCATGGATCGGCGGAATCGTCGCCGACTTTTCCCGAACCCAGGCCAGGTAGCCGAGGGCGGCGGCAGGGATGAGAAGCGCGACGAGCGCCAGGCTCCAGCCCCGCCGCGGCGCACGGGCCACTACAATTGCCAGCGCCAATAGTGCGGTCGCCAGCGCGCCGAGCACGACCCAGATCCCCCACTGCACAATCATAACGCCGAGCCCGAAGCGCCAGCCGAACACCCCGAACTTCACGCCCAGCGCTGCCGCCGCGAAATAGAGCGGCACCATCAGCGAGATTATGAGCGCAAACCGTACGACCCAGGTTTTCATAGAGACAGTCCTTTACGCTTGGCGGGGGTGCCGCTGGAAAAACATGTTCCACAGCGCAGGACGCGGCGCCAGTGACCAGATACCTATTCACCTAAGCCGTTCGGGACTTGTCTGTGCTAAGATGAGGATGGCCGCCGCCCCTGCGGCGGACCCATATTGGCTCTCATGTTTGATCGTCTCCTGCGCACGCTGATTGAACCGCCGATCAATGCGCTTGGACGTTCGCTCGCGCGCCGAGGCGTTACGGCCGATCTTGTCACCTTATCGGGAGCGGCCATCGGGGCTGCGGCGGGCGTAGCGGCTGCAATGGGGACCTTTGAGTTGTGCCTCATCCTTGTCGCGCTCAATCGGCTTTTCGACGGGCTTGATGGCGCCGTCGCAAGGGCCACGCGGCGCAGCGATCTTGGTGGGTATCTCGATATCGTCGCGGACTACATCTTCTACATTTCGGTTCCCCTCGGCTTCGGCCTGCATACGCCGGACAACCTGACGGCCGCGTTGGTATTGACCGCCAGCTTCACGTTGACCGCCGCCACGTTTCTTGCCTTTGCGGCCATAGCAGCCCAGCGCGGCGATCAAACTCAAGGCTACGGACCCAAGAGCTTCTTCTACAGCGTCGGTCTCGCTGAAGGCTCCGAAACGATTATCGCTTTTGTCGCGATGTGCCTTTTTCCCGCGGCATTTCCGATTATCGCCTTCACCTTCGCTGGTCTCTGCGCGCTGACGGTTATCCAGCGCAGCATCCTCGCCCGCCTGTCGTTCAAACCGAGCTGACAACTGCGTCAGGACGCCAGTCCTGTTTCAAGCGCCCGTCGCAATTGCTGTCGCGCGGAGCGACGTTAGCGTTAGACTGCCAGCACCGCCACGCAGCTTGTCCTAGAGCCCCATCATGCAGTTCGACGACGTCATCCTCGGCCGACGCAGTATTCGCGGCTACAAACCCGATCCGGTGCCACGGGCGCTGATCGAGGAAGTCATCGGCCTCGCCATGCGCGCGCCGTCGTCGATGAACGTGCAGCCCTGGAATTTCTACATCATCACCGGCGAACCGCTGGATCGGATCCGCGCAGGCAACACCGCACGTAACGTGGCCGGCGTCCCCCAGTCGCGCGAGTTCCGCATCGGAGGGGCGTTTGAAGGTGCCCATCGCGAGCGGCAGATCGGCGTCGCCAAGCAATTGTTCGGGGCGATGGGCATCGCGCGCGACGACAAGGAAAAGCGCAACGATTGGGTGCTGCGCGGTTTTCGGCAGTTCGACGCACCGGTTTGCGTGATCGTCACTTATGACCGCGCGCTGCACGGCAGTGACGACGCGCCGTTCGACTGCGGGGCAGTCGCAACCGCCCTGGTCAACGCCGCCTGGTCTCGCGGCCTTGGCGCCGTCATCAACAGTCAGGGCATCATGCAATCGCCGGTCGTCCGCGAGCAGGCCGGTGTCGCCGACGATCAGGTCATCATGAAGAGCATCGCCTTAGGCTGGCCGGACGAGACCTTCCCGGCCAATGCTGTCGTGTCCGAACGCAAGAGCGTGGCCGAGGCGACAGTGTTCGTAGGCTTCGACCACGAGGTGTGATGCGAAAGTAGAGACAGACGGCGCAGCGAGTGACGGTCGGCGCGACGCGGTGCCTTCAAAACGGTGCCAAGCGCATTTTCCGCACACCCCTGATGTCGCGCAAAGGATGCAAGCCTATTACTAGACTAACAGCCCCTTGGCAGGCATGCGGGGCTGCAGCGGAGAAGAGACAATGTCTGTCGCCTTTACCAAGGAAGAGAGCGCCGAGACCGCAGCGGAAACTCTGCTTCCGGAGCGCGAAATTTCGCCCTATCCCAACCTTGTCACAAAAGCCGGATTGGATGCCCTCAAGCGTCAGATCGAAGAAGCGCGTGAGGCTTGCAAGGCGGCAGCGACTATCGAAGATGTGAATGAGCGGCGCCGCCAAGCGGCCATTCCACTGCGCGACGAGCGCTATTTTGCGGCCCGTGTCCGCACTGCGCGGGTGACGCCAAATCCGGCCTCATCTGAAACCGTCGCCTTTGGCAGCACGGTCACCTTCACCCGCAGCGATGGCCGCACCCAGACTTATCGCATCGTAGGCGAGGACGAGGCAGACCCGGCCGTTGGCTCGATGTCGTTTGCCTCGCCCGTGGCAAGGCTGCTCATGGGAAAGCAGGTCGGAGACTCCGCGAGGGTCGGCGACCAGGAACTTGTGATCGTTGCCATCTCATAGGCGCAAAGAGCTTCTGGCCGCTCAAGACAGCAGTCGCGCGGCGCGTGCCTTCAACTCTTCACCCAGCGCCCGCCCAAACCTGGAGGCTTCATCGGCATCGGGTGCCGCCGCAAGACGCCGATGCGATTCCTCGCGCTCCGAGCCGTCCAGCGCATAGACCTCTGCACGCAGCGCAAAGCCGCCATCCGCTTCGACGCCGGCATGGATCGCGATGGCGCTTCGGCACGAGCCGTCGAGGGCGGCGAGACAGGCCCGTTCCGCCGCCAGCGCAACCGCAGAGGGGATATGATTGATAGATCGGGCGATCGCCACGGTTTCGGCGTCGCCGCTGCGGCATTCGATGCCGACGACACCCTGTCCGGCAGCGGGTAGAAAGTCGGCCGGGGCCATCGGCGCAACCGGCGGCGTCAGGCCCAGGCGGTTGAGCCCCGCCATTGCGAGCAGCGTCGCATCGGCTTCGCCGCGTGCAAGCTTGTCGAGACGCGTCTGCACATTGCCCCGAAAGAGAACCATCACGAGGTCCGGCCGTTGATGCAACAGCGCGGCGGCGCGGCGCGGACTGGTCGTTCCGACGCGCGCGCCCTTGGCGAGCGCCGCCACAGATGGCGCACCGATCAGTGCATCGCGGGCATCTTCACGCGGTAACGCGGAGACGATAGCGAGCCCATCGGGCAACACGCCGGGCACGTCCTTCATGGAATGAACCGCCAGATCGACGCGGGCCTCGAACAGCGCCTCTTCCAGCTCCTTCACGAAGAGGCCTTTGCCGCCCGCCTCGGCCAATGGCCGGTCGGTGATCTTGTCGCCGCTCGTTTTGATGACCACGAGTTCCAGCCGCTCAGCGGCTTCGGCCTCGCTCCAGCCTTGGGCGTCGCGCAAGCGTCCCCACGTTTCATGCGCCTGCGCCAGCGCAAGCGGCGACCCGCGCGTCCCAATGCGAATACGTCTCATGTGGCGTCCCCTCGCGACCTCAAGATTCGGCAGCATATGCGCAATCCCGGCCGCCGTTCATTTGACAGTCAGGTAGAACCTCTACAGTCTCGAACTACCGTCTCGAAAGGGTTCGCGCCCCTGCGTTTGACATAAAGCGTATGAACCGAAACAAGACAAGGGTGCCGCGCGTCGTGCGCGGGTCGATCCACGGAGGAGAGTGCGTATGCGTGTTTCTGCAAAGTTTGCCTGGGTCGCCGGCCTGCTCGCGCTGGCCGCAACGGCTGCCGCAGATCCGGTTCAGACCGAGATCACCGGCGCCGACGGCCAGAAGATGATGGGCGATCCTGTTGCTGGCGAGAAAATCTTCAAGCAATGCCAGACCTGCCATACGAATCAGGCTGGCAAAAATAAGGTTGGGCCGACGCTTTACGGCATCATCGGGCGCACCGCCGGAACGGTTGAAGGGTATAACTACTCCAAGGCCAACAAAGAATCCGGCATCGTCTGGACCGAAGACGAGATGTTCGTTTATCTGGAAAATCCCAAAGCCAGAATTCCCGGTACGAAGATGGCGTTCGCAGGGCTGAAAAAGCCTGAGGATCGCGCCAACGTGATCGCCTACCTGCAGGAAGACTTCAAGGCGCAGACCGCCACCGCGCCTGCGACGCCCTGATCGGATTGAGGCTTTAGGCTCAAGACAAGGCGGCCAAGACAAAGCGGCAGGGCAACCTGCCGCTTTTGTCATTTGGGCGGCCGCAATTTCAGGTCGGCCAGATGCGCCGGAAATGATGCGGCGAGCCAGAACGCGATCCACGCCGTCCCGGCGCCGGTCAACGAGCCGCGCAACGCGAGAAGAAGGCAGACGCCGGGCAGCGCCGCTGCGATCGCCACGAGCGGACCACGGCCCCAGGCGATCAGAACGAGCGCCTCAATGGCAAGGGTCGCCAGAATGATGTCGACAACCTGACCGGTTGCGATCAGTTCGTCCAGAAATTCAGGCATCGCGCCGCCTCAGGCAAAAGGGCCGTTCAGCCGGACGATATCGTAGTTGAGATATGCTGCGGTGCTGACCCAGACGAGATAGGGCACAAGCAGCAGGCTGGCCAGCGGGCTGCTGCGATACAGGAACACGATAAGCGCCAGCACCGAGAGCCAAAGTCCTGCGACTTCGACCATCGCAAAATCGGGCCGCTGGAGCGTGAAGAAGATCAGGCTCCAGAGAACATTAAGAAGCCCGTTGATCGCGAACAGGGCGATCATCCACTGCCGCCGGCCGGGACTGGGATCACGCCGCCAGGCAATGACCGCCGCCAGTGCCGCCAACGCGAAGATCGCCGTCCAGATCATGCCGAAGGCTGCGTCGGGCGGCGTCCAGTCCGGTTTGTCCAAACCATAATACCACGGCCCAAGCCGCGTCAGCGTGCCGCCGATCGCCGCCACGCAGACCGCCGAAAGCGCCGCGACGATCACCGCGTCCCAGCGTTTGGGCTGCAACATGCTCATGCCTTGGCGAGGCCGAACAAATGGCCGAGATCTTTGAAGAAGATCTTCACATGCGCCGCCGGGCTTTTCCGCACCAACGCCTTGTTCATGTAGGATTCCCAGGTCAGCCGCTGGACGTCGGGATCGGCGCACATCTTCACGAACCGCTCGCGCCGCTTGTCGCTGGAATACCAGAAATACTGCATGACCCCGAGTACCCAGAATACAAGGCGGTGCGACTTCATGAACTGCTTGCGTGCGCCGGCGAGCGCCCGCGCGTTTCCGGTCACCAGAAACGCTTCGACCGCATCCGCCGCAACGCGCCCGCCGAACATCGCATAGTAGATGCCCTCGCCCGAGGCCGGGGCAACCACACCGGCGGCATCGCCCGCCAAGACGACGTCGCGGCCATTATCCCAGCGCTTCAGCGGACGCAGCGGAATGGGCGCGCCCTCTTTGCGGATCGTCTCGCAGCCGGTGAGGCCGGCGATCTCGCGCAGCGACGCGGTCGCCTGGCGCAGCGGAAATCCCTTATGCGCGCTGCCAAGCCCGACGCTGGCCGTCTCGCCATGGGGGAAAACCCACGAATAAAAATCGGGCGACAGATCGCCGCGATAGTGAATCTCGCAGCGCGTCGCGTCATATCCGGCAGTGCCGGGTGGCGGCGCCTTGATGATCTCGTGATAGGCGAAGACGAGCTTGGGTTTCGACTTCGGCACGCTGCTCCGCGCAACCGCCGAGTTTGCGCCGTCCGCGCCGATAATGCTGCGAGTCGTCAGCCGCTGCTCGACGCCCTTTTCGTCTTCGAAGACGACAATCGTGCCCTGCCCATCGCGTGTCACGCCGACGAACTTGCCCGAGAACCGGCGCGCACCGTGCGACACCGCGCGCTTGCGCAGCCACTCGTCGAAGTGCTCGCGGTCGACCATTGCGACATAGCCGCCATCGATCGGCATATCGACGATGCGCTTCGACGGCGCGACGATCCGCGCCGACCGCGCCTTCGCAACGATCAGGCTGTCAGGGATTTCAAAGTCGCGCACCAGCCGCGGCGGGATCGCGCCGCCACAGGGTTTGATCCGCCCCGCCCGGTCGAGCAGCGCAACGCGCCGGCCCCGGCGCGCGAGATCGTCTGCTGCCGTCGCCCCCGCCGGTCCGCCGCCGACAACAACCACATCGTATTCCGGTGCCGCAGTCATGCGCTGCCTCCTGAATTGAAATTGAGCGGCGCACTGCCGTCGGCAGTTGCCACCACCTTGCGCGCGCCGAGCCGCAGCATCAGCGCCGCCGCAAAGACGAAGAGAATGCCTTCAAGGATGAACACGGTCGCAAAGGCATCCGGTGTCGCATCGACCAGACGGCGCATCAGATCCAGCCCCGCCGCACCGGCAAAGCCGCCCAGCCCGAAGGCCATAGCCTGCGCTGCGCCCCAGACGCCCATCTTCAAACCCGAACGCGCCTCCCCGCCCGCACCTGCCAGCGACATCATCATCGCGATGGCCGAAACGGCGAAAACGCCATTGGCGAAACCAAGAGCAAAGACCGTGGACTTCAATGGCCAGGCCGGTCCCGTTTGTCCGGCCAGCGCGAGCGCCGCGAGCGCCAGTGCCGACGCGACGCATCCGAACTCCGTGATGCGCGTCATCCACACGGCGCGGTCACCGCGCAGCAGACTGCCGGCGATCCCGACAAGAACCATCCCCACCAGCACGCCGCCATGCTGCACCCCGGCCAGCGAGGTCGATTGGCCCAGCGTGTAGCCGAACACCAGGCCGGCATACGGCTCGAGGATCAAATCCTGCGCGCTATAGGCAAGCATCGAAACGAAAACGAAGACTGTGAACTGCCGCGCGACCGGCTCGTTCCACACCGAGGCGAGCGCTGTGCGGAAGTCTGCCGGGACCGTCTCGGACGGCACGCTACGCGCGACGCCCCGCTCGATCCCGCGTACCGCGATCAACGTCAGGACAAAGGCGATCACCGCAATGCCGGAGGCGACAAAGATGAGACGCTGCGGCGAAAAAGGATCGAGCAATTGCCCGCTGATCCCCGCCGTCAGCACGATACCCACAATCATCATGATCCAGGTGATCGCCGCCGCCGCCGGCCGCCGCTCCGGCGCGACCGCAGTCGCCAGCAAGGCAAGCAGCGAGGTCCCCGCCGCTGCAACGCCGCCGCCGATCATCGCATAAGCGATCACCGAGGCGATCCCGGCCAGCACCGGCGCGTCGGTCATCGCCACCGCCGCGTTGGTCGCGATCAACGCGCCCAGCGCCAGCACGCCCATGCCCATCACGATCCACGGCGTCCGCGCCCCGCCGACATCCGAGCCATGGCCCCAGCGCGGCCGCGAGAGCTGCACAGCATAGTGCCAGGCGACCAGCGCCGCCGGGATGCTGACGGGCAATGCGTATTCAACTGCCATCACGCGATTGAGCGTCGACGTCGTCAGCACGACGACCGATCCAATGGCCGCCTGAACGAGGCCAAGCCTGACAATGCCAAACCAGCCGAGCGGGCGACCCGACATCACGTGCCTCCTGCGAACGGGCCGACCGCCAGCGCCGCCGCCAGCATGCCAAGAACGAAGAGCGAGACCCCGCTCGCCGCATAGACCGGCGTGTTCTTCACCGGATTGCGCACCAGCCAGCTCATCAGACCGATTTGCACCACGATGCTTGCGGCGATCCCGGCTGCGAACCAGGGGTGGCCCCACGCGATCAGCGCACCGACCACAACCACTTGCGGCACCACCATCACGATGCACGCGACCGACGCTGCCAGCTCAACACCGATTGTCGCGGGCAGCGAGCGCACACCCATCTGGCGATCGCCTTCGACCGCCTTGAAGTCGTTCAGCGTCATGATCCCGTGCGTGCCGACGCTGTAGAGCGCCGCGAGCAGAATGATCTGCCCGCTCGGCAATTCGCCCGTCATCACGGCAGCGCCGGTGAACCAGGCAAAACCTTCATAGCAAAGCGCAACTGCAGCCGGTCCCCACCAGCCGCTCATCTTCAATCGTAGCGGCGGCGCGCTATAGGCCCAGGCAAGCACCAGACCCCCGACGGCGGCACCTGCCACCCACGGCCCCAGCAGCAATGAGAAGGCGATCGAAAGAACCGACCAGATGACGGCGATCCTGAAGCCCCAGGTCCCGGGAATGCGCCCCGAAGGAATCGGGCGCTCGGGCTGATTGATCGCATCGACATGGCGGTCGTACCAGTCGTTGACCGCCTGGCTGGTCGCACAGAGCAGCGGCCCCGCCAGAAAGACCCCACCGACCAGAAGATGCCAGCGGCCTTCCAGACTGACGCCGCTTGAAACCACGCCGCACATGAACGCCCACATCGGCGCGAACCAGGTGACAGGCTTCAGCAGTTCCAGAACCGCAGAGGGCGATGGAACGGACCGGTCAAACGGAGAGATGATCGCTTGGGACATCAAGTGTCAGACTGAATGGACAGTCGCTCACTGTCAACAAATCTGGACGCTTAAAAAGACCGGGAACCTGCGGCGGGGAGCCGCAGAGCGTCAGGCGTCGGCTTCGCCATCCGCGTCAGCCGAGCCCAATCCATAGCGATTGAGCTTGGAATAAAGGCTCTGGCGGCTCAGCCCCAGCACTTCCGAAGCCGAAGCCCGGTTATTGCCGGTGAGGTTGAGCGCCGCCTCGATACACATCCGCTCGATGACGTCGGTCGTCTCGCGCACGATTTCCCGCAACGGCACGCGCCCGACCAGTTCGGTGAGCTGCTCGGTGGTACGCGGCAGATCGCGCACCGGCGAAGCGCTTTGGCCTGTCCGGCGCTTGGCCGGTCGCATGACAAAGCCGTGATAGGCCTCCAGCCCGTCGCGCACTGAAACGGCCGAAATCTCGACATCGTCCTGCGCGCCATAGAGCGTGCGGACGACCGACGAGAAATTCCGCACCCAGCCATGCTCGCGCAGATTGGCCATCAGCACGTTGAGGTCGACACCGGCGCGGCCGACGAAGCGCGTGAGCGACTGGCCTTGAGCCGATTCCGACGAAGGAAGCTGTGAGAGCTCCAGGAAGGCAAGATTGACGTCGACGATATTGAGCGCGTCATCGACGACCACAAAAGCGTCGGGAATCCTGTTCAGCACACGCAGCAGCGTCGACTTGGTTTCAGCTTCGGCCGAATTGTCGGTGCGCGTCGAGGCGATCCGCACGAGAACATGCACCTGGCCGTCCTGGCGGAAAACCGACGCCGTGGCCGCAAAGTCTTCACGCCCGTCCGCAAGTCGCAGCCGCATCGGTTCGAAGCGTCCACCGCCCTGCGCATCGATGAGCAGCGCGCCCGCAGCATCGCGGCTTTCAGGATGGAAAACGCGCGCAAATGCCTGACCCGCGAGGGCTTCGTGATCGGACCCGAGCAGCGCACCGGCAGCCGGGTTGGCCTCAGCAATGCGTTTCGTCGCCGGATCGACGATGAGCACAGCCTCGGAGGAAATCTGGAACAGCAGCCGGTAGCGCGACTCTGCCTGACGGAGGCGCACATAATCGCGCTCCATCGATTGCTGCGCCTGCAACAGGCGCTGCTGCATGGATGCGACGCCGCGCAAATCGCGGCCAAGGGCGATCACCTTGCCGTCGCGGCCGGTGTCGAGCGCGATGTAACGGAAAGGAATCGCGCCACGCGACGTCTGCTGATTGATCTCACGCCACCGGCCGGCATGGGCGCCATGCGCCTCGCGCAGCATTTCTTCGATCTTGTGGCGGCTTTCGCCGGTAACTGTATCGACCCAGCGGCGATCGACCAGGTCGCTAAAGGCGTCAGGGGCGATTTCGCCGCCGGATACCGCGACATCGCGAATGACGCCGTTCCGGTCGATGACGATGGCGATGTCGCTGGAGGCCGCCATCACGCGCGCAGCGGTTTCGGCATCGAAATCGCCCAAGGATTCCTTGGGCGATTTGAAGCGCATAACC
>Ga0105044_10007849_pt1 | contig 14699 bp, 11 predicted proteins | sample MAT01_FD_78092 | JGI IMG/M metagenome (GOLD analysis project Ga0105044, IMG submission 78092) | Freshwater microbial communities from Lake Fryxell liftoff mats and glacier meltwater in Antarctica - MAT-01 | ecosystem: Environmental > Aquatic > Freshwater > Ice > Liftoff microbial mat | place...
AGGAGGACTTTATACCATCCACACGTTAGTTTACAATCCTGCAACATTGGATTTAACTATTGTAGTTCCGGGTCAGACAACAGGTTTTGATGTAAACGGATTACTCGTTCAAGGTGGTGGAAGCATTTGCGCATCATTGGATGTTGCCGGTGCACCAATTTCAATTGAAGATCCGAATGCAGGCACACTTACTCCTAAAACTCCGGTTTTATGTTCAGGAAATTCGCCTCAGATACTAGAAGCTTTACCTGATGGCAATTCTAATATTCCTTTAGGATATCAGATTATTTATGTACTTACTTCCGGTAGCGGTTTGGTAATTGAGCAGGTTAGTGCAACCCCATCTTTTACTGTTGCCACAGCAGGATTGTACACAATACACACTTTGGTTTATAATCCTGCAACATTGGATTTAACTATTGTGGTTCCGGGTCAGACAACAGGTTTTGATGTAAATGGATTACTTGTTCAAGGTGGTGGAAGTATTTGTGCATCGTTAGATGTAGCAGGTGCACAATTCACTATTAACAACCCGGATGCCGGAACACTGACCGCAACTTCAGCTTCAGTTTGTTTTTCCGGAACCGGAACACAAATTTCAGCCACGCCAAATGGTAACGCCAATGTTCCTGCAGGATATCAAATAATATATGTATTAACTTCTGGCAGCGGTTTGATAATTGAGCAGGTAAGTGCAACTCCATCCTTTACAGTTTCAACAGCCGGATTGTACACAATACATACTCTGGTATATGACCCTGCAACATTGGATTTAACGATTGTGGTTCCAGGACAGACAACAGGTTTTGATGTTAACGGATTACTCGTGCAGGGTGGTGGAAGTATTTGTGCATCACTGGATGTTGCCGGTGCTCCTGTTACTATTGCAAATCCTGATGCAGGTACAATTACATCAGACAATGTAAATGTTTGCGGATCATCGCTTCTTACTGCTACTCCGGATAACAATGCTGTTGTTCCTGCAGGCTATCAGGTTATTTATGTACTTACTTCCGGTTCAGGATTGGTGATTGAGCAAGTGAATTCAGCACCATCATTTACGGTTACAGGTGGTGGAATCTATACTATACATACTCTTGTTTATGATCCTGCTACACTTGATCTTTCAATTGTAGTTCCGGGACAAACAACAGGTTTTGATGTAAACGGATTACTTGTGCAGGGTGGTGGAAACATTTGCGCTTCACTTGATGTTGCGGGTGCACCATTTAATATTGAAGCACCATCGGCAGGTACACTTACTTCTGCAGCACCTTATGCTTGTTTCTCAGGAAATTCAGCAACTATTTCTGCAACAGCTAATGGAAATGCAGTAGTACCTTCAGGTTATCAAATTATTTATGTGCTTACCTCCGGTTCAGGTTTGGTGATCGAACAAGTTAATGCCACTCCTGACTTTACTGTGAGTGCTCAAGGTTTGTACACCATTCATACACTTGTTTACAATCCTGCAACACTTGATCTGAATATTGTTGTTCCGGGACAAACTACAGGTTTTGATGTAAACGGATTACTTGTTCAAGGTGGTGGAAGCATTTGTGCATCACTGGATGTTGTTGGTGCACCAATCGTTGTTGGAAATCCTGATGCAGGTGATATTACCCCGGATGATTTCATTGTTTGTCTTGATAATGGATCTGCTTTCATTGAAGGTACACCTCAAGGTAATGCAATTGTTCCTCCAGGATTTAGTACAATTTATGTGTTAACAAGAGGGTTTGGATTAGTTATACAGCAAGTAAATTCCACACCTGACTTCACTGTGACTCAGCAAGGTTTTTACCGCATTCACACACTGGTTTATGATCCTGCAACACTGGATTTAAGTACTGTAGTATTTGGACAAACAACAGGAATTGATGTAAACGGATTGCTGACACAAGGTGGTGGAAGTATTTGTGGGTCACTGGATGTGCAAGGTGCTCCGTTTCTGGTATTTGGTCCCATTATTTGCAATATCTTTAATTTGAATGCTGTTTCTCAAAATGAATTGAGTGCACAAACAATTGAGGAGTTGAAGACTTTGGCCGAAAGTCCACTGAGTTCAGCAGTTGCATTAAATAGCTTGTTTCCTAATCCTGCCACTGATATGGTTTCATTGAATATATCACTTATTCAGAATGAAAATGTAAAAATTGTGATTTTCAATATGAACGGTCAGCGGGTATTTGAAGAAACTGTTGGTGGTACAACAGGAGAATTTGTTAGAACTGTGGACGTAAGCGGTTTGTCTCAAGGAACCTATTTGGTTCGTATTGAAACTGCTTCCGGCAATGCTTTTGAAATGTTAAATGTAAATAGATAGTAGGTTTTAATTGTTGAGTGAGAGAAAGGTTGCCCTGTAAGGCAGCCTTTCTTTTTGCTTTTATATAGCTTGGTTCAACCTGAAAAATGTGGTTGAAAATTGGAAATAGCAATCAAAATTTTGTCTGCGTAAGTATTTGATAGTGAGGTAAAAAATACGTTCTTTTGAATCATTATAAATAAAAATTATTGTACCTTTGTAAAAATGCTCAATCTTATGAGTGCCATTGAACGAATTGAAGATGAGATTGTTGAAGAATTTGAACTCTTTGATGACTGGGCGGATAAATACCAATATATCATCGAATTGGGGCAAAAACTTGGGCCACTCGCTGACAAATACAAAGACGATAATCACCGTATAAAAGGTTGTCAAAGTAGTGTGTGGCTTCATGCCTATCAAAAAGAAGGCAGGGTTCATTTTGAGGCTGATAGCGATTCAACCTTTGTGAAGGGAGAAATTGCATTATTGATACGTGTGCTCTCCGAAAGGAGCCCGAAAGAAATTATTGATACCGATCTCAGGTTCCTGGATAAAATTGGGTTGCGTCAACATATCGCCATTACCCGTGCGAACGGACTGGCATCAATGATCAAACAAATGAAATTATATGCAGTAGGTTTACAATCTACTCACGCTAACTAACATCATAAAAAGGTGAATGAAATACCAACAGTAATGGAAGAAATAAAATCATTGGAAGAACGGGTGGTAGATGTTTTGAAAACATGTTTTGATCCTGAAATCCCTGTTAATATTTATGACCTCGGACTTATTTACGAGGTGAAGGTTAATGAAGGGAATGATGTTTTTGTAAAAATGACGCTTACCTCGCCTGCGTGTCCGGTTGCTGAAACGCTTCCTCCCGATGTTGAAAATAAAATTAAGGAGCTTCCGGATGTGAACAGTGCAAAAGTTGAAATTACATTTGACCCGCCATGGGAGAAGGACATGATGAGTGAAGAAGCCCGGCTGGAGTTAGGAATGTGGTAACAAATATTAATATGGACTACATGGAACCGATTACAAATAAAGTTACTGAAAGCGGTATCATTACCATTGATCCTGCTGATTATTATGTAAAAGGGGAGCGTGTGCTTTTTGATGTAAAATCACTTTTGATTGAGGAATTTTTATTGCGTGAGAAAGATTTCAGGGAGTTTGTGAAAACTAATAACTGGGAGAATTATTCCGGCAAATTTGTGGCAGTCACCTGCAGTAACGATGCAGTTATACCGGTGTGGGCATATATGCTTTTAGCCTCTGCTCTCGAGCCATTTACTCAACAAGTTGTATTTGGTAATTTGGAAGATCTGGAAACAGAATTATTCAGGCAGGAATTGAAAAAAATAAATCCTGAGAATTTCCGTGATCAACGAATTGTAATTAAAGGATGCGGCGATATTCATGTCCCAACTTCAGCATACATGGAACTCACAGGATTATTGAAACCGTTTGTAAAAAGTATTATGTACGGAGAGCCATGCTCTACCGTACCTGTTTATAAAAGAAAATAATTCAAAAAAAAAGGCCGAATATTAAAATTCAGCCTTTCTCAGTAATAAATAGTTTTAAAGTTTCTTAATCTGCTTTTCGGTCACCCATTTGGTTCCAAAACTCTTCTTTTCATATTCAATTTGATACTTATTATCGCCTACTTCGATTATAGTGGCAGGTTCAGGAATCATTCCGTACTCAACTTCTACCTTATCACCAACTTTAAATTTGGTTAGTGGGGCATTTGACTCTTCTTTTCCGAAGTCTTTCAACCGTTCCACCGTCACCCATTCGTTCCATCCGTCATCCCACTCATCATATTTCACAAAGTATTGTTTTTCAGCATCATTTACTTTCAAAATTGTGCCGGCATACCAGGTTCCATTGTGTTCAATTTTAACTTTTTCATTAACTTTTTGGGCTTGTGCCAACCAGCTTGTGCCGATTAGTAGCAGTGCTAGTAAGAGGATTTTTTTCATGGCGTTTTTTTTTGAGGTTTGAATTGAGAATTCACATTTTGCAAATTTAATGCCATTTATGATTTTTCCTAATCATAATGAAATTCTAAGGGTATCCCAAATTCAATCTATAATGATCATTTTTCCATTTCGGAGTGGAATGGTAGGACTGGTTAATTTGTAAAAATATACACCCGAAGACAGTTGTTCCCTGCTAATTATAATCTGATCAACCTGTTCTTTGTAAATTTGTCGCACAATTTTACCTCGTACATCATATAAGATTAAATTAACATTGCTGACTATTGAACCAAGTTGTAAAATAGATTCTTCACTAAATGGATTCGGTGCCAATAACAATTCGGCGTCAACAATTGCAAGTGGAATATTTAAAGTGAGTTCGCAAGTTGGCCCCTGAACGGGGAAGTATGCAGTGTCATTTAAGCTAAAACAATCGAGAGTATAACCACAATCAAACGGGGTGCTTACAAATTCCACAAACCCTCTTTCATGGCCTATACCTTCAAGTAAAAATGTAGTCCATACAGAATTGGGAGAGAGTAAAAACTTTTTCCGGTAACCATACGGGGTGTAAAAACTATCGATGCTCGTTACGAAGATATCAGTTTCGAAATTATTATACGTAAGTGGCAAGGTATCTCCAGCTTCAAGATTAAAATCGTATAATAAAACTTCGCTGGTATCAGGTAAAGGAATCAGATACATTTGTTTTCCTGAAGATCGAATGAAATACTGTGGAGTGGGTGTGGCATAACTGTAATTTCCGGAAATGCATCCGGGTGCAACCGGAGGTGGATTCAACCACGAAATGCTTCCAGTACCTTTGCGGAAAATTTTCTTGTAGGTGTTCGAATTCACCACCGTATCGCCGTTCACATAGTAATTGTAATTTTCGTTTGCAATGCATGGAGCCGGAACTCCACACACGGAATTAATTAACCACACCGGATTGTGATCAAAATATTCATTGCCTTGAGAGTAAACTTTCAAGTTTATCAGAATGATCAATGAAAATAGAATGAAAGTAGAAGTTTTAATCATAAGCTATTTGCTTTTAAGGTTATATTGAATTGATTCCAGATAAAATTTTCCATAAACAAAATCTCCTTCAGGATAATGCCAAATGGCTTCACCATACGAAACAACATTAATTCCGTTAACATTTTTGTATTCCTTTACAGGGGTTGAGAATCTATGTCTAACAGGCTGTCCTCCCGAGGTGTCATACCTGTCATCAGATACAAAATTTATAAGCTGGCCCTTTTCGTTAAAATATAAGACTGCAGATATGCTGATACCGTTAGTTGTGAACATGGCAATTGCCGATGAGCTGTCGGAGGTTCCCCACTGTATCCTATCATCAATGAGTGCACCCGGCGCCATCAAACATAAATCATTGAAGTAGGTAACCGTTTCCGCCCTGTTGAGTTCATCATTCTTTAAGTCAACAATGGGGTATTGAGAAATGAGTTTGATGGTCATGGAAGCCTTGCCTTCCCGGTAACGATGGTACCCTGCAAAAGGTAACTTTTTCATGATGGCATCCATAAAAAATAGTCGGGTAGGGGCATCCGTAAAGTTATATTGTTCCGATTTAAAAGTAAACCATTTTTTGTCCTTACCTCTCATTTCGCCATTAAAAATTACTTTAAAATTACTAACACCTTCTTTGTTCACAACATTGGTGTATCTCAGGTATTTTTGAACTACAGGAGGTAGTTTTTGAAGATCCTTTTCGGTGACTATCTTTTTAACTGCACTATTGTTCAATAAATTTTCATTGACATCCTTTTGGTAGCTGCTTCTGAAATTCCAGGAAAAAAATCCAATTAGAATGGCAGGAAGAATGATAAGATTTGCAATAGTTCCATATTTTGCGTCTTGCCAACTCACAATTATTAAAATTTGTGATAACACCAATGCAGCGATGCCGAATGCCCACCAATAGTCCTTTTTATAAAGAAAGAATATTGTGGTTATTGCAAACAAAACCATTGTAAGGAACCATAATATACCTATTGATTTGGAAATGTGTTTGGTGAGTTGTGGAATCTCGCCTATGCTAAATGCTTTCGCAAATCCAAGAATATGAATCATCCCATGCACAAAAAGCAGAAAGGCAACAATGTATCTGATCATAAAGATTGCAGTTAAAGAATCAAATTGGTAGTAAATTTACACTTTATATTTTCAAATACAACATCGAAGCAAAAGTTTTTAAGGTTTCATGTTCTGATATTTATCCGAGTTTTGGGTTTGCTTCATTACATTTTTTACTTTAGCACCATCTTTATGATACAAAACCTCAAATTAATTGCCGGCCCGCTCAGTGCCTTGCTCGTACTTATTTTTACCGATCTGGATCCCGGTAATCCACTTGCGACCCGAATGGCCGCCATCACAGTTTGGATGGCGATTTGGTGGTTAACAGAAGCAACTCATCTTGCGGTAACAGCATTAATTCCCATTATTTTTATGCCCATGCTCGGAATTGCCGATCCCAAACTTGTGGCCAGCCAATACATGGATCAGATAATTTTTTTATTTATTGGTGGATTTTTAATTTCATTCGCTATCGAACGTTGGGGACTTCATGAACGAATTGCATTAAAGATTTTATTGATTGTTGGAACTAAAAATGAAAATATTTTATTGGGAGTGATGTTAACTTCCTATATCATCTCTATGTGGATCTCCAACACTGCAACAGTGATGATGCTGCTCTCGGCCGTGCTTGCTATTATTTATATGACACAACAATTAACCGGTGATACGGAACCTCAGAAACGGTTTGCGAAGGCAGTACTTATTGGACTGGCCTATTCTGCAACTATTGGAGGAATGGCAACACTGGTAGGCACACCACCGAATATGGTTTTTATGAGATCCTACACCGAAGCCTATCCGGATCAAACCGATATGAGTTTCACCAAATGGTTTTCTATCGGATTTCCGGTATCTTTATTATTGCTGATTGCTTGTTATTTTATTTTAAAAATTTTGTTTCTCAAATCGGGAGAGACTAAATCTCTGGAAAGAAATTATTTTAAAGATGCCTATACCCGGTTAGGAGCATTTTCATTTGAACAAAAAATTGTTTCTGTGATTTTTATTTCAACGGCACTGCTCTGGTTCACTCGTTCCCAAATTGATTTTGGTTCTTTTTTAATGCCCGGATGGAATCAGTTATTTTCTAACCCTGATTTTATGCAGGATAGTACAGTCGCCATTTTAATGGCCTTCGTACTTTTTTTGTTTCCCTCAAAATCGCAGCCGGGGTCCAGGTTACTCGAATGGAAGGATGCTACTCGATTGCCGTTTGATATTATTTTGCTTTTCGGAAGTGGTTTTGCATTAGCCAAAGGTTTCGAAACATCGGGACTTAGTTCCTGGCTTGCACAACAGCTATCCGTTTTTAAAGGAACAAGCCCTTGGGTGATGGTAGCTTGCATTGCCGCTATAGTTTGTATCATTAGTGAATTTGCATCCAATGTGGCCAGCATTCAGCTGGTGATTCCGGTACTAATTGCATTTCAAAAAGAACTCGATTTACATCCATTAACTCTCATGATTCCTGCCACTTTAGCCGCCTCGCTCGGGTTTATGCTTCCGGTGGCAACCGCTCCTAATACCATTGTTTTTGGAAGTAAAAAAATTGCTGTAGCCGATATGGGCAAAGCCGGCTTTCTTCTCGATCTTGCCGGGATTTTAATAATTACTGTGGTGGTGCTGCTTTTAGGAGTGAAATAGTCACATTTTAATGTGAAGAGTAAACAATTAGCCACGTTCATTTTTTATAAAAGGCCTACCTTGCACCTTGATTCTCATAAATAACCATAAAAACCTGTAACTCAAATGATTAAAAGATTCTTAGTAGTAATGACTTCCTTCTTATTGTTGGTCAGTTCCACCACAAAGGCTGATGAAGGAATGTGGATCCCTCTGTTGTTAAAGCAACTCAATGAAGGGGATATGCAGAAGTTGGGACTGAAACTTTCTGCTGATGATATTTACAGCATCAATAAATCTAGTTTGAAAGATGCCATTGTTCACTTTGGTGGATTTTGTACCGGTGAAATGATTTCTGAAGATGGACTCATTCTTACCAACCACCATTGCGGATTTGATGCAATTCAGTCAAATAGTTCTGTCGAAAACGATTACATAACAAAAGGGTATTGGGCAAGCACCCGCGATAAGGAATTGCCGAATCCCGGTTTGTTTGTGAGATTTTTGGTGAGTATCGAAGATGTAACTGCTAAAGTGAATAGTGAATTATCCGATACCCTTACTGAAGCGCAAAGAACAATTGAGTTGCCAAAAATTTTAGCAAAAATTGCAAAAGATGCGAAAGGTGATTCGAATTATTTTACTGATGTGAAAAGTTTTTTCAAAGGGAATGAATATTACCTGATGACGTATGAAGTTTTTAATGATGTTCGTTTAGTGGGTGCTCCTCCGGAGTCGATTGGAAATTTTGGTGGTGATACCGACAATTGGATGTGGCCTCGTCACACAGGTGATTTTTCGCTCTTCAGAGTGTATTGCGGTAAAGATGGAAAGCCGGCAGCCTACTCTAAAGATAATGTTCCTTACAAACCTAAACATTATCTTCCAATTTCAATGAAAGGAATTCAAAAGGATGATTTTACGATGACCTTTGGTTATCCCGGTGCCACCGATCGTTACCTGACTTCTTATGGCGTAAACCAAGCAATTGATATGACCAATCCTGCCGTTGTAAAAATCAGAGATAAAAAATTGAAGTTGCTTAAAGAAGATATGGATGCAGATGCTAAAGTGAGAATTATGTATGCTGCTAAATATGCGCAGACTGCAAACTATTGGAAATATTTTATTGGACAAACCAAAGGATTGAAACGCATGCGTGTGGCTGAACAGCGTGCTGCTGATGAAGCTAAGTTTCAGGCTTGGGCCGATGCTGATCCTACTAGAAAAGCAAAGTATAGCAATGCCTTGCCGGGATTGAAAAAGAGTTATGAGGAGATGAGTAAATATGCATTGACAAGGATGTACATGAACGAAGCTATCACCCGTGGGCCGGAAATTATGACGATTGCAAGTGCATTAATGCCTCTTTCAACTGTATTGAGCAATAAAGAATCAAAATCGGAAGATATTAAAGCTGCTGCTGAAAAAGCAAAAGCGCGTGCGGAATCTTTTTATCAGGAATTTAATGTTTCCACCGATCAAAAATTGTTTGCTGCCTTGTTGGAAATGTATTACAAAGATATTCCTAAAGATCAGCAAGCTCCAATATTTAAAGAGATTGAATCAAAATACAAAGGCGATTTTAATGCTTATGCGGCAGCCGTTTATAAAACTTCATTTCTTACAAGTCAGGAAAAATATTTAGCTTTCCTCGATGCACCAAGTAGTAAAAAATTAGAGAAAGATCCTGCGTTCAGAACTATGAAATCCATTATGGATTTTTATAATGCAAATATCAGAGGATCTATTACTAATATTACTAATAATCAAAACCAATTTAATCGTGCATACATGGCAGGATTGAGAGAGATGTATCCTGACAAAAAGTTTGCACCCGATGCCAATGGTACCATGCGTTTGAGCTATGGACAAGTGAAGGCATATGATCCTATGGACGGAGTTCAATACGATTACTTTACTACTGCACAGGGAATTCTGGAAAAACTGGATAACACCAATAAGGAATTTATTGTAGATCCTAAATTGGAAAAATTAATTCAGAATAAAGATTTTGGTCCTTACGGAGAAAATGGCGAACTCAAAGTTTGTTTCATCAGCAATAACGATATCACCGGTGGTAACTCAGGTTCGCCTGTAATTAATGGAAATGGTGAATTAGTAGGATTGGCTTTCGATGGCAATTGGGAAGCTATGAGCGGCGATATAGCTTATGACCCCGAATATAAAAGAACTATTAATGTTGATATCCGTTACGTTTTGTTTGTGATCGACAAATATGCAGGTGCAAGTCATTTGATAAAAGAAATGAAGTTGGTTCAGTAAATTAAATTGTTTGTTTAAGTAAAAGGGTCGGATAATTTTCCGACCCTTTTTGCATTTAGACAGTGCTTATTAAAATCCCGATTTTTTATTTCAAAATCAATTTTGTATTATAACTTTTTTCATTCTTGTAAACAGTAATTATGTAAAGTCCTTTTGAAAAATCTTTTACATCAATTAAATGTTTCGCATCGTTAACTTTATCTTTTTGGTAAACAATTCTTCCCAGTGTATCTTCAATTTTAATTCCATACTGTTTGTCGGTATCTGAATTTTGAATTGTTATTACCTCACTGGCAGGATTTGGATATACTGAAATTGATTTTTCAAAGTTTGATTGAATGTCTGCTGCCGAAGTTAAACTTCCATTGTTATATAATATTCTCAAGCTATTAACAGCATTCTGCAATTCGGTTATACTCGCCAATGGACCTCCTGAGGCAGCTCTTGCCCAAGTGTAACCTACATCAAATGATTTGTAATCGCCGGGTGCAAAAGTGAAAGGGCCAATTGAGCCAAGCATCCTTCTGTCACCGGGCATATTCCCTTCCGACACTTCACTCCACTCACCAAATGCAGGAAAGTAAGTTGGATTGGTTGTTCCCGGATACATGTAAGTAGTAACAGGATTACCTGGATTGCGACCATCGCCACCATAAGTAATAGGTTGGTTATCGAGCCAAATACCTTTGCCGTAGTTTAAAAAATCATTACAAGTTGAAGGATTTCCATTGGCAAGGATATTTACATTATCATATGCAACGCTATTAGCCAATGTATCATTTAAAAAATATACACCTATTGCCGGTGGATTTATACCATACCCGGCAGATGTTTCATCTAAACTATCGCCGTTATAACAGTACACCATATTCAGATTAATATCTGTTCCAACAAAATCATCGTTTGCATTTCCCAAATCAAAATCAGTCCAGATTGAAATATATACATCGGTGTAAGTTTCTGTACTGAAATTTTTAACTTCATAACGACTAAAAATAGTATTGTTTAATGCCGTGTTGGAAGGGGCATCAAATCCATACATTGTTCTATGAACTTCTACACCCATTGAGCTGCAGCTTGTTTGAGTATGAGTTCCCAATTCGTTAAATATGCTGTACACACTTTGGTCTCCTAAAATATAGGGATAGTCACCGTTCGCAGGATCATATATGCCGTTACCGTTATAATCAGCAAAAGGAGCGAGTACTCTTCCTAACCCGGCATCGTAACCCGGCCATTCAGCAATATTTTGTGGAACTATATATCCAATATTTGAATAATTCTGGATATGAGCCAAAACTTCAGATTTATTTATCTTCCAGGATCTGTCCCACAAATTCCAGTTTGAAGCTAAGCCTATAGCTGTGTCAATTGGTCCAGGCCAGTAGTCGTTGCCTGTTTGCCGGTAGGTTTGTGCTGCCATGTGAACTTGTCCACCGGCATCCATTCCTCCAATCCAAATTCCACCTGCAAATAGTGCTTGCAAACCACTGCCTTTAGGAACTTCGAATTTGGGATTGGAGAAGTCCCAGAATAAATCACTTGATGATGTAACTCCTGCCTCAATGTTATTTATATCAATAGATGTGTAGCCGATTGGTAATTGAGCATTTGTAACGGTGGAACCCATTAAAATTATTCCAAGCGTTTGTAAGAGAAATTTATTTTTCATGGCTATAAATTTTTGTTGTTATAATATGAAGTCCCTTTTCAATTGGATTTTGTTGCCTGACGTTTAAAAATATTATATCTTACTCCGGCACCAAAGGAGACTCTGTTTATTTTTTCGGAGTAAAAGGGTTGGCTGGTCTCCATTTTATTTAATGCATATTGATATTCGGAATTAACAAGTAAATCAATTTTCTCACCAAGGGCATAGCTGAATTGTAATCCTCCTTTTATTCTTGTTTGCATTCTTTGCTTGTAGTAATCTGTAGAACTCACTTTCTTAAAATCAGGATTGAAATTGGTGGCGCCCTTCTTTTGACTAAAAATATCTATAATAAATCCTACTTGAGGCTCAATAACAAATCTTCCCACCGGAATCTCATATCTAATTTCGCCGGAAAATGAAAATACATTATAGGTTATGTCATGTTTTATTGGGATGTTGCGTGACTTATTTACGATCGTTGAATCATAATTTGTTACGAGTATAGGTGGTGAAAATGGAAAGAGAATAAAGTAATTGATGGTATCAACGGAAATCGATTGGTAATATTCCGTAAATGTAAAACCAAAATCTTCTTTTCTATTGCTATAATTTAAACCGGCACTTACCGAAAAATGTTTTTTCAGAGAATATCTTACTTTCAATCCGATATCCAGCCCCGATGAGACTGGACTTTTTTCAGGTTTGGAATTCAGCAAACGGTTCGCAGCTGTGTCGTTGGTTTGCGCTGTGATTTTTGAATAGTAATAAACCTTCGCAGCATAAATTTCCAACGAATATTTTGTTGGAATATGGGTGATTAATGCTAACGAATCTTTTTTGATTATCTTAGTGGGTTGTTTTATAAAATCTTTTTCTGTGTAGGGAAGTGAAATTGCCGGATAATATAAATGATCGTAATTATAAATTAAATTGGAAGTTAATTCTGATTTTCCATGATATAGATTGTTAGTTCCGGCTGATTTATTTTTTAAATTGGAATTGGGTTCAGAATTTTTATTTGAAGGCTTTAATTTATTTTCCTTTAGGGAAGCAACTGCAATTCTTCCTGATTTGTCCGGGCCTTTCTTATTGAAATCTTTTCCATTTGATTTGTTAGAGGTAAAATCTGAATTATTTATTTCATTAGCATAGTTACCGGAGTGATTTGGTTTTAAATCTTCATTGGTTACTGATTTTGTTGAAGCATTTGCTGATGAAATTTTGTAATCGGAACTTGATTTGCCGGTTGTTTCTATAGAAGAATTCGGAATTGTATGCGTGGTCTCAAAGGAGGGATGATTGTACATCATCAATGCTGTTGAACCAAGTATCAATATACCCACTACCCAAATCCAAAGAAACCATCTCTTTTTGTCTGGCGGTGGTATTAACATATCAAATAACCCTGCAGGAGGTTTTACCTCACTGTGTCTGAGCTTTTGACGAATTTCATCATCGAATTTTTCTTCCCCTGTTTTCATGCTGCTATGATTTTCATTTCTTTCATTCTTTGTTGCAAATATTTTCTTGCTTTCATTAATTGTGAACGAGATGTTCCTGCGTTGATTCCCATCATCTTTGAAATTTCTTCATGATCATAACCTTCAATTACATAAAGATTAAAAACCATTCTATACCCATCCGGCATTTCGGAAATTAATTTAAGCAATTCTTTCTCCGACATTTTACTGATGATATCAACTGATTCAGTATAATTCACCTCTGATATATCGTGGTCAGGAAAATATTCAGAAAGGTTTTTTAATTTGTGGTAATAATTGATCGCAGTATAGATGAATATTTTTTTCATCCAACCTTCAAAGCTTCCTGTGCCCTTGTAATCCTCTATTTTGGAAAAAACTTTTATAAATCCGTCTTGCAAAACATCCATTGCATTGTCGCGCTGATGAGTGTAGCGTATCGAAATCGCATACATAACTGCACTGTAACGATCATAAAGCGCCTTCTGTGATCGTCGATCCTTTTTTATGCATCCTTGTATGAGTTCCGCTTCGGTCATATGTTTAACCATCTCAAAATTTCGGGTATTCTTATAATTAAGACTGCTTTTCCAATGAAAATGCTGCCTGAGAATATGAAATTATTAAACTTAGTAATGGGTGGAGTAATTTTAATGTAAATTCTTCCAAATGTATTGAAAATCAATTTATTGAAAATATGAATGATTGTAATGTTCAGATCTAAAAAGTGAATTTCAGGAATTATTGGGTTACTTTTTTATCAATAATCATTCATAATTCTCTTTAAAAAGAAAAGCCACAGCTTTTTGTGCTGTGGCTTTTTCAGGATTTACTAACGATTTATTCAATAATCACTTTTTCTATTTTCTTATCCGAGCCATTAATTACCTCAAGGAAATATATTCCGGGTGTAATGCCTTCTAAATTCATTTCTGTTTGGTTATTACCTGATGAAGAAGTGCCGGTATTTACAAACACTTCTTTACCAAGCATATTAATCAACCTGATACTGAAATTGCTTTCTGATGCAGACTCATAAGAAATATTCAAAATTTCATTTGCCGGAATCGGGAAAAGATTCAATTCGAAACTTTGCAAATTATTTCCTGTTTCTCTGCAATTAAAGGTCACCACTTTGGTAAAGTAGCTCGACGATCCACATGCATTTTGTGCTCTCACCCGAACACTTCCTGCAGTAGCAGCAAAGTTTACAGTTACAGCGGTAGCATTGGTAACCAGAGTTGCAG
>Ga0105044_10007850_pt1 | contig 14699 bp, 6 predicted proteins | sample MAT01_FD_78092 | JGI IMG/M metagenome (GOLD analysis project Ga0105044, IMG submission 78092) | Freshwater microbial communities from Lake Fryxell liftoff mats and glacier meltwater in Antarctica - MAT-01 | ecosystem: Environmental > Aquatic > Freshwater > Ice > Liftoff microbial mat | place...
AAGAGTTTCGGATGCGCTCTCGGATGTATGAATTGGTGATTGGTTGTGTCTGTGGATTAGTACGATTACGGGTTCAGTATGTCTAAAATCCAGCCTCCGGAGGCTGGAAACAGATTCACCTGCTGATTTTTCTTATTTTTGAAGAGGTCTAGTGTATTAGTCAGAGCCTCAATTGTTGCTATTTCAATAGGTCTATCAACTGATGAAAGAGATATGGGGATGTGAGATTTCCGAAGGAACGCTTTATGACAGTTGGAAGCAGTGCTTTGCGCGACTGGCTGAAGTAGAAGGATAGCCTGAAGCAGTAAATTGCCTGTTCATAAGAATCGTTGATCGCCAGCCTTAATTTGATGCTACAGATCCCAAAGCTATCAACGCCGATCTCTGCGCCTCTGTTAGACCTGTAACGCCTGTAATATTCATGCCTTCATAGGGTCGAAGTGCTCTTAATGTTTTTATATCCTCCCCAGTCTTAACATCCACAAGTTTGATGATCCCATCGTGACCACCACTGGCTAAGATTTGACCATCTGGGCTAAAAGCAACTGAGCGCACATAGTCGGTGTGTCCTCGAAAAATCTTAAGGCATCGACCAGTGGCACAATTCCAAAGTCTTACAGTTTGATCATGACCACCACTGGCTAAGATTTGACTATCTGGGCTAAAAGCAACTGAACACAAATAGTTCGTAAGTCCTATAATATTATTGGATAAAGGTGCTGGCGAGTTACTGCTGTCGCACGATTTCTATGGGACAAAGTCTTAAAGCCCATCTTCTAGGCGTAGGACATGTATTCGTGTTGATGTGTCTCCTGCAATTATGAATTTGCCATTTGGCGCAATGGCGCAATCCACCAACGGGACTTCTACGACAAAACTAGCAATGAGTTTTTCATTCTCCAAATCCCAAACTTTGAGAGAGCAATCATCTGAAACAGATACAGCCCGTTGCCCATTAGGGGTCGCTGCCACAGCTGTGACCCCATGGCTATGACCTGTTAAGGTACATAATGCTTCAGCAGATTCTAGATTCCAGATTTTCAGAGTGTGGTCTTTTGATGCAGAAATGGCGCGTTGTTGGGGTAATGAAGCTACTTCATAGACATAATCAGTATGGCCTTTTAGCACCATAATCTCTCTACCATCTTGCAAATCCCACACACGTAGATCATTTTCTAGAGAGCCTGCTGAGATAACTAGCCGTTTATCTGGTGTTACAGCCATTGTATGAATTCGCCAGAATTCTTGATTTCTCAGAATACGTAGCTCTGTCTCATTATCCAAGTCCCAAACTCTGAGCGTATTGTCACGTGAAGCTGTTACAGCTATTTGTCCATCAGGTGTAACCGCGATCGCTTGGATTCCACCCGCAGGATCTGCCAGAGTGGATAGCTCCTTACCTGTCTTTAAATCCCAGAATTTTAATGCATCCTTAGAGACATTCGCAAAAACCTCATTTAAACTCATGGTTTGGAGCATTGTGTTTACCTGGTGACTTGAAGCTGCAAGAATTTTTTGACCATCAGGCATGACCGCAAATGCGCTACTCGACCATCCATATTTCTCTAAAGAATGACATTCTGCTCCATCATGGAGGCTCCAGATATTGAGGCGAGTTTTTGAGAGGTTAGATATTGTCGAAAGCGCTCGATCGCCATCTGGCAGAATAACGACAGTTACAAGAGGCATGATTTCTGGTTGAATGTCGTCTTGTTTGTCGACACTGTCTAGATTCCAAACTTTCAAGGTATTGTCAATTGCAGCAGAAATAGCTTTTCGTCCATCTGGAGTTACAGCTACTGCTCTGACATCTCCTGTGTGCCCGGTCAAAATATTCAAAGTGGTTCCTGTTTCTATATCCCAAATCCGAAGAGTATGATCATCAGAGGCAGAGATTACTCGTTGCTGATCGATTACTGCCACTGAATTGACTGAACGAGTATGTCCTTGAAGGGTATGCAAAACTTCTCCAGTTTCCAAATCCCAGACTTTAAGCGTTTGATCAGCAGATGCAGAAATAGCCCTTTGGCTACCTGGTATTACAACCGCTGCTCTAATCCAGTGGTCGTGACCTCTTAAAGTAAGAGGCTCTTCATTGCTTTTAAGATCCCATACCTGCAAGAGATTATCGGCGGCACCAGAGATTACTTGGTCACCCTTTGAAGTAATGGCAACTGTTTCAACCCATTGGGTATGTCCTTTCAAAATTTCTAGCAATTCTCCTCTAGCTAAATTCCAGATTTCAAGAGTGCCGTCGCTTGAAGCAGAGACAGCCAATTGCTCGTCGGGCGTAACGGCGACTGCATTGATTGGACGGGTATGATACGTTTGCAATGAATGTAATATGTTACCTGTCTTTAAGTCCCAAATCTTCAGAGAGCCATCACCTACGGCAGCAAGTACTTGTTCACCATTTGGCATAACTGCTAATGCATCTACTCTACCGGACTGTTCTTGCAAGGTGCATAGGGTTTCTCCAGTTTCTATATCCCATACTTTCAGAGTTCTATCATTTGAACTAGACACAGCCTGTTTTCCGTCTGGCATTACCACCAGTGCCCTAATGTAGTCACTATGACCTATAAGCGTTCGCAACAGAGCTGTATTAGGCGTTGTTAAACTTGAGATGAAAGGTCTTAACCAGGATGCACCTTTCCACTGCTTAGCTTGTTCTAATAAAGATTGTATATCTGGATGTTCGGAAAATAAGAGTCGTCCTAATAATTGTCCTGCTAGCTGGGTTTTGTCTTGATTGAGGGTATGCATAGACATCTGAATTGCCCTTTGCACAAGGTGTAGGTTTTCGTCACTCTGCAATAGATTATAATCAAGGCTCAGACTATCAGCAGTTGTTGCATTTAATTTTGATTGCAGCCAGTTGAAATTACATAATAATGAGTACAGCTGACTTATTTGCTCTGATTCACATAAGTGATAAGCGAAGTAATGCCAGCAATAGGTATCCTCTATTAAAAGAGTTTGCCAAGATTGTTCATATCTATTGTAATAATCAACAATCCGCTGATGTGATTCTTGGGCTGGGAGATAGTAGGGATTATGGCGGGTATTGTTTCCCAGTTTGAACGATCGCTTCCTCAAAAAATCCATCAGGGATTGGTGATAGAGGCTGTAGCTAATTTCTGGGTCGGATGTTGATTGGGGTTCAAGCTCTTCGAGAAATTCTCGGAGGTCGCCCAGGCATTTCCATAGGGTTGATTCTGATTGTCTGGTGAAGGATTGGATGTGCGAAAGGGTCAGGCTGGTGCGGGCAACAGAGAGGATGCCAATGATAAGGGCATAGGTGGTGTGCCAATCTTGCTTACACAGTTTAACGACTCGTTCTAGAGACTCATAGTACAAGCCATCTAAGCCTTCGGGGAGTCCTTCTAAGTCGGTTAGCGATCGCTCTCCTCGTTCAATTGCATCTAGCAGGAACCGGACATACAAGAAATTGCCGTCTGATTTTTGGGTAATCTGGTCAATCACGAATTCTCGTAGCTGAGGTTCTAGATTAGACAGGTGAGTTGAAAGCGGGGGTATTTGTGAGATACGGGTTTGGATATAGGCACGAATATCTGCCTGATTGTGGATATCAAATTCTGGGGCGGAAAGGTTGAGTTCCTCGGTGTTGCGAAACTTGTTTTCGACCTGGGGTACTTTGCGGCTAGTCAGGATGAAGCGAACTTGAGGTGGCAAGCCTTCCAGGTTGGCAAGGAGATCAACGATGGTGCGATCGCCGCTGTGTGTCAGTGCTTCGTCTAAGGCATCGACCAAAATGGTGATGGGTTGGTCAAACCCCGTTTGATAGAGGGTGTGGAGCGGCTGCAAGACAACTCCATTAAAGGCTTCTTGGGCAGTCATCACACCTGCAAGATTGAGGTTTTGGATGACGATGGCTTGAATGGTACTGTCGTTGGCTGTTTCAATGCTTAGATCAACGTGGATATTGACTTGCTTTTCGCCGCTGTCTTTGAGGGCTTGAGCGAATGGAGGAATCTGCTGCGCGAGTTGAAGGGCGATCGACCGCGCAAAGCTTTTGGGATCAACCGTGGTGCTGTCGCGGGCTGAGCAACCGTGAACGGCGCTGAGGAAACCGGGGAGTAGGGTTGGGTGAAGGGGGGCTGGGCTGTGGGCGAATTGGCTGAGCCGATCGCTGATGGCGGTTTTCCCTACGCCTGGTTCACCTGTCAGCAGGAAGTAGCGAGAGGGATTGGGAGCCGAGAGCCATTGGCGGATTGCCTCAAAGACCCAGGCACGACCTGTGAAGTCGGGGGTACGATCGCTGATTTTACCTGTGATGCTCATGCCTGATTTAGGATTGAGGACTGGCATGGTTAATTGAGTGGAACAGTTGAGCGATCGCTCTTTTCCAGTTTCCTGTGAGTACAGCTATGGAAAACTCAATTTTGTGGCGTATAGCCTAGATTATAACCAGTTTGGTTGATGGGGCGACCCTTGCGGTAACGGCAAAGCCACACGCCAAGTCCTTGGGTGAGGAATAGATTTAGATGAAGGATCTTTGTGCATGGGAGCATAGGGTTAGACGCTAAGGTTCAGTACAATGAGGCTAGTCTGACTGTCTATGGCAAGGAGGCGGTGATGCAGTTGGAGGACTATTTTGTCTTTCTGGCTCCTGATGATATTCGGATTCGAGGCACTCGCATTGGCATTGAGCATGTTTTGTATGAGTATATTCACAATGCAAAGTCGCCGGAGGAAATCGTTCAAGTCTTTGAGACGGTAACGTTGGTACAGGTTTATGCGACGATTTTGTATTATCTGGAGAATCGCCAAACGGTTGGACAATACATTGCTGATTGGTTGGATTACGCGCTGAAGGCTGAGGCGGAGCATGACCAACATCCACCGGCGATTGCAGAACGGCTGCGCTAGTTGCGAGTCACCCAGGAGACAAAGCAGGTTGGGGTTTAGTGGTGCTCCGCTATTTGTTGGATGAAAATTTAGCCCGATAGTGGCGGGTACAGTTGTTGCGGCGGCTCCCAAGTTTAACGGTGTGGATGGTGGGAGATCCGTCTGCACCAAAGATGGGAACGTTAGACCCGGAGATTTTGCTGTGGTGTGAAGCGCATGGGTTTATTTTGGTGACGAATAATCGCCGATCGATGCCACGGCATCTGGCAGCAGGGCGGCGGATACCAGGGATTTTAGTGTTGCGGAAGAATGCGGCAATGGGGCAGATGATTGAGGATCTGATTCTCATTGCTGAGGTGGCGGGAGATTATTATTATCAGGATGTGATTATCTATGTGCCCTTAAGATGAGACGAAGTTTTTGATTGGCTTGGCATAAGTTATGGAACTGCTTGTGGGTCATGTGGGCGAATAACTCTACCAATCATTTCCACCATTTAATAACTTGCTGCACAGCATTCACAAGGGAATTTCCCATAGTGTCGCCGCTGAATTTGGCAATTAGAGGGACTGAGAATCGCAATCTATATAGGATGTCTTGACGTTTGCTTTGAACCGATGATTGGAGCATTTTCTGCCAAATAGTAAATTGTTTTAGGCTCGACAAGTTGGAGGCTTGTGGAATGAGTTCAATTAGAGCCAGTATATTATCGGAGGCTAGAGCCGCCTCTAGAGCGAGTTCACTGGCTTCTACATAGTGAATACCTAGCTTGCCCAGAAATCTGATCCGATCTGATTCATTCTGCATGGTTAAAACTGTTTTTAAGGCAGGCGCGTAGGCTTCTGGATAATGGGCAGCTAGGGTACTCAGTGCCTCGGCTCGGGACCATTCATCTTGAATGTCTTTTATTGCTTCTAGGGCAAGTTCATAGACTTCTGGGTAGTGGGCAGCTAGCATGCTCAGGGCTTCTGCACGATCGGATTCATTCTGAATAGCTAGGATTGCTGTTAGAGAAGATTCATATGCCTCTGGATGGTGGGTAGCTAGGTCACCTAGCACCCGGGCTCGAGAGGATTCATCCTGGATGTCTTGTGCTGCTTTCAGGGCGGGTTCATATAACTTCTGCGGTAAGTGGGCCGCTAGGTCACTCAAAAGCGATGATCGAGAGTATTCATCCTGCACGGCTAGAGCCGCTTCTAGGGCAGGTTCACAGGCGTCTGGATAGTGGACAGCTAAGTCACGCAAAAGCGATGATCGAGAGTATTCATCCTGCACAGCTAGAGCCGTTTCTAAGGCGAGTTCATAGGCGTCTGGATAGTGAACAGCTAAGTCACACAGAGCTTTTGGTCGAGACCATTCAGTATCCTCGGCTAAAGCCGCTTCTAGGGCAGGTTTACAGGCATCTGAATAGTGGGCAGCTAGATTTCTCAAAACCGATGTCCGCGATGTACAGCGAATATCTGTTGCTACTGCCAGGGTGGGTTTGTAAGCTTCTGGATAGTAGGCAGACAAGGCGCTTAAAAACTCGGCTTGATATGATTCATCCTGAATGGTTTGCGCTGCAGTTAGAGCAGGTTTATAGGCATCTGGATAGTGGGCAGCTAGGGAACTTAGAATCTTGGCTCGATTAGATTTATCCCAAACGTCTTTTGCTGCTGCTAGAGCAAGTTCATAAACTTCTGGGTGGTGGGTAGCCAGCGTGCTTAGAACTTGAGCTTTATAGTATTTATCCTGAACGTCTTTTGCTGCTGCTAGAGCAAGTTCATAAACTTCTGGGTGGTGGGTAGCCAGCGTGCTTAGAGCTTCGGCTCGGTAAAACTCATTCTGAATTGCTAGAGCTGCTTTTAGGGCTGGTTCGTAAGCTGCTGGATAGTGGGCAGCCAGATCGCTTAGAACTGATGTCCGTATCCATTCACTCTGAATGTTCTTCGCTGTGACCAAGGCAGGTTCATATAACGTCTCCGGTAAGTAGGCAGCCAATGCACTTAGAACTGATGCCCGATGAGATTCATCCTGGATGTCTTGTGCTGCTTTCAGGGCGGGTTCATACAACGTTTGCGGTAAGTGGGCAGCCAATGCGCTTAGAAGATGCGCTCGAGAGGATTCATCCTGAATGCCCTTTGCTGTGACCAAGGCAGGTTCATATAACGTCTCCGGTAAGTAGGCAGCCAATGCACTTAGAACTGATGCCCGATGAGATTCATCCTGGATGTCTTGTGCTGCTTTCAAAGCGGGTTCGTATAGCATCTCTGGCAAGTGAACAACCAATCGGTATAGAACCGAGGCCCTAAACCTCTCATCCTGAATATTTTGTGCTGCTTTTAGAGCATGCTCGTAAGCTTCTGGGCATTGGGTAGCCAACGCCCTCAGAACCTCAGCTCGATTTAATTCAGATTGAATGTCTTGTGCCGCCACTAGAGCGAGTTCGTAGACTTCTGGATAGTGAGCTGCTAAATCGCTAAGAAGTCTAGCCCGACTGTGTCTATGCTGAATGGCTAGAGTCGATTCTAGAGCCAGTTCGTAAGCTTCTGGATAATAGCCAGCTAGGGCACTCAGCACCCAGGCTCGATAATATCCATCCTGAATGTCTTGCGCTGTGACTAGGAAGGATTCATATAACTTTTGTGGTAACTGGGCGACGAGCACACTCAGAACCCTGGACCGATTCAACTCATCGGGAATATCTTGCGCTGTGACTAGGAAGGATTCATATAACTTTTGTGGTAACTGGGCAACGAGCACACTCAGAATCCTAGACTGCTCGGATTCATCAGGAATATCTTGTACTGCCACCAGAGTTTCTTGCCAAATTTTTTCTCGTTGGTCATCTGACAGATAAGCAGCCAACATTACTAAGCATTCGGCACGTTTGGCAAGGTTAGACATTTGTTGTACAAAAGCCAATCCCTGAACTGGAGTCCAACCATGAGGTGCACCAACCCTGACTAGAGCTTCTAACAACTCTATCGGAACATTCTCCGATATGGAATTCAGGGAAGAAATGATGAGGGCATAACGACACTGCTTTTCTATCAATTGAGGTAACGTTGTTTCTGTCCAGTTTCTCTCTGCTGACTCCAATGCCAACTTCACATCCGCCACAAATCCTACAATGTCTCCAATCCAATTTTTAGCTTCAAACCAAGCATTACATTGATCTGAGGTTTCTACGGCTAGCAGCGCGTGAAGGTTATCGAGGCGATTTGCTTTCACTAGATGTTGCGCTAAATAACGCAACCCATACAGATCGATCGCCCTCAAATCCTGCCATTTTTTAGACTCATTTTCAAAGCATTTAATAACGCTGTCGTGTTGTTCTTTAGCATCACACCAAAAGTCATGATTGTGTTTTCGATCCAGTAAATACTCTCGCAACGATTGGTGAAAGATTGTGTAAAGCGGTCGCCCCTGCTCATCCTTGGACTCATCCAAAAACTGCTGAAAAACAGCGAGATCCTTTGCTAATTCATCTGCATCAATGCCGATAAACTTGACCAACTGTGCTTGGCTAATGGGTGCTTGAGTCACACTCAGCGTTCCCAGGATAGGTTGATACCGCTTTAGCCATCCCCGAAACGAGCAGCGGTAGCGCAAGATACGGTGATAAATATCATTCAGGGTTTTGGGTAGCGCAGCCAAATTCTTGATCGACTGCTCTCCGGAGGCAATGCTGTTGAGCAACAGCTTGGTATATAAAAAGTTCCCATGTGAAAGATCTCTCACCTCTTCCACCAACTTTTCAGCAGTAAGGTTAGCTTCAGCTAAGCGTTGTGGCAGAGGCTTTAGGTTGATGACGAATGCAGTATTGGCTTGACGCTCAGGAGTCGATCGCTCCCACGGAAGCTGGTCATCGACTCGTCCCTGAATATACTCTTCAATATCACTTAAATTATCGTCCTCCATCTCCTCAATTTTCTCAGCTTGGCGTGGGAGAAACCGATTCAGGACGGACTGATCAGCACGTGCTGTGAGCAGAAATCGTACCCAGGGGGGCAAAGTTTCACGCGCTTGATATAACGATGCCAACAGCGTCACCATATTCTCCTGCCCTGTGGTGGTCACCGCCTCATCCAGCGAATCAATTAAGAAAACCTTCCGTGTTTGGGGTGTATTCCCAGGTTTTGCATAGATAGCCGCTAATGCTGCCAACGGAGCCTGAATCAGCAGTCGAAACTCCTCTCTGGGGGCAAGCTCCTTCAAGTTCTCAACATAGATGCCCGTCACCTGACTATTGCGAAGCGTGCCAATGGTGATTTCAGACTTGACGTGCAAATAAATCGGGTCAATTACTTCTTTCAGCGCCTCGCCATAGTGGGGCAGCGTCTTGCCGAGTTGTGTTGCCAGCGATCGCAACACCCGTCCTGGTCTCACTGTCTCCACGTCCCCCGCCCGACAAAAGTGATAGGCAGCAAGCGGCCCCGGTTCAGGCTTGTCATGAGTCCATCGTTTGGTTAGCTGAGCCGCGATCGCACTTTTGCCAACGCCCGGTTCCCCCGTCAACAGGTAGAACTGCTCTCCATGTTCCTGGTTCAGCCAGTGTTCCAGCTTGTCGAACAGCCACTCCCGCCCCGTAAACCCTTCCGCCAAACGCTCAATGGTGCGGCTAAAATCGATCGCGCCCAAACGGTTCAAATAGGATGTGGACATAAACGCTATGCTCGGTTTAAGGGGTGGACTTTCAGGAATGGGTAACAGCGGGCAATCGCGTGATCAGATACTCTTTCAACGACTGGTGAAAGATAACGAAGGTCTCATACGTTTCATAGTGGTCTTCTTTTTTCTCAGCGATCCAACAAAAACGAACCAGATCCACATCCAGAAACTGCCGCAACCCCCACAAATCTTGCCGCAATTGACGAGGAAGAATTTCAGTCAGCGTCGCCAACTCATCTTCCGTCAATGGGTGCTTTGCTTCTGCCAGATTTTTTAGAATTCGGTCGTGGCGATCGCTCCATTCACTCTCAGGAAAGCGTTGAGCAAAATCGTTGGCGTAACTCTCCTTCATCTCTAGCGGTAGTGCAGAAAGAGCGTTTAACGAGCAGTGTCCTGTTTTCAGGTCATCCAGTAGACTCTTGATATAGCGGAAATTGCCCTGCGATCGTTCTGTCAACTGCTCCACCCACGCCTGAGTATTCGGAGGAGTCGCTGCCATCTGCTGTTGCAAAACTGGAGATTTTGAGATTCGCCGCTCCACATATTGGTGAATATCAGCCAGATTTTCCTTCGACCTTTCATCCAGCAAATAGGGCTTGAGGGGTTCAAATTCCCGCAATACGCGGCGATCGGGACGAGTGGTGAACAAAAATCGTACCCAGGAGGGCAAGCTTTCATCTTCTGACAAGGCGGCAAACAACGTTGCTAAATCCTCATCTTCTTGAACCCCTGCTTCCATCGTCACCGCCACATCTAAACCATCGATCAAGATGATGGCTAATTCAGGCGGTTCTTTCCCATGTTTCTCATACAGCTCAGGCAATGCTGCCAGGGGTGCACGGATCAGAATATCCAACTCATTGGCGATATCACTTGTATTGACGTTATTAATTTTGAATTGCTTGACTGTGCTCTGAATTCCATCCTCAAGGTCTTCAATCTTGTCAATGTTGATATGAGCTTCTCCAGACAGCGTTGACTTAATCGTGTTGAATAACGCTTCGCTATAGTAATGAAAAGCCTTATCTAGTTGAGCCGCCAGCGATCGCAACACCCGACTAGGACAAACGGTTTCGTTATCTCCCAGTTGGCAGAAGTGATAGGCAACAATATCTGCGCGGGTTTGAGTCAGGTGAGCCGCGATCGCACTTTTCCCCACTCCCGGTTCTCCAGTCAGAATAAAGAACCGCTGGTCTTTTTGTTGCAACCAGTGGTCTATTTCGTTGAGAATCTGCGATCGACCTGTGAAACCTTCTGTGAGTTGCTGGATGTTGGGGAAGGCGATCGCTTTAAGTTGATTTGAAATATTGTTTTGCATTAGGGCCACCATCTGGTGACATCCTGAATGGCTTGAGCTGTTTCTGCAACAAGATCCTTGTCTCCTAGCGAAACAAGGACAGGCACTAGAGCTGCCACATCGCTAAGCAAGTTAGGTCGGGTTTGGTATGAGAGAAAATGCAGTAAATCTTTCCAGAGGTCGAAGCGGTTTGAAGCAATAACGATAAGGAATGCCAGATCGGTCAACACCTCGCCACGATATTTCTTATCTTGTAGGATTCGCACCGATTCCATAGCTTTGGGGAGAGCTTCAAGTGATTTATTGACAAGGACTAACCGTGCTGTACGGTAGGCATCATCCTGAATAGCTTGAACTGCATCTAGGGCTTCAGGAAGCGCTTCGGGTAGTTTAATTGCTAGTGCCGTCAGTGCCTGTGCACGGTAGGCATCATCCTGAATAGCTTGAACTGCATCTAGGGCTTCAGGAAGCGCTTCGGGTAGTTTAATTGCTAGTGCCGTCAATGCCTGCGCACGTTTGTATTGATCTTGAATAGCTGCTGCTGCTTCTAGGGCCTGAGAGGTGAGTTTTGGTGATTTAACGGCTAGAGCAGTCAGTAAAGTCGTCCGTGCCTGTGCACGGGAGTTATTATCCTGAATGGCTTGAATTGCCTCTAGGGCTTCAGGAATCACTTCGGGTAGTTTATCCACCAGTGCCGTCAATACCCGTGCGCGGTCGTATTTACCCCGAGTAACTTGGGCGGCGTTTAGGGCTTTTGGGAGTAGCTCTGAAGGTAGTTTGTCAGCCAGTGCCGTCAATGCCTGCACACGGAAGTTATCATCCCGAACGGCTGCTGCTGCTGCTAGGGCTTCAGGAAGTGCCTCAGGTAGTTTATCAGCCAGTGCCGTCCATGCCTGTGAAAGTTTAGACTCATCCTGAATGGCTACCACTGCTTCTATGGCTAGGGGAAGTGCCTCAGGCAGTTTATTGACCAGTGCCGTCAATGCCTGCGCACGTTTGGGTTGATCCCGAATGTCTTTTGCTGCTGCTAGGGCTTCAGGAAGTGCCTCAGGTAGTTTATCAGCCAGTGCCGTCAATGCCTGTGCACGTTTGGGTTGATCCCGAATGTCTTTTGCTGCTTCTAGGGCTTGAGGAAGCACCTCAGATAGTTTATCGGCCAGTGCCGTCAATGCCTGCGCACGATCAGACTCATCTTGAATGGTTTGTGTGATATCCAAGGCTTTGGGAAGAAGCTCTGGAGCCAAGTTATTGACTAGAACCGTCAACGCATGGGCACGATTGGATGTGAACGAAATGGCTTGAACCGCTTCTAAAGCTTTCATGAGCAGATCTGGAGGTAGTTTATCGGCTAGATCGGTCAGAGCGTTAGCACGATCATGCTCATCTTGAATAGCTTTTGCGGCGTCCAGGGCTTCAGAAAGTGCCTCGGGCAGTTTATCCGCCAGTGCTGTCAATGTCCATGCACGTGCCTTTGCATCTTGAATAGCTTTTGCTGCTTCTAGGGCTTGGGGAAGTACCTCGGGTAGTTTATCGACCAGTGCCATCAATGCATGCGCACGTTTGAATTGATCCCGAATGTCTTTTGCTGCTTCTAGGGCTTGGGGGAGTGCCTCAGGTAGTTTATCCGCCAGTGCTGTCATTACCCATGCACGAGAGAGTTTGTCTTGGATGGCTTTTGCTGCTTCTAAGGCTTGGGGCAAGAGTATGGGGAATTTTTTCGCCAGTGCGGTCAGTGCCTGCGCACGATAGGATTTGTCTTGAATGGCTTGTGCGATTTCTAAGGCTTGGGGGAGTAGGGCTTGGGGTATTCCATCTGCCAGTGCCGTCAATGCTTGTGCACGTTTGTATGGATCTTGAATAGCTTTTGCGGTGTCTAGGGCTTGAGGAAGTGCCTCAGGTAGTTTATCGACCAGTGCCGTCATTACCCGTGCACGCTCAGACTTATCTTGAATGGCTTGTGCTGCATCAAGGGCTTGGGGGAGTAGGTTCGGGGTAAGCTTGTCGGTCAAGGCTATCAGAGCATTGGCAAGCAAGAACTCACGCGGTATGGCTTTTGCAGTGTCTAGGGCTTGAGGAAGTGCCTCAGGTAGTTTATCGACCAGTGCCGTCATTACCCGTGCACGCTCAGACTTATCTTGAATGGCTTGTGCTGCTTCTAGTGCTTGAGGAAGTGCTTCAGGTTGTTGATCTGCCAGTGCCATCAATGCCCAAGTACGATGCTCCTCATTTTGAATGTCTTTTGCTGCTTTTAGGGCTTGAGGACGTACCTCGGGAAGTTTAACGGCCAGTGCCGTCAATGCCCAAGTACGACCGAGTTCACTCCGAATATCTTGTGCGGTTTCTAGAGCTTGGGGGAGTAGCTCTGGAGTCAGTTTATCGACCAGTACCGTCAATGCCTTGCCACGTTGGTATGGGTCTTGAATAGCTTGTATGGCTTCTAGAACTTGGGGGAGTAGCTCCGGAGTAAGCTTATCGGCTAACTTTGTTAGAGCAATAGCACGAAAGTCCTTATTCTTTTCAGCTTGTACAGAGTGCAGCGCAGATTGCAGTAGTTGGGTTTTCAACGGTTCCGAACCTGAAAGTTGCTCAACTAGTTCAGCTAGTGTTGTTAGAGTCTCAGCTCGTAATATTGGGTCTGGAATTTGGAAAGTGTATGCCTGTGCCTTAGCAAACCCCCAGTACCCATTCCTAACCAGGGCTACCATCAGCGTAGCTGGAATCAATGCCAAACTGTTAATTGAAGCCTTCATCAATGCATATCGGCACTGCAATCCGATACTTTCCCCCGGTTCGTGCTCATCCGCTTCATCCGCTTGCAACCATGCCAGTTCCACATCTGCCAGAAAACCATTGGTGTCTCCCTCATCATCCTTGACCTTAAACCAGGCGTTCTTGCCATCTTTCTCCAGATTCAACAGGGTATGGAGTTCCTCTACCTGCTCTGCCTTCACTAAATGTTGAGCTAGGTGATTTCGCCCATAACGATCAACTTTTTGTAGCTGCTGCCAAGTCTTAGACACATTTTCGTAATGTTTAATGATTAGTCCGTGTTGCCCTTGGGCATAGCACCAGAAATACTTGTTGCGCTTTTTATCTAGTAAATAATCCCGCAGCGATTGGTGAAAAATGGCATAGGCATTGTCACCCTCATCATTTTCAATCACATCAAGGAATTGACGAATAATGCCTAAATCTTGGCGAAGCATTCCAGGATCAATCCCTGTAAAGTTCGCTAATTCATCTTCGGTGACTGGCTCCTGAGTAACCGTTAATGTTCCCAAAATTGGTTGATACTGCTTCTTCCACTCTTGAGGTTTAAATCGCCGCAGAAAAGCCAGATAGATCTCATCAATACTTTTAGGCAAAGCAGATAGATCATCTAGAGACTGCCGTCCTGCCTCAATATCATTCAGCAATAGCTTGGTATACAGGAAATTGCCGCTAGAGAGCTTAGTAATTTCATCAATCAACGTTTGTGGAACTAACGCTGCTTTGCTCAGTTCCTCCTGGAATGCAAGCTGCTCCACTCGCCCTTCCACATACGCTCGAACGTCTGAAAGATTCTTTCCTGACATTTCCTCAATCCGATGAGGTTCAAGCGGCTCAAACTCTACCAGTACTCTGTCTTCGGGGCGGGAGGTTAATAGCACTCGTACCCAGGGTGGTAGATCGTTAAGCCCAGCCAACAGTGTGATTAAATTATCCCTGTCGCTGAAGGTAACGGCCTCATCCAACGAATCAATCAAAATCAATCTAGGTTGTTCCGGTGGAGTTGGCAGAGCCGCCAATGCTTGCCGCAAAATAATGTTTAGCGCCTCTTGGGGGTTTTGCGTATGCAAATTATTGATAACAACACCCCTAACCGTACTATCTTTGA
>Ga0105044_10007851_pt1 | contig 14699 bp, 10 predicted proteins | sample MAT01_FD_78092 | JGI IMG/M metagenome (GOLD analysis project Ga0105044, IMG submission 78092) | Freshwater microbial communities from Lake Fryxell liftoff mats and glacier meltwater in Antarctica - MAT-01 | ecosystem: Environmental > Aquatic > Freshwater > Ice > Liftoff microbial mat | place...
GTATGCTTTGCTGGGGGAATTCAGAACAGTGTCGGAACGAATATCACCCTGCGCAATAGCATTCTACACAATAATATAGGCGGCAATGCCTTCAATCCCTGGAATCTGCGCAATCCAGTCAACGGCAGCAATAATTTGCAATGGCCACTGGTGCGGCCTGGCAGCTTCGGTCAGCAGGAATTGCCAGTTACCCCGAATTCCAGCTTTGCACAAGCGCAGTTAATTAACCCGGCAGACAATGGCGGACCCACATGGACCATGGCACTGCTAGCCACCTCGCCCGCCATCAATAGTGGCAGCTTGAGTGGCGCACCCAGTGTTGATCAACGCGGATTGCCGCGCGATAACCAGCCCGATATCGGCGCATTTGAGCTGCAAAGCAACGCGTCACTGTTTAACGATGGCTTTGAATCGAACAATTGATCTCTAGCCGTTGATCGCGCACTGAGATCTTCGGGATCGCGAGTCGCTGCTGAAGCATGTTGAATTGCGGTAATTTTTGAGTGAAATGGCCAGTTGACTCACGCTGGAATATGAATTTGGGATAAGACGGGATTAACCATCGGTGTTAACGATCCGCGACAGAAAACGCAGCCTGTTTCTTTGCTTTGCCGGCAGTGTGCTCGCCGCCAATTATTGGATTATTACTCACTATTCCGGCCTTAGCTATGGTCCGACGCCGGAATGGCCGCTGGCCGTCGATCTGTTGCTGATGTTGCCCGCCGTTTACCTCTGCATAAATCGAGACAGATTGCGTCAGGCATTAACTGGTGCCGCGGTTATCGCCGGTTTCGGGATACTGGCTGGCAGCTTGATGCTGCCGGCCGAGAGCAAGTACTGGTGGATATGGCTGGAAAACCTGCGTTATCTGGCTTTGCTGGTGCTGGTGTTGACCCAGGGCACGTTGATCGGGTTGCTCATTTTGGAAACCAAGCGCGCCCCAGATACGGTTAACATTGAAGTTGCCGCCAATGCTGCAATGCAGCGCCGGCTTGGCGCCTCCGTATTCAGTAGGCTGCTGCAACTAGAGATGAGGATGTGGATCTACGCCGTGTTGCGCAAACCGGTGCGCACCGCCTTTCCGGGCACGCTGCATTTCGGTACGCACCTACAAAACGGCAATGCTTCCAACCAGCAGGGATTCCTAATCATCGTGGGCGCAGAGATCCCGGTATTGCATGGCCTGTTGGTGCTGTTCGGTTGTCCGGCGGCGATCGCTTGGACTATAACGGCATTGAGTCTTTACGGATTCATTTTCCTGCTTGCTGAATATCGCGCGAGTCTGCTGCGCCCTATCAGTGTGGACCAGCAGACTTTGTACATTCGTCACGGAATTCTGGGTGACCTGAATGTGCCGCTGGCGCAAATTGAATCCATTGGCGCTTTCCAGGGAAAATCAACACGCAGCACTAAGCGGTTGCGGTTTTTCGGCGCTGGAGCTCCTAATGTACAGATACGACTGCGCGCTGGGACGACGCTGCCAGGCCTTTTTGGCGTTTCCGAGATAGATGAAATTCTATTGGGCGTGGACGATGTACACGGTTTCGTCGTGCACGCGGAAGCCTTCGTCGAACAGCAGCGCAGATCTTAATCTGCGCCCAGAATCCCAACGCAAGATAAAAAAATTCCCGTTTTAGGTACCAGACCCGTGGTCCATGCGTCCGCTGCTGCAGCTTGAGATCGTCGGTCGTCGTCGTGCGCTCGAAGGATTCTATTCCCGCCTGCCGCCACGCGCCGAGGCTGAGTGCTGGGCGCTTAAAGCTGAACGATGCAGCAGCCGCGACCGGCGGCTTTGGCCTCGTACAGCGCGTGATCGGCGCGCCGGAGCAGTTCGTCCAGATCGGTCTCCATTGGCCGGCGCAAGGACACCCCGATGCTCGCCGACAAGGTGTGGGGACTGCCGAAAATATCGAAGGGCTCGCGTAAGTTGCGCGCAATATGATCGGCAACCGCAGCGGCGGAATCTGCGTCCTCCACAGCGACCAGCACGACCACGAACTCGTCACCGGACAAGCGCGCTACCAAGTCGCTATCGCGCACGCTTTGCACCAACCGCCGCGCAAATTCTTTGAGCGCCAGGTCGCCGCCTTCGTGTCCGCGCGTATTGTTGACGGTTTTAAGGTTGTCCATATCGAGGTACATGACCGCGAGTGGATGGCCGTAACGCTCGCTGCGGGCAATCTCCTCCGCGAGGCGCTTGCGCAGTGCGCGGCGGTTGGGCAAGCCCGTCAGCGAATCGATCTGCGCTTGCTCGAGAAGTTTCGCTTCGGTCGCTTTCTGCGCCGTGATGTCGTAAATCAAACTGTAGACACCCACGACCTCGCCACCCGCGCTGCTGTCCGGAATAAAGGTTCCGCGCAGGTAGCGCTGCGATTCCGCCCAATTGAACTCGAACTCGACCGGCACGCCCGCGAAGGCTTCGTCGAGCCGCGGTTCGATCAGCGCCAATAAATCGGGTTTCATGACATCTGCGAGCCTGCGACCCGTGATCTCCCCGGCCGGACGCTCAAACCATTGCGAGTAGGTGGCGTTGTTGAAACCGAAGCGTCGATCGGCGTCGATGTACGCAACCAGTGCGGGCAAATTGTCCGAAATGAGCCGCAGCTTCGCCTCGCTGGCGGCAAGCAACATCTCAATGGTCTTAAGATCCGTGATGTCGAATGCGACGGCATAGAAACCGCGCACTCCGCCGTCAGGAGCCACGTCGGGCACGTAGGTGGTGCGCAGCAGGAGTGCGCGGCCTTTGGTCGAATAGCGGCTCTCGAATGTGGCCCGTTCGCCGCGCAGCGCGCAGGCGACATGTTCGGCAACGTCTTGATAGATCTCTTCACCGGATACTTCGCGCAAGCTACGGCCAATCAAGCCCAGCGCATCGGTACCGGTGGCCTCCAAGACCTTGGCATTCGCGAATTCGAAGCGTTCATCGCGATTAATGTACGACACGAGCCCCGGAATATTGTCGGCGATCAGGCGCAGGCGCTGTTCGCCATCACGTAGCGCCGCGATCAAGCTATTGCGTTCTGTCACCACGCGCGTCACGCCGACAACCGCGGCGACTTCGCCTTGGCGATTGCGCAAGGGGTGCCTCGCGGTCCACACCACGTAGGGTTTGCCGGTCAGCGGATCAACGCCCGAGACTTCGCGCTTGGTGGGTTTGCCAGACTCCAGTACTTCGCGGTCGTACTTAATCGTGCGCTCGGCATCTTGCTCACTCATGACGTCTGCATCGGTGCGGCCGACGATTTCTTCCCGAGTGTGATGCAAGAATTTGGCGCCAGGATCGTTGACGAGCAAGTAACGGCCCTCGGCGTCTTTTACGGACACCATGTCGCTGGTACCGTCGATTACCCCGGTCGCGAGTCCGCACTCGCGTATCAGGCGACGGTCATAGTGACGAAAGCTGTGCAAGGCGCGCCAGAACATGGCCGCACTGGACAGAATCAACGCAAGAAAAGCGATCCACATCCAGCGTCCCAGAGGCACCAGCGGGGCTTCAAGCTCACTGGTAGCGCCGGAGAGCAACACAAACAGCGGCATTTGTGTGACCGGTACCAGAGCGGCGAATTCCTCCCGATGCGCGCTCGCTGAAGTGTAGTAACGCGTCGCCGGTTTTCCGCTGCTGAGCGCGGCGAGCAACTTCTCAGCTTCGATCCGCTGTCCCGCGAGCGCGGCGTCAGTGCTGACGAGAAATTGGCCCTCGCCATCGACTAAGGACAGCGCGCCAGTAGTGCCCGTAACTCCTTGGTCTTCCTCGTGGAGGATTTGTCCAAGGGAAATGGCAGCAGCCACCGAACCCACGCGGCGACCCGAAACATCGCGCACCGTGAAACGTACAACCCACAGCGTGTCTTCACCATCCCGCCGGGCCTGCGCCATTTCAGGTGTCGCATCGGTAGACGCCCCCGTGCCTTGGAAAATTTGGCTCGCGTCGTCAGGTGATACGGCCACGACAACATCGTCTGCATCCTCAAGCTTCAGGGCGCGGTACTGCAGCGAGGCCGCACGCGCCGCTTCTAGCAGAAGCTGTCCATTGACCGTGTCTCGACGCGATAGAACCGCAGCAATTTCGGGCACCTTGGACAGCGCGATGGTGTCCTTGCGCAGATCGAGCACGGCGCCCGCGATGCGCGCGGCCAGCAGCGAAGCATGCGCGAGTCGCGTCGTTTCGATGAGGGCGCGCTGCGTGCGAGCGGTCTCGCGGATCGCGAAACCGCCGATCACCAGAGGCAAGATCACGACGAGGAAGGCGATTAACAGCAGATGCCACACGTGTCTCCGCGCCTGCGCCGCACTATCAGCAACCGCGAGTTGAGCTTGGCTCGACTCCGATTTGCCACGCGCGCCGGCGCTTGAAGGAGCCACTACGACGGATTACCCTCAGACAAAGAACGCGCCAGCGCGGCCGTAAGCGCCTCGGGCAGATACGGTTTCTGCACCACAGGAAATTCGGTGAACTCGGCCGGCAAGGCCTCGCGCCCGTATCCGGAGGCGAACACAAAAGGTACGCCCAATGCGCGCAGCCTGTTCGCGACCGGGTAAACCTCGATGCCGTTCACATCGATATCAAGCAACGCGGCATCGATGGTCGCTCCGCTCGAGACGATCTGCAGCGCCGTGTCCACCCGCCCAGCTTTCAAGACCCGATAGCCGGCGGCAACCAGAATGCCTTCGATGAGCGTAGCCAGAAACGCTTGGTCCTCTACCACGAGTACGCAATGCGCATCGACCGACGCGTCGCTTGCTGGCAGTTCAGGCGTGGAATTGGCTAAAGTCATGTGCGGAATCGTGTTTAGGCCGCTGAAGTCTACGCGGGCTCGCTGAAAATCTTGTGGAAAGCTGCCGCATTCAAGCCACACGCCTACGCTTGCGAGCCTTGAGTTGACCTGGCCAGATTTTCCGAATTTTCATGCTTCAAAGCGGGAAAGCTTGGCACGGATAAGGCCTCTAGTGTGGCTTCCCATATAAGTTCAACAATAGGGAAGCTTAAAAAAAAACCTACTGCGCAGTCCGATTGCTGTGTTGCGCGGTGCTCGCTCCGCGGCCCGTTGCGGCCAATCAGGGCAAAAGGCCACCGAGACGTGGCCAGAGTGGTTTGCCTCGGCGGTCAGCGCATCTATAGATTCATGTTAGTGGTGAGCTGTACGCTATCCCGTGACGTGACGGGCGCTGCCCCCTGGGTCTAGCGTAAAATCGCACGTGGATTGCTTGATCCTGGACGACCCGCTATGCCGATTCTGATGAGCGTGGGTGTGGGCCTATTTTTTGTCGGCACACTGAGCGTATTTGCGTTGATGTTCGCCAATGGCGGCGCGCAGAAATCGCGGCAGTTTGCGGTGCTCGGACAACTCTGGAGCGGCAACTTCGGAACGCTGCAAAGTCGGCTGATTCGGCTATCACTGTTACTCGTCGGCGTGGGTGCGATGACCTGTTTTGCCGGCGTGGGGCGCATGGATGCCGATCGCGCGGAACGCTGCCAGCAAACTTGCCTGAGCGCAGGCTACAGCGCCGGTCAAATCGGGCCGTCGGTCGAGCGCAGGAAGAACGGTCGTTTCGTCGCCTGCATTTGCACCGCGCCGGACAAAGCCGTGCTGGAACTGCGCGCTGACTCGCTCACGCGCTGAAGCAAAAATGTTTAGCACAGAAGCGCGCGGTCGACGCGTCTGCACTAGATGGTCGGCGTTATTCGTCAGACGTCAACGAATCATCGTTAGGAAGGCGCGGCTGCAAGCAATTTAGGCCTCGGAAAACTTCGCGCGGATTCCGCCGTTTAACGCGACCCAAAAAAGGCCACGCGCATCCCCTCGCCCACTCAATAGCGGCCGAGGGTGTGCGGTGTAGACCGTCGCTTGCTCCACGCTATTGCTTCGTCAGCGCATCGGCTAGCTACGCGATGGGAGCACGCACGAGGCAAAGAACTGCAGCATCTGCGCCGAGGCGTCCGGGCCGGTCGGATCGGTATAGCTACCTGCGGAATCGCCGCCGGACCACGCATGCGCGGCGCCATGGATGACCCAGTGCTCGGCGCTTACCTTGCCGTCCTGAAGGTGAAGTGTCCGCGTGTAGCGGCGCCCTCCGTCAGCAACGCCGTTCTCCGCCTTCGTGGTAAACCTTCCGCCATCACTGGCGCCAACTGCGCCGAGGCTCTGCGCAATAACACCGACGCCATTGCGCGGATGCACGGTTTTGTCTGCATCGCCGTGAAAGACGATGGCCGGCACCGGGATTTTCGCGGATTCGACTGCGCGGCGAGGCGTTTTAGATTGGCCAGTGCGCATAGCGGCAAACGCGGATGGCATGTCGCTGGCGAGGCCGATCGGCAACCCCGAATGCACGCCGATTGCGGCGTAGACATCCGGATGCGTGCTCGCGAGTACTGCTGCCATGGCACCTCCGGCGGAAAGGCCGGCGACGTAAACACGACGCTCATCAAGACCGTGTTGCGCGACCAAGTGGCGGGTCAGCGCGGCGAGCATGGCGGGTTCACCGTGGCCACGTTGCTGGTCACTGCCTTGAAACCAGTTCCAGCATCGGTTCTGATTGCGCGCCGTCGATTGCTGTGGATAGGCAACGACATAGCCATGCTCGCGCGCGAGCCGGTTCATGCGTGTGCCGAGTGCGAAATCGTCCGGCGACTGGGTGCATCCGTGCAGCATCAGCAATAGCGGCGCTTTACTGCCTTTAAGTTGGGCGGGAATGTACAGCTTGTAGTCCAAGGCGCCTGCGCTGGACGTGAAGTGCTCCGTCAGAAACGGGCTGTCGCTCCCATCGGCAGCAGTTCTGCTCGGCGCCGCGCTTGGCTCCTCGCACTCGACAACGCAAAACTCGCCGTCGATGCAATTCGCCACATCGGCTGACACTGAGGCGCTGAATCCACGCGAAGCAAGTGGCGCCTCAGCCGGCCATACGCTGGCGGGCCTGTTAGTTGCGAGCCGCTCCTGCAGTGCCCGTGTGGCAGCCTGTAAATCACCGCTGCGCATCAGGCGCATGGCCTGCTGCATCTTCTCATTCATAGCGTTCATTGTCGGATTCCGATCAGTGGATGCGGCCGGCCAGCGCGTGCTTCACCGATGCGCTGGCCTGCAGGACACCTAGAACGACGATCGACTCGATCGTCTCTTTAGCGAGTTCGGGTGAGACATCCGCGGCAATCCGGACTAGTCCCAATGCCTGGATACGCAGGCGTTGGCCAGCCTCACGAGCCGCTTCAAGGTCACGCCGGGAATAGTCCTGCAATCCCAGCACCAGCGTGCGCCGAGCCACGCTCTGGCGCAGCACTTCGGCGTGCACCGTAACCTGGTTGCGAATTGCAGTGCGGATGAAATCGGTGCGGTTGGAATAGAAACCCTCCTGCACCAAAAGGTCGATCTGCCCGAGGTCAACGACACCAAGATTGATCGTGATTTTTTCGCTGTCAACCGGGGGTCGAGCGCGGGCTTCGGACATTGAAGTTCTCCTTGGATGCCATATGACATCCTAGCACCATCCATACAGATGGTCACTCAGCATTTATGCCCTTGCGAGCGTCGCAAGTGACCTGCCACACCGAAGCGCAAAAAGTCACTGCATGCCGCGTCGCCGGGCTAGTCGCATTTTGGGCTCTCGGAGAGATTGCGCGGCACCATCGATTCGCGAGTTAAAGGATGAAACCCCGCCAGCTTTGCGTGAGTTCGTCTCAGCCGACGATAACGGTGCGTAGATGTGCGCTATGCGAGAGTCCCCGGGTAAACGTTCAGAAGCCCACCGCAGATTAGGAGAGCAACATGCACAAAATTCAGACCGGAACTTGGATTGTCGTCGCCGACGGCAGTGGTGCGCGTCTATTCCACAACGTAGGCAACGGGGCCAAGGTTTCGCTCAAGCAGCAACAATTACTTGAGCCAAAAGACTTGGAAGACGATGGCCCTTCCGGTAGCCGGCCACCAGAATCGTCAGAGAAGTCGACCGACGAGGCAACCTTTGCCAAGCAGCTTGCAAATCGGCTAAATGCCGCGGCACTCGCGCAAGAGTACGACCATCTCGTATTGATGGCTGATCCACAAACGCTCGGTCAATTGCGTCCGCAGTTGCACAGTGAAGCCACACGCCGAATCGTCAAGGAAGTCGCAAAAACGTTTACCAACTCACCTGTAGGAGATATCGAAGCGGCACTCAACCACTAGGCCCGTCAGAGTCATTTTCCTCGCCTGCCTGGTTGCCACGCTACTGCTCGGCGTGATCACCGCTTTGCCGCTGTCTCGCTCCGAAATCTGGTGGGTTCGCGCTCTGGACTTCCCGCGGCTGCAGATTGCGGTAATGGCACTGCTACTGCTGTTGGTCGAGATCACGGTTCTCGACCACAGCTCGGTCGGCACTTAGCTTCTGTACGCAATCTTGGGTATTTGCTTGGCTTGGCAGCTCTGGTGGATCGTTTCGTTCACGCCGTTGGCCTCGGTCGAGGTCAAGGCTGCGTCAGACCCTGATGATGCAAACAGCGCGCTGCGCATCCTCACCTTCAATGTGCTCGGGCCCAATCGTCAGTCGAACAAGCTATTGGATCTCGTTCGAGAGAACTCACCCGATCTTCTGGTAACGCTCGAATCCAATGCTTGGTGGCAGGAACGGCTCGATCAGCTCGAGCTTAAGTATCCGCATAGCGTGAAGTGTCCACTCGAAAACCTTAACGGCATGCACGCCTATTCACGTTTGCCGCTTGCCGATAGTCGTATCGAATACCTCGTTGAATCGGACATTCCTTCGATCCACACATGCGTGACGTTGCCATCTGGTTGCCAAGTGAGCGCGCACTTCCTGCACCCCTCGCCGCCCAATCCAAAGTTCAACGACGAGTCGTCTGAACGCGATGCGGAACTGGTGATGGTCGCCAAGCACGTCGCGCAGCACGATGAACCCACCGTCGTGTGTGGCGATCTCAATGATGTGGCTTGGGTCACCGACCATGCGGCTGTTCCGAAAGCTTAGCGGCCTGCTCGACCCGCGCGTCGGCCGCGGCATGTTCAACACCTTCCATGCCAATTGGTGGTTCATACGCTGGCCGCTGGATCACGTGTTCCACAGCAAGCATTTCACCCTGAAAGAATTGCGCCGCTTGCCATCGATCGGTTCGGATCATTTCCCGCTGCTAACTGCGCTCCAATACAGCCCGGAAAGTGGCCAGCAACAGAAGGGTTTGACGGCCGATGCCGATGATAAGGCGCGCGCGCAAGCCAAGCAGGCGCAGCAACAGGCCGATGCTGACGACGTGCCCGAACCCGGCGCACGTTAACCTTAAGCTTTCGGCCGTGTGCTGTTCTTTACGGATAGGCGAACAGCAACACCGCGCATCTGGCCACCGCAATGTCGTACGCTCGAAGCCATCGGCGATCAGATCCTCACCAGCATTGAGCGAGTTTCACGCCTACCACGCTGAATGCTGACGAATGGCGGAAGCGAACAGCGTATGTTGCGACGCTGCCATTCGATCATCAATAAGGTCATGCGATGAACGCCGCTGACTGGCATCGGATACGAGAGCTGTTTGAAGCCGCACTGCTGCTCGCACCAGACGAGCGCCAGCGTTTTGTTCGCCACAGTAGCAATGGCGACGATGCACTCGTGCAGGAAGTCTTCGCGCTGCTAGCGTCCGACGCGCGTGCCCCGACAAACACGCTGTCGATGGACGGCGTGGCGCCTGAGCTGATGGCGGATATCGGCGACGAGGCCGAGCGTTCTGATCACAATCGCTGGGCCGGTGCGCGACTCGGGCCGTGGCAATTGCTGAGCGAGATCGGCCGCGGTGGTATGGGGGCGGTGTATCTGGCCGAACGCGCTGATGGCGCCTACACGCAGCGCGCCGCCGTCAAGTTGATCCGCAGTAGCTGGGATAGCGCGGACTTGCTGCGGCGCTTCTTGGCCGAGCGCCAGATCCTTGCCAATCTTAACCATCCGCGCATCGCGCGCTTACTGGATGGCGGGCTAAGTGATGGTGGCAATCCCTATTTGGTGCTGGAGTACGTTGACGGCGTCCCGATCGGTCGCTATTGCGACGATCTGCAGTTGTCCGTTGCCGATCGACTGACCTTGTTCCTAACCGTATGCGAGGCAGTCGCGTACGCGCACCGCGCATTGATCGTGCACCGCGATCTGAAGCCGGCCAACATTCTGGTCGATGCTGCAGGCGGCGTGAAGTTACTCGACTTCGGCATTGCCAAAGCCTTGTCCGGCAGCGCCGAAACCGCCTCGCGCATGTTCACGCCCGAGTACGCGGCGCCCGAGCAGGTGCGCGGTGATGCGGTAACCACTGGCGTCGATATCTACGCGCTGGGGCTTTTGCTGTTTGAGCTTTTGACAGGGCGACGGCCCTACGCGCAGACCGGGTCGACGCCAGCAGCCTATGAACAGGCGATCCTTACCCAGGAACCGCGCCCACCGTCTCTGGCCGTGCTAACGCAAGATCAGGAGACATCCTCCTACGCGGCTCGACGCGAACTCGATCCGCGCGGCCTCGCCCATCGCCTGCGGGGCGATCTGGATGCGATCGTACTCCGCGCGCTGCGCAAGGATCCTGCCGAACGCTATGCGACAGTGGACGACTTGGCAGCCGACGTGCAGCGCCATCTGCGGCGCGAGCCAGTGCAGGCGCGTCTCGGCAACTGGCGCTATGTGGCGGTGCGCTTTGTCAGACGCCACGTGTTGGCGGTGGCCTTGGCGCTGGTCGCGGTGGCGGCGCTCGCCGTGGGTCTCGGCGCGGCACTATGGCAAGCTGAAGACGCGCGACAGCAGCGTGACGCGGCCGAGGACGCAGCGCGTACGTCGCGCGCGGTTGCCGATTTTCTGACCAAGATCTTTGCCAATGCCGATCCGGCCGCAACCGACGGCAAAGACCCCGCTGCGAGTGCGCTGCTTGCCGCCGCGGTGACCGAAATCGATTTGGCCGGCGATCTGCCAGCGCGTGAGCGCTCTGCGATGTATCACGCACTGGGAACCGCGCAACTTGCCCGCGACGCGCCTGCGCTGGGTTTGGTGATGATGGAAAAGGCACTCGATCTGGCCGGCGACGACCCGACGCGCCGAATGCGCGCATTGCACGGCGTCGGCGTTGCTCTGAATAGGCAGGGTCTACTGGATGACTCGAATGCGCGCTATACCGAGGCGCGCGCGTGGCACGCCAAACACGGCGCGGCCCTCGACGCTGAGCGCCGTGAACTTGATTACACCCAAGCGATCAACTACATCAGCCAACAGCGCATGGGCGACGCACTCAGCCTGCTCGATGAACTGACTAAAAAGCTCGATGCGCGTGGCGAGGGATTGAGCGAATTGGGCATTGCAACCAGCACCATGGCGATTTACTCACTCGGTGCCACGGGCAGCAAGGCCGAAGCCCTGGCTCGCTCCCAGCAACTTTATGACAGCGTCGTTGCGGATCCAAAGGCTGCGCTTTCCAAGCGCAAGACCATCGTTGGTGTGCACGCTTATGCGCTTATGACTGCTCAAGGCCCCGCTGCTGGCGAACCGTTGTTTCGCGAAGCGATGGCGCTCGATGAGCAGATTTACGGTCCCGGACATCTGCAGACGGGCGTATCGATCAACAATGTCGCGATCTGTTTAAATCGTCAGAATCGCTACGACGAAAGCATTCCGCTGTTTGAACAGGTCGTCGCTATTCGTCGCAGCAAGCTCGATCCGCACCATCCCGATCTGGCTTTCTCGTTGGTCAATAGCGCCAACGCCCACGAAAAGGCCGGACATCTCGAGGCAGCATTGCAGCGTTACGGCGAAGCCATACGCAGTTATCAGGCATCCAATCAAGTCGGAACACAGTGGATGCGCGCGCACCATTGGCGCGCGCGCACCCTGGAACGCTTGCAACGCTTCGATGACGCGCTGCTTGATGTCGCGGCGCTTGAGCCATACCGCGCCGACCAGCCGTACTTCAAAGGCGAGCCTCAACGAGCCTTGCTTTTGCTGGAGGCGCGCTTGCATGAGGCGCTGGCCAGAAGCGATCTAGCGTGCGGAATTGAACAGCGATTAGTAGAAGCCACTGAGGGTGAACGCGCCGAAGCCGTTGCGCTGGCGATGCGTTGCCGCACACGTCTCGGGCAATGAGGCACATTGAATGGTGTAGTTGAGCATGCTGCTCCTGGGGTTTAGCGCCGAAGCACTACCGTGACGCGACCAAGACCGTCTGGCCGCGCAGTGGCAGGGCGCAAGCACGCGTGTCGGCACGGTCACGGTCGTCGTCGAAGCTAAGCCCGCGATGTGCCGGCGCCAGTGCTTGAATTGCTGCGGACGTCGCGATAGCCAACTATCCGGAATTTCAAGCTCGCAAACCGGTCGCGACACGTGTTCCCCGCGCCTTGATCCGGTGAATTTCGAGTGGCTGTCAGAGCCGGTCGTGGGTTCTTGAAAAGATGAAAAGCCTGTGAAAATCACAGCACGCTAAGAGCACAGGCGGCTCCAAACCTTGCTGCTTTTTCGGCGTTGAACGGCATCAAGGTCTGCAACCAGAGCTGCTGGCGACTGACACCCAATCGTCATTCTCGCTTCCTATAGTCCCCGCCTCTTTGGTTTGGTTGGGATGACATGCTTTATTCGCGGCGGAATTGGGTGGCGGCAGCTTTCATGATGATCCCGGCGTTTGCTTGGTCGGCGGCGTTCACGCCGGGCAATCTGGCGATCTACCGCATTGGTGTCATCGGCAGCGGCAACGCGCTGGTGAACACCGGCAGCCCGGTATTCATCGATGAGTACTCGCCGACCGGGACACTGGTGCAATCAATTGCCCTGCCCACGGCCACCGCAGCGCCCGCGAATGCGTGTCTCAGCAGCGGCACGGCGACCAGCGAGGGCCTGCTCACCCGCAGCGCCGATGGCAACTTCCTGCTCGCCACCTGTTACAAACGCGATCTGGGCGGCACCGGCAGCTTGTCCGGCACCAGCGCGGCGGCGGTCAACCGCGTGGTCGCGCGCATCGACGGCGCCGGCGCTGTCGACACCAGCACCGCCCTCGTTGACTATGCCGACGGCAATAATCCGCGCGGCGCGACCAGCACCGACGGCACCGCGCTCTACGTCACCGGCGGCGCCGGCGGCATCCGCTTTGCGACGCTCGGTGCGAGCACCTCGACGCAGCTCAGCACCACCGTGACCAATCTGCGCCAGCCGGCGATTTTCGGCGGGCAACTTATGGTTTCGACCCAATCCGGCAGCGTGGTGCGCATTGGTACGGTCGGCAGCGGCACCCCGACCACGATCGGCCAGACCATCAGCAACCTGCCAGGTTTTCCGCTGACCGGCCTCCCCAACGGCTTCTTGCTGCTTGATCTGAATGTGGGTGTCGCCGGGGTCGACACGCTTTACGTGGCCGACGACGGCGCCATGGCGCTCGGCAAGTTCTCGCTGGTGGGCGGCAACTGGGTGAGCAATGGCACGATCGGAGTCGATGCCGATGACTACCGCGGGGTCTCAGCTAGCGTCACTGGCACGACGGTGACGCTGTTCGCGACCCGCAAGGGTGGCAGCGGCGCGACCGGTGGCGGTGAGCTGGTCACACTGGTCGACAGCGCAGGCTACAACGGCGCCTTGACTGGCACGCCGAGCTTGCTCGCCACGGCGGCCATCAACACCGCCTTTCGCGGCATTGCCCGGGCCCCGATCGCGGCCGTCGCACAGCCGGATCTAACCGCCACGCTGAGTGCGCCGGCCAATGCGGTGGCCGGCACTCCGTTCAATTACACGGTGACTTTCGCCAATGGCGGCAGCGCTGCGGCGGGCGCCTTCAGCGGCAGCTTCACCTTGCCGCCCAGCGTGAGTTTTGACAGTGTGGCGTCGGCGGGCGGTTGCAGCGGCGCGCACTTGGCGGGCGTGGTGAACTTTTCCTGCAGCGGACTCGGGATCGGCGCCAACGCCGCGCCGACGGTCGCGGTGATCGCCGCCGCCGCGGGCAATGTGATTGCGCCAGTCGGTGCCGTGATTGCAGACACGGGTGCCGCCATCGCCGAATCAAACGAGGGCAACAACACCAGCACGGCAGCGGTCACGACCAATGTCAGCAACGGCGCGGTGCCGGTGGTCCAGTTCGACGCCGCCGCCACCACCGATTTCATCGAGGTGCCACTCGACGGTCCCGGGGCGATCAGTGCGGTGATCGGCGATGCCACCGATCCGGCGCGCACGCTCGGCGTGGACTTCGCGTTGAGTGATGCCGACAGCGCGCCGGCTAGCTTGTCGGTGATGGTTGCTAGCAGCAATCTGATGGTGGTTCCGGCTGTGAATCTAGCCTTGACTGGCAGCGGCCTCTCGCGCCATCTGGAAATCACGCCGGCGGGTGTCGGCTATTCCGATCTGACCCTGACCGTCACTGACGCGCAGGGCAATAGCGACAGCTACGTGATTAACTACGCCGCCTCCGATGGCAGCGGCGCGCCCGCGACCACGCGCTGGCACACTGGCGGCGCAGATGCCTCGACCGCGGTGGCGATCGACGCCGACACAATGCTTGTTTCGATCGACGAGGACCAGCGGCTGCGCTTCGTCGACCGCGATGCCTCGGGGCTTCCGCGTTCACAGTTTGATGTAACGCCGCAGCTCGGTCTCACCGACTTGAGTGGCGGCTTGCTGCGCGAGGTCGATATTGAGTCATCGGTTCGCGTCGGCAATCGTCTCTATTTTATGGGCTCGCACAGCAATAGCTCGGGCGGCTCGCTGCGTCCCAACCGCTA
>Ga0105044_10007852_pt1 | contig 14697 bp, 13 predicted proteins | sample MAT01_FD_78092 | JGI IMG/M metagenome (GOLD analysis project Ga0105044, IMG submission 78092) | Freshwater microbial communities from Lake Fryxell liftoff mats and glacier meltwater in Antarctica - MAT-01 | ecosystem: Environmental > Aquatic > Freshwater > Ice > Liftoff microbial mat | place...
ATCCTCATGTCTGTTTGTAATGTAGCCGGTAATTTTTTACGTGCCCAACTAGTACTTAAAAAAGGAGACAGTTCTATTCGGCTGTTTTTTATTCGTAGTACGCTTGATGATAGAGGGGTACGCGTATGATATTTTTTCTACTCCCTAAGTTTTGGGAAACCCTCATTATTCCACTAAACTGCTATTCAACTTACTTTTTTAGCATCATTTAAGACCAATTCGTTCGGATAAAAGTAAGTTTTGAGCCTTCTGTAAAGTGAATAGAACAGAGTTTTGCGGTTCATCTAAAAAATATTTTATGAAATCAAATGCATTCTTCTTCGTATCAATCGCCCTATTCCTTTTTTCATGCAGCGTTTTTAGCTCTCTTAATTCTAATACCACCATTGAACCGGGCAAAAGTTTTGTGCTGGGCAATAATGAACACCAATCCTTCAATGTAAAATTACGGAACGACTCTAAAAATACCATCGAATTGTACCTTGCTCCTATCAATGGCGGTAAACATTCGGCTCAAAAAATAGCCTCAGGAGCCAGCGTAAAGGTTAAAGTAGGTAACAACACCGCATTGGTGATTCAGAACCCTGGCAAGGACACTGCCAACGTTACACTAAAAGTAACAGGAGACACGGGATTAAGTATGGGGTATCAATAAATCAACGGTAAAATAAGGCATCTCTTTTTTCTAAGGGCCGTTTAAAATATTGCTCCAGAAAGGAGCGCTGTTGCACAAACTGTAGCTGTAACTTTTCAACCTTCGCCTCCAGTGCGGAAGTATTATACTGATAGTTCGGTGTTCCAATACCTATTAAGTTAATAAATCCTTTTGCTTTATGTAATGACGTAGGAACATCTTGCAGCATGGCTCTGGTATTCTTTTCGTTTTTAGATGGTTGAAATTGCTTGTTCCTATATTGGATAAATAGATTCAATAAATTGCTAACTTCATTTACTTCCTCTACGGCTTTGTTGTACATCTGTTCGTTTCTTTCTTCATCGATCATGGCGATGTTCATTCGGTTGGCAGCATGCCAGGTATGCAATAAATCGGTGTTCATTCCCATTTGCTCTATCCGTCTATTGGCAGCCCGGTATTGTTGCAAACTGTCTGATTGTAAATATGCTAAAGCACTGTCTGTTACGTTTGGAAAAATAACAGCTTTGTTTCGTTTTTTTTCAGTACCTGAAAATACTGCGTAGTTGATAGGCGTTGGTGCAAGTTGCCAAAGTGGATCAAAGGGCCAATGTTGATGAATAAATACTTCAGGGGTTTGTTTAAAATAAAAAAGCTGGTGGTGTGATCCTGCATCCCAGGTTGGATCCGAGAGCCACCAGGATCCGTTGCTGTAAAAAGCCGTCCAGCCATGGCCCGTTCGAGCAGATAAATTGCTCATGCCATAAACAACCGTTGCAGGAATATTCATTTTTTGTAAGAGAGCAACGAACAAGCTGGAAAAGTTATCGCATACGCCTTTTCTTCTGCGAAGGGTCGCTTCTGCCTTTTCATTGAAATCGGAATGCCAGTTGATGCTGAGCACACTGTCTGTACTGTATTCAATATTATTGATCACCCATTGGTAAGCGAGTAAGGTTTTATCTTCTTCTGAATTTGTTTGCGATTGAATGTAAGCCGCTAACTCGCCAACAGAAGTAGTAGCACTTTTGGGAACGTAAAGAGGATGCATGGCATATACAGTAGATTGCGCCTGTGAAAGCAGGCTTGCGGCTAAAAATAAACAGAATAGAACCAACCGTTTCATATGCTGTATAAAAGTAGGTCATAATTGCAAATGAAGTACTTCAATTCTTTTTTTTAACGAAACTCCAACCCGTGTTAGTTTTAAAATAACTATTTTAGTTTTTTATATCTGTTATAAAATTGCATGTATGCCCCAGCAAGAGGACTCCCTAGAGCAGCTATTTCAAAAACTACAAGCTCTTGAAAATGCGCAAACATCATTTGCTGCAGAGATCATACAATTACGGGTGGACATAGAACGACTGCAATTTAGCAACCAAGAAATAAAATCTGAAAAGCCTTTTGCTTCAACTGTTGAAACCTTCACAACCGTAGAAACTCCTGTTCCCAAAGTTGAACCTTTGGCGCCCCGGTTCGGCAACACTCGTCCGGAAAATCAGTCTTCACTTCAGCCGAAAAAACCAACAAAGTCGCCCGCATCTAAAACCAATCTGGAAAAATTTATCGGCGAAAACCTCATCAACAAAGTTGGAATTCTGATTACTATCATCGGGGTGGCTATCGGCGCTAAGTATTCGGTAGATAACAACCTGATCAGTCCCATCGCTCGCATCTTACTCGGTTATGGGGTGGGTATAGGGTTGTTGTTTTTTGGCATTCGGTTAAAGACGAAATATGAAAGTTTTAGTGCAGTTTTAGTAAGTGGAGCCATCGCAATTCTATACTTGCTTACCTTCTTAGCCTATTCTATGTATGGATTGTTTCCGCAAACGGCTACTTTCTTACTCATGCTGTTGTTTACCATTTTTGCAGTAGTGGCAGCCATACATTACAACCGATCTATTATAGCACTCATTGGTTTGGCAGGCGGATATGCCATACCATTTTTATTAAGTGATGGTTCTGGTAAGGTAGAGATCATGTTTGCTTACATGGCAATCATCAACACGGGTATTCTTATTATTGCATTTAAAAAATACTGGAAGACGGTTTACATCACATCCTTCGTTTTTACCTGGCTTATTTATACTGGTTGGTTCGTGTTTGAGTACGATGATTCCAAACAGTTTTATACAGCAGCCTTGTTTCTAATCATATTTTTTATACAGTTTTACAGCACCTTCCTTTCTTATCGGTTGATTAAATCTGAAAAATATCAGTTCGCTGATATCATCTTATTATTGCTTAATGCGTTTATATTTTTTGGACTAGGATATGGAGTATTATCAGGGAATGAAATTTTTAAAAACTATTTGGGATTGTTTACATTGTGCAATGCCCTGCTGCATGCAATTGTGGCTGCCGTTATTTACCGTAAAAAATTAGCAGACAATCAGTTGTTTTATTTGGTAGCGGGACTGGTATTGGTATTCATTACCATAGCTATTCCTGTGCAGTTAGAAGGCAGTTGGGTTACCATGTTGTGGATAACAGAAGCTACGCTACTTTTCTGGATAGGCAGAACCAAACAGGTAGCCATGTACGAAAAAATTTCTTATGTGATGATGTTGCTGGCTTTCCTCAGTATTTTAGAGGACTGGTCCGGTTCTGCCAATCGTTTTTATGACATTGATTTTGGTGTAAATGCTTTTCCACCGACGCCATTTTTTAACATCGGCTTTTTCACCGGCTTGTTGTATGGTGCTGCCTCTCTGTTCATTGCCTGGATCTACTATAACAAAAAATGGTCATCGCCATCTGGAGATAAAACCTTGTTGAACTGGGTTTTGCAAATATTCATTCCAGGAGTTTTGGTCTTTGTTTTTTACAACACTTTTAAATTAGAAGTAGAGGGTTTGTGCACCACTTCATATCTTAATTCTGGCATTAAAAAAGTAATGCAAACGGGTCAGTTACCCGAGCTCATTTTAAATGTTGATTTGCTGCGTTTTCAATTTTTGTGGGTGATAAATTATTCCCTGTTCTTTTTTACAGGGTTACTTTTTATCAACTACCAGTGGATCAAAAAATCCTTATTCGGAGATGTATTATTTGCGATTACTTTATTTGCAGTGTTATTGTTTCTGGTACAAGGCCTATACCGCTTAGGTTTGCTCAAAGACAGTTACCTGGCTCCGGTAACAGATTTTACAGCTAATAGTTTTTATATCTTGATGCGGTATGTTTGTTACGCCTTTGTAGGGCTTGCACTGTATGCAAGTTGGCTGCACATTCGCCAGAAATCTGCTGCGAATTCGGCGCGGCATTTTTTTAATTTATTTGTACACATGGTTATAGTTGGGGTACTTAGTAGTGAGATGATTACCTGGCTTAGCATTGCGGGCGTTACTCAGACGTATAAATTTGGTTTGAGTATTCTATGGGGTGTATATGCATTGTTACTAATAGGTATGGGTATCTGGAAAAAACAACAGTATGTACGCATAGCTGGTATTGTTTTATTTGCCGGCACGCTGGTAAAATTATTTGTGTACGACATTACACACCTCAATAGCATTTCTAAAACGATTGCCTTTGTTTCTTTGGGCGTATTATTGCTGATCATTTCATTTTTATACAACAAATACAAACATCTGATAGCCAATGAGGACGCTGTTAACAAGACTTCCTAAAATTGTTTTGTTCTGTTGTTGTTTCAACAGCACAAATGTTTCTGCACAAACACAACGATTTACCCGGTCATTGAATGAGCTGGGCAATTCCTGGAACAAAATTATTTTGCCCAATGATATCTATGGTCATTTTCTGCCACCATTCTATGATCTTCGGGTGTATGGAAAAACATCTACCGGAGATACCGTGGAGGCGGCCTATCTGATTAGATCGTTAAAACAATCACCTGTAATAAGCAAGTGGTCTTTGCCAATAATCAACCAATCTAATACAAATGGCGCTTATTATTATAGCTTTCAGGTTCCTTCAGATAGTATCGTTTCCCGCATTCAATTAGATTTTGGCATCCGAAATTATGATTGGCAAGTTACGCTGGAAGGAAGTGACAATGGAACAGATTGGTTCACAGTTTTAAATAGTTACCGATTGGTGGCAATCAGCAATCCAGAAACCAATTTCTCCTACAGTACGCTCAATTTTCAACAGGTTGGATATCGCCTGTTGCGTTTAAAAGTACCTGCAATCATAGACCCCTTGTTAAGTTCCGCCACGGTTCAGTTTCAACAGCCAGCCACCGCACTGCCTGAATTTTATTCGACCAATTTACAGCAACGTATTTCGCAAGAAAATAAAAAAACTATCGTTGATATTAGCTTGGATAAAATAATGCCTGTGAGCGTTTTTCTATTCGAGCTGGCAGAAACCGAAGCATTCAAAAGATCTTTTTCAATTGAATATGTAACAGACAGCACCAACAACAATGGAGCGAAACAATATATTTACAGCATACTAAGTGCAGCAGCTTTAAGCAGTACAACAAGTTCATTGTTTTTTACAAATGAAGTGTTTGCAAAATCTTTCCGAATCATCATCGAGAACAATGACAATGCAGCGTTAAATATTCAAGCTGTTAAACCTGGCGGATTTGGTTATGAATTATTGGTAAGAGTTAGTAAACCGGGTAACTACTGGATGAGTTATGGCGACAAAAGCGTAACGGCTCCCCAATACGATATTGCAGCATTCGTACCAGCTTCTACCGACTCCTTCTACACTGCCGCTGCTGGGGAGGAAACAGCGGTGGTAATAATAACTCCCTACAACAACAAAAGTTTTTGGTCATCACCAACATTTCTTTGGATGCTAATGGGATTGATTATTCTACTGCTCGGATGGTTTGCGTTGTCGATGATTAGAAATCGTCAAAAAGAATCATCTGGTTGATCTCCATCTTGTTACTTTTGTTATATGAAAGTTCGTATCAATATTGCCTGCTTCGGGGTTTTGACATTCGCCTGCTGTTTATTTTTCCTTAATGCTTGTAATCCTTCTACTAAAATGAATCATCCAATGGTGTATGCTTTTCGGCTAAAACCCGGACAAGATTTAAAAAAAGAGATCAACCATTTTGTACAACAAAAAAACATCAAGGCAGGCTGGATCGCAACGGCGGTGGGCAGTTTAACCCAATACCAGCTTCGATTTGCCAACCAGGAACCAGGCGCAAAAGCCAATGGTCACTTTGAGATAGTAAGTTTAACCGGCACCGTATCCATCAATGGGAGTCATCTTCATTTGAGTGTAAGCGATAGTACTGGCCGTACAATCGGAGGTCACTTGTTAGACGAATGCATAGTGTACACTACGGCTGAACTCGTTATTTTGGCCAGTGACCAAATGGAATTTATTAGGGCCAAGGATGGTACGACCAATTGGGAAGAACTGCAAGTGATTACAAAAGAAGATTAAATTACATGTGGTGACCCGATCTGCATAAAAGAAGCATTTGCTTCGTTATTCATGGGTTGATCATGTTTGAACCTCCAAAAATGATCATAAAACAATTGCATATTATATTATTTTTCATTTTACATTTGCGAAGTAGGAGCAAACTCTTTGCACGCTACTAACAGAAAATTCATATTTGTGGGAAAGCATATCAACAAAGTTTCAGCTGCAGGTTTATTAATTGCACTCGGCATCATTTACGGAGACATTGGAACCTCACCGCTTTACGTATTCAATTCCATTATCAAAGACAGGCTCATCAGTAGGGAGCTTATTTTGGGAACTCTTTCGCTCATTATTTGGACAATCACGCTGCAAACCACCATCAAATATGTGATATTGGTATTGCGGGCAGACAACAAAGGGGAGGGAGGTATTTTCTCCCTGTTTGCATTGGTGCGCAGGCGAAAAAAATGGCTCGTTATTCCTGCTATGATTGGTGGGGCTGCCTTATTGGCCGATGGTATTATTACCCCACCCATTTCCATCACTTCTGCCATTGAAGGGCTGAAAGAACTCGAAAAATTCAGAGACATCAGCAGCAATACGGTGGTGTTCATCGTACTCGGAATCATCAGTGTTTTCTTTTTTGCACAACAATTTGGCACTTCATCTATCGGAAAGTTATTTGGCCCCTTTATGAGTGTTTGGTTTGTGATGCTGGCCGTGTTAGGATTAATTCACATTACCGATGATCTGGGTATTTTTAATGCACTGAATCCTTATTATGGCATTCATTTCTTATTTAATTATGAAGAAGGTTTCTGGTTATTAGGGGCAGTGTTTTTATGTACTACTGGTGCCGAAGCTTTGTACAGCGATCTGGGTCATTGTGGCCGGGGAAATATCCGCATCTCCTGGATATTTGTAAAATCATGTTTGCTCATCAACTATTTTGGGCAAGGTGCTAGTTTGCTTAAGCACCACACCGGACAAATGATGGACGATGCTACACGGAATCAATTTGGTATCAATGCATTTTATGACCTGATGCCAGAATGGTTTATTGTGCCTGGTGTGGTAATCGCCACTTCTGCGGCCATCATCGCCAGCCAGGCAATGGTTTCTGGTTCATTTACCCTAATCAGCGAAGCCATTCGATTAAATCTATGGCCAAAAATGCGAATTCAATTCCCCAGTGAAGCCAAGGGACAATTGTTTATTCCCGGTCTGAATATGTTGCTTTACGTCGGATGTGTAGGTGTAGTATTATATTTTAGAGAGTCATCTAAAATGGAGGCGGCTTATGGGTTGGCTATCATTACCACCATGACGATGACTACACTTTTATTTGCCAATTATATGGTATTGCATAGGGTTAAGCCCATACTCATTTATATTTTTCTGGCCTTCTATTTGATCGTTGAGATTTCTTACCTCGTGGCATTGATGGATAAATTTGTTCATGGAGGTTATATTACATTAATGATCGGGGGCGCATTGTTTGCAGTGATGTATGTTTGGTACCGTGCAAGAAAAATTAAAAATCGGTACGTTGAATTTGTACGTGTAGAGGAATATGTTCCTAAACTGGAGGAGCTGAGCAACGACAATTCTGTTCCCAAACATGCCACACACCTGGTGTACCTCACAAGTGCCAATAATCCTAAAGAAATTGAGCATAAGATCATGTACAGCATTCTCAGCGGTATGCCCAAACGAGCAGATATTTATTGGTTTGTACACGTAGATACACTTGATGATCCGTACACTTGCGAATACAATGTAGAACATATTATCCCCAACGATATCATCAGGGTAGAGTTTAGATTAGGCTTCAGAATAGCACCACGCTTGAACCTAATGTTTAAAAAAGTAGTAGAAGACCTGGTGGCCAACAGAGAAGTGAATATTACCAGCAGGTACGAAAGTCAGCAACGAAACAACATGGTGGGCGACTTCAAATTTGTGGTAATGGAGAAATTCCTCAGTCAAGACAATGAACTTCCTTTCTTTGAAGAAGTTGTAATGAAAATTTATTTCTGGCTAAAAGAACTGAGTGTGAGTGAAGAAAGAAGTTTTGGACTCGAACAAAGCAATGTGGCTGTCGAAAAATTCCCATTGGTGGTAGCGCCGGTGAGTAATTTGAAATTGAATCGTATTTATTTTAATGAAGATGAATAAGAACTATTGTTGATGGGGTGCAGTTAGTAAAACAATTGCTGTCTACGATTTACTTACACGATATTTTATGCAAACGATAACTGCTGCTGTATTGCAGCAAAAATTACAAGAGGAAGATGAACTCGTTCTCATAGATGTACGCGAGCCATGGGAACATGCATTATTTAATATTGGAGGTATCTTGATACCAATGAATACCATTTTTGAAAATCTGCACCAGATTCCGAAACACATTCCAGTGGTTATTTATTGTGAAAAAGGCATCAGAAGCACATTGGTTATACAAAGACTGGAAGCAAAATTTAACTATTCAAACCTGGTAAATCTGGCAGGAGGAATGAATGGTTGGAAAAAAGTGTAAATGCTGTAGAAAAACAGCACGCGATCACTTATCTTTAAAGAACTGGTTGTAACTAAGTCATCCATTCTTATAATTTGAATAACACCCTTCTCTATATTATTCTTGGCTACGTTGCATTGATTGCGCTGGTATATTTTGTACAAGACCGCTTTATTTTTAAGCCGGAAAAACTAAAGGCCGATTTTAAATACAAATACGATTCTCCTTTTGATGAGCTTTTTTTCGATATAGCGCCGGGTGTTCGCATCAACGGCTTGCATTTTACCGTTGATAAGCCATTGGGGCTGGTCTTGTATTTTCACGGCAACTCCCGCAGTATCAAAGGATGGGCAAAGTATGCAAAAGATTTTTTAAGATACGATTACGATGTGGTGTTAGTAGATTACCGTGGTTTTGGTAAAAGCACCGGTAAACGTAGCGAGCACGATATGCTCAGTGACATGCAGTTTGTATATGATACCCTTTCTGTACAATATACAGAACATCATATAGTAGTGTACGGTAGAAGTTTGGGAAGTGGTTTCGCAGCAAAAATTGCGAGCGATAACAAGCCAAGATATTTAATTTTAGATGCGCCTTATTACAGTTTCAAAAAAGTGATCGAACGATTTTTGCCCATCCTGCCTGTTCGCCTGCTGTTGCGATATCATCTTAGAACTGATAAATGGATAAGGCATGTAAACTGCCACACCTATATTTTACATGGCACCAAAGATTTTTTAATACCGATTAGCAACAGCGAAAAACTACAGGCCATCAGTCCGAGAAAAATTACACTGATACGGATAGAAGGTGGAGGCCATAACAACTTGCCTTCGTTTAACGAGTACCATAACTTTATCAGAAGTATCTTGCAGTACTAAACAGGTCAGTCAAACTACTATTTTCATGAACAAGTCCTCAGATAGAAAATCGAAACCCGCCACAACTTCTAAACAGAAATGGATTCGAAGATTTAAACTATTTATATTGATATATTGTACCATCGGAATCGCCTTATATTATTTACAAGAACAAATTTTATTTCACCCTAAAAAATTAGACAGTAACCACGTTTTCAATTTTAAGGATCCCTTCAACGAATTGAAGATTCCATTCAATAAAACGGATACGGTGGATATGATTCAATTTTATCCAAAAGATACGGTGAGGCGGGGGGTGTTGCTGTATTTTCATGGTAACAAAAACAATGTAGAACATTACGCCAGGTTTGTAACTGCGTTTACCCAACATGGTTATGAAGTATGGATGCCCGACTATCCGGGTTACGGGAAAAGTACCGGTGAACTCACCGAAGAAAAACTGTACAGCATCGCTTATGAAGTACAGAAAATGGCTACCCTCCGGTATGGGGCCGATCGTATTATTGTGTATGGAAAGAGTTTGGGAACTGCACTGGCGGCCTATGCTGCCTCCGTCCAAAAAAACAAGCTGTTGATTTTAGAAACACCTTACTATAGTATTCCATCACTGTTTAAAAGTTATGCATTTATGTATCCTGCTTCTATGATGAGCAAGTACAAATTGCCTACTTATTCTTTTTTATCGGAGGTGCAATCACCGGTTACTATTTTTCATGGCACGGGTGATTGGGTAGTGCCTTATCGATCTGGATCGCAATTAAAAAAGCATTTAAAAGAGGGAGATCAGTTCATCCAAATACCCGAAGGTTCGCACAACAATTTAAGCGAATCGCCCATTTATCAACGTGCTATTGATTCTCTGATGTCTTTATAATTCTTTTAGTGTAACTTTTTTAGCGCCTACGATCAAATTACATGTTATCCCAATTTTGAGTGCCACATTTTCGGTGCCATGGCTCACTGGAAAATGGAGGCAAACAGGAATGTTGAGGTCTGCACTGATCTCCTGTAAAATTTCATCTATGGTTTTGCCAAAGGGGCGATCGGTATCTTTCATGTCGGTGAAACCGCCAAAAATAAGTCCACTGATCTTATCCATTTTTCCAGCAGCTTTTAGTTGGCGCAACATTCGATCGGTACAGTAAAGTTGTTCGCCAATATCTTCGATAAATAAAATACAGTTTTTAGTCACATAGTCATAAGGCGTTCCAACAACGTGAGCCAGCAAAGCCAGATTACCACCAATGAGTTTACCTGTGGCCGATCCTGGTTTGTTGAAGGGATGAGGTGCCGTACTATAATTCATTTTATTTCCTTTCAATGCTTTTTTAAGCGAACCAATGTATTCGTTGCCGGCACCGCCATCGTTAAAAGCCGCTGCCATGGGTGCGTGCATCGAAGCAATTTTAAAATTAGAAAACAAGTGGGTATGTATCACTGTGATATCGCTGAAACCAATCAACCACTTTGGATTTTTTTTAAATTGTTTAAAATTCAACATCGGTAAAATTCGCCCCATCCCATAACCGCCTCTTCCAAACAAGATGGCATTGATAGTAGGGTCATCTAGCATCGCTTGCAATTCATCGGCTCTTTCCTGATCGGTGCCGCTGAAATAGTTGGTGGAAGTACTGCCTAAAGTTTTGCCCACCATCACCTGGTAACCCCACTCCTGTAGTGTTTCAATGCCCGTTTGTGCTTTTTCTGCCGCCATATAGCCAGCAGGGCAAGTAATGCCAATGGTGTCTCCCTTTTTTAAATAAGCTGGAATGATCATTCGATAATATTAAATTTCTAGTAAGATAGTTTTTTCATTATGGATGGTCAATTCATGCGGTACGCCACATTTTATAGCAAGGTTATTTTTCTGGTGACCAACAGGAAAATCGAAGCAAACCGGGTAGTTAAAATCCTTTACTTTTTCAAGCACAATTTCTTCGAGGGTTTTTCCAAATTCTTCGCCAGCATCATCTTTTTTTATTTTAAAACCCCCGATGACCAATGCGCTGAGTTGATTGAGTTTCCCACTGCGTTGTAAGTTCCAAAACATTCTGTCGATGCTGTACAAGTATTCGCCGGTGTCTTCAACAAATAAAATTTTTCCGGCGGTATGAATGTCACTTTTGCTGCCAGCAAGGCTTTCAATGGTTCTGAGGTTGCCACCAATTAAGACCCCTTTGGCTGTACCAATTTTGTTGGCTGCATTTGGCAGTGCGCTGTATTGCATTTTTTTTCCGGTGAGGCAGTCAAAAATGCTTTGTATGGTTTGTTGTTGCAGTTCATCTGCATCTTCCCATTTGTCAGGAAAGCTATTGCACATTTTAGAATGAATACTGGCTATGGCTACTTGTTGTTGTAAGTGACAATGCAATACGGTGATATCGCTAAAGCCAATGATCCATTTGGGATGTTGTTTACATGCTTTAAAATCCAGTTGATCTACAATACGAACGGCACCATAACCGCCCCGTGCACAGAGAATAGCTCTGATACTTGGATCGTTGATCATAGCCTGCAGGTCTGCAGCGCGCTCTGCATCGGTGCCCCCAAAAGTAAAATCTCTTTTGCCGATGGTGCTGCCAATGATCACCCTAAATCCCCAGGCTTGTAATCGTATCACTGCTGGTTGTATAGCTTCCAGGCTCATATAGCCCGCCGGGCTGCTGATGCCAATGAAATCACCAAGCTGGAGATAAGGAGGGATCTGTATTTTTTTAGCTTCTTCCTCTACAGGGCCATTCCCCATCGCAATAGATTGCAGCGCTGCAGCAGTCGTAAACACCGAAGTGAGGAATATTTTTCTTTTCATTTTATGATCAATCCACTATGTTTAAATAAAAATACAAGGTTTATCCCAACCTTTTGTAAAAACTGTACCACATAGGGATGTTAAATAAAGTCGATTAGCCGAATACTATTTCTACAAAACAAGCTATCAGAATATCGAAAATCAATTTTTAAAATGATTATTTGTAACCCTTCCCCAACACCATCCCAAAATTTGAAAAAAAGGTGCAGCAGCCTTTTTTGATTGTTGCCATGGATTGCGGTAATTTTGCGCCACAATGGTAGGCAGTACAAGTGAGTGACACAACGGTGTTGCCCAAAGTTACTGCCGCCGGTTAAGCAATATTATGATACAAAATCCAAAAAGATATTTAGTGACAGCGGCTTTGCCCTATGCAAATGGCCCCGTTCACATAGGTCACCTGGCTGGTTGTTATTTACCTGCAGATATTTATGTGCGTTACCTGCGGGCACAAAAAAGAGACGTAAAGTTTATAGGAGGCAGCGATGAACACGGTGTTCCCATCACCATCAGAGCGATGAAAGAAGGAATTACCCCTCAGCAAGTGGTAAATCGTTACCACGCCATCATTAAAGAAAGTATGCAGCAGATGGGGATTTCTTTTGATATTTATTCTCGCACTTCTAACCCTGTGCACCACAAAACGGCGGCTGATTTTTTTAAAAAATTATACGACGACGGTTTGTTTGAGGAGAAAGAAACCGAACAATATTTTGATGAAAAAACGAATACGTTTTTGGCAGATCGCTATATTATTGGTACCTGCCCGGTTTGTGCTAACCCGAATGCGTATGGCGACCAATGTGAGAAATGCGGCAGTGCCTTATCGCCCGAACAACTAATACATCCGAGAAGTGCGTTGAGTGATGCCATTCCAGTGAAGAAGAAAACGACTCATTGGTATTTTCCTTTGCAAAACTATGAAGCATGGCTTAAAACCTGGATCGTAGAGGGGCATACTGAATGGAAAAACAACGTATATGGCCAGTGCAAAAGCTGGCTCGACACTGGCTTGCAAAGCAGGGCCATGACCCGTGATAGCAACTGGGGTATTAAAGTGCCATTGCCAAATGCCGAAGGAAAAGTATTGTATGTGTGGTTTGATGCGCCCATCGGATACATCAGCGCTACCAAAGAATTAACCGACCAGTGGGCAGATTATTGGTGCCAGGATGATACCAAACTGGTTCATTTTATTGGGAAAGACAATATCGTTTTTCATTGTATTATTTTTCCGGCCATGTTGAAAGCGCATGGTGGATTTGTATTGCCAGATAATGTACCAGCCAACGAATTTTTAAATATTGAAGGGGAAAAAGTAAGTACCAGCAGAAACTGGGCGGTGTGGGTAAATGAATACATCAAAGATTTTGAAGGTTGCGAAGATGCGCTGCGTTATGTGCTTTGTGCCAATGCACCCGAAAACAAAGACAACGACTTTACCTGGAAAGATTTTCAGGATAGGAACAACAGCGAACTGGTGAGTATTTTTGGCAATTTTGTGAACCGTAGTTGGGTACTGATGCACAAACTTTGTGGCGGAAAAGTACCAAGGCTGCACGAAGCAAGATTAGACGATACCGATCAAACGTTGATGTTGGATATTGCTAATACTGCTAAAAAAGTGGCATTGCTAATAGAAGAATACAAATTCAGGGACGCCCTTTATGAAGTGATAGACCTGAGCCGAAAAGGCAATAGGTACATGCAGGAAAAAGAACCATGGATAGTGGTGCGTCAATTGGAGACGGATCCATCTGCACAGGAATTGATCGACAATTGTATGCATTTGTGTTTGCAGCTTACCGCTAATTTAGCCATTTTGATCAACCCATTTTTACCCACCACCGCTAAAAAAATGTTGGGTATGATGAAAGTGGTAGATAAAATGTTGGATTGGGAAAATGCAGGTTCTCTTAAATTGTTGAGTGTTGGTTATAGTTTGCGTGAACCACAATTGTTATTCAGAAAGATAGAAGATGCAGAAATTACTGCGCAGGTAGCGAAACTTCAAGCTGGGTTAGTAAAACCTACGGTAGCTGAGGCGGCCACTGAAGAGGTGGTTACGTTTACCGAAGTGAAGCCTGAAATTCAATTTGATGATTTTGCAAAAATAGACTTGAGGGTAGGCACCATTGTGGCTGCCGAAAAAGTTGAGAAAGCGGATAAATTATTGAAGCTGCAGGTAGATCTTGGTTTTGAAACCAGGATCATTGTTAGTGGTATTGCGTTGCATTTTGACCCGGCGGCTATTGTGGGCAAACAAGTAACGGTAGTTACCAACCTGGCTCCTCGAAAAATGCGTGGTATCGAAAGTAACGGCATGATTTTAATGGCGGAAGACGCCGCAGGGAAGCTGAAGTTTATACATCCGGATGAAGCGGTGGATAATGGAAGTTCAGTGAGTTAGGCTGTTCTTCTATTGAGCAGGCATAAACAATTTCAATTGTTGTTGTTGTCGGCATTTGCCATATAATCC
>Ga0105044_10007855_pt1 | contig 14695 bp, 9 predicted proteins | sample MAT01_FD_78092 | JGI IMG/M metagenome (GOLD analysis project Ga0105044, IMG submission 78092) | Freshwater microbial communities from Lake Fryxell liftoff mats and glacier meltwater in Antarctica - MAT-01 | ecosystem: Environmental > Aquatic > Freshwater > Ice > Liftoff microbial mat | place...
CCACGCTGGCATCAGCGCTCGCGCTGGCGCGATTGGGAATCCTGTCGGATGGTGCCACGGTTTCGTTCTCAACCCGCAGCGGCGTGCTGACCGCGACTCGACAGGGCTCGCGCATCGCTCTTGATTTCCCGCTTAAACCGGTCGAATCCGCCCTGCCGTCATCCGAGTTGCTCAAGGCGATGAACGTTCCGTTCGTGTTTGTCGGCCGAAACGTCTTCGATTTTCTGGTCGAAGTCGACAGCGAAGCAACACTGCGACGACTGTCGCCGAACTTCCAGCAACTGGCCCTCGTCAACTGCCGGGGCGTCATCGTAACAGCCCGTAGCGCGGATGCCCGCTTTGACTTCGTATCGCGTTTCTTTGCCCCTGCAGCGGGAATCGATGAAGATCCCGCGACAGGTTCCGCTCATTGCGCCCTGGCCGACTACTGGGGCCGGAAACTGGACAAGTCGGTGCTTGTCGCCTATCAGGCGTCCGCGCGCGGCGGAATCGTCCACGTCATGATTCAGGACAACAGGGTCATCCTCAGCGGCGATGGCATCATTGTGGCGGAAGGGGAACTTCTGGTCGGGTGAGTTGCGTGTACCGGTAGGCCAGCAACTGTCCCCAAGCCCCCGGGCTCATCGACGGACGATTGTTCCGGAATGCTTCCGCGGCGGACGCCTCAAGGGCAGTCAGGGCCTCAATTGACTGACAGTCTTTCAGTTGGTTCGCGACGTGTGCGGGGAGCATCCGCACACGCACCAGCGCCTCGATCGAAGAGTCGGAGTTGATGATGCCTTTGCGGTAATCCGGGTTGCGGGCCAAAAGTGCAATCCGCAGGCAGTCGATGATTGCCGGCAAATCCGCATCGTCTTTCGGCATCACCGCCGCAAGCGCCGCCAGGTGCCGCACCATAATGTAATGGTAAGCCGGCCGTGCGTTATGAGCGTCGGCCCAGCGGCCAGCCCGCGGGCCCTCGGTCAATTGGCCTGGCAGTACGCCGAGAGTCGCCTTCTTCCTGGCCGCATCCAGGTACTTCCTGTCATTCGACAACCGATACGCTTCCGCCAGCAGAACAATGCTGAAACTATTGTAGTTCCAGTTGGTCACCACCCGCCGGTCTGCTGCCCAGTCGGCTGCGCGCAGGGCGGCCTTGCGGTAGCGATCATCGTTCGTCGCCTCATGCAGATGGATCAACGCAACGCCGGCCAGGCCGTTGTCGAACTGCAGCCCGCCATCTTCAAAGTCCTCCACCGTCCAGCCATGACGAATGACTTTATCGACTGTGCCATCCTTCTCCGCTCTGCGCAGAAACATCTCGGCCACTTCAAACGGCCTGCCAGTCCCGTTCCGCACAGCCGGGAAGGGGATCACGCCGGTGCCCGCCTGCTCCTGGCTCCAGACGAGATAGTCGCCCGCATCGCGCGTCATTTGCAGTAGCTCCCCGGCCTTCTCCTTGCTGACCTGTCGGGCGGACAGACACCCCTCGATGACTGTCGCCACCTCCCGCGCGGCATGATTTGACTTCGTCGGGTCAAGGTCCTTCTTCCACCACTTCTGGCGTTTGATGTAGCCGATGTAGGGGTCAAAACCGTTGGCAATCTCGTCGGCAGACAATGGTTTCGGCTCCTTCGCCAAGGGCCGAAACTGGTCCGGCGTCTCGGGAACGCCTGCATGATCGCCCAGCAACTTGATCGCTTCCTTCGCCAGATTCCGTACGGCCGCGGCATCCTCGGCCTTCTGCGCGGCCGACAGATCAACCGTCAACGATTGGAGACGGGCCTGCGTCGCTCGATCGAGCGTCGGGGCCTCCTGCGCGGCAGCGAATCCACAAAGAGCAAGCAACATTACAACGGCGCGCATCAGAACACCTTTCCCCCGATCGGCACGTCGCGTTCGGGTTGCAGCAGCACCACATTGCCGTCCGCGTCCGGCAGCCCCAGTGTCAGCACTTCCGATCGATGCTTGCCGATCTGTCGCGGCGGCAAGTTGACGACACTCAACACCAGTCGGCCGACGATCTCACTACCCGTGTAGTTCGGGGCAAGTTTCGCCACTGACTTGCACATCCCGATCACGGGACCGAAATCGATCATCAGGATGTGTGTCGAGTATCGGCCTTCAGGAAACGGTTGAACCTCGATGACCCGGCCGACGCGGACATCGACTTTCTCAAAGTCGGCAATCGTGACTTGCACCGGCAGATCGCTCATGGCTGTTGCTCCGCGTTGAACTGTTCCGCGAAGCGTCCGCACTCGGCCAGCATGCGTGCCAGCGGTTCCGGGTCGGCCAGACGATGATCAGTGCCGATGGCGATAAGTGCCATTTCAGGCAGGCCGCTCACTCGAATCAGTTCCACGCTGTCCGCGAACGGGACCACATCGTCGGCCGGGCTATGCAGGATCACCGTCCGGGCGTTTACCCTGCGGGCAGTGCCGAACTTCTTCCAGGCCGGACAAAGCAGCACCGAATCTGCAGTCGGCCGATCGAGGCTGATCGCCACCGCGCCGCCCCGGCTGGAACCGACCACGACACGCGGCTGATGCAGATCGTACTCGCGCTTTGCGATGCGAACCGCTTCCACGAAATCGTCGTCCGGCAGCGCGGGGTTGATCACTTCATGACCGGCCGCCAACAGATAGCTCGGCTTCACGCCGCCGGGGACCGACCTCCAGCCGTGCAGAAACAGGATCTTCATCAAGCTGGCTTAATGTGCGGGGTGCGATTGTCAATCCTCAAGCAACGATCGAACGTAAACTCCTTTTCTTACAGATCAGCATCCGTTAGAATCTCGTCCAGTTACCGGCGTTCGGTCGAGGGTACTCTCCATGCGTTTCGCACTGCCACTCGTCTTGCTCGTCCCGTCGCTGTCGCTTGCAGCCGACCCGGGACTGGAACTGTTCGAGAACAAGATCCGCCCGGTTCTGGTCAAGCATTGTTACGAATGCCATTCGACCGAAGGCAAGAAGACCAAGGGCGGCCTCATCGTCGATTCGCGCGAAGGCCTGCTCAAAGGCGGTGACTCCGGCCCGGCGCTTGTTCCCGGCAAGGTCAACGAAAGCCTGCTGATCAAGGCCCTGCGGCACGACGGGGTTGAGATGCCGCCCAGTGGCAAGCTCGGCGATGAAATCGTCAACGACTTCGCCCGCTGGGTCCGTATCGGCGCGCCGGACCCGCGCAAGGCGGCCAGCCCGGCCGTTAAGGCGATGGGCATGTCGGTCGAAGAAGGCCGCAAGTTCTGGTCGTTCCGGCTCCCTCAGAAGACCGCTGTCCCCGCAGTCGGCGATGCGAAATGGCCCAGTGGCGACATCGATCGCTTCATTCTGGCCGCGTTCGAGGCCAAGTCGGTCAAGCCTTCCGCGGATACCGATGCACGCACGCTCATCCGGCGGATGACGTTCGACCTGATCGGCCTGCCGCCCACTCCGGACGAGGTCGATGCATTCGTAAAAGAACATTCGTCATCGCCGAAGCAGGCTATCGAGAAAGCAATTGACCGGCTGCTGGCATCGCCCCACTTCGGCGAGCGCTGGGGCCGTCACTGGCTCGACGTGGCGCGCTATGCCGACTCCAACGGCCGCGACGAAAACCTGACGTTCCACGAAGCCTACCTCTACCGCGACTACGTCATCGATTCACTGAATCGCGACAAGCCGGTCGACCGCTTCATCCGCGAACAGATTGCCGGCGATCTGATGGACGCCGCCGATCAGCACCAGCGCGATGAGCAGACTACCGGCAGCGGCTTCCTCATCCTCGGGCCGAAGGTGCTGGCCGACCGCGACAAAGTCCGCCGTCGAATGGATGTCGTCGACGAACAGATCGACACTGTCGGCAAAGCATTCATGGGGCTGACGCTCGGCTGTGCCCGCTGCCACGATCACAAGTTTGATCCGGTTCCCACGGCCGACTACTACGCCCTCGCGGGCATCTTCCTGAGCACCCGCACGCTGGACAGCTTCAAAGCCGGCAACCCTGTCATCAGCGGTTGGTCGCTGCGCACGCTTGGCGGCCCGGATTCGGAGAAACAACAGGTTGCGCAAAAGGAACACCAAGCCAGGTTGAAGGCTACGGCAGACGCCATCAAAAAATTGCAGGAGGAACTGAAGGGACAGGAAAACGTCGCTTCCATGCGCGTGCCGAACAAGTTGGCCGGCATCACGCTGGACAATACCGAGGCCAAGTATGTCGGTACCTGGAAATCATCCGTCTTCACCAAGCCGTATGTCGGGGCCGACTATGTGCATGACGACAAGTCCGGGAAAGGCGAGAAGTCGGCCACGTTCACGCCCGTTCTGCTCAAGGGCGGCGAGTACGAAGTGCTGATCTCCTACACGGCCGTCAAAGGACGTGCGACCAACATCCCCGTGACCATCCGCTCGATGACGGGCGACAAGACAGTGGAAATCAGCCAGGAAGAAACTCCCAAGATCGACGGGCTGTTCCGCTCGCTGGGCAAGTTCAAGTTCGAAGCGGGCGACAAAGGCTCGGTCACCATCTCGAACAAAGGAACCGTCGGCCACGTGCTGGTCGACGCGGTGCGGTTCGTGCCGGTCGGCAAACTCGACGAGAACGAGATGGCGATGGGCGTTCCCGAAGAAGGCCGCAAATCGATTAACGACATTCAGGGGAAGCTGAAGAAACTGGAAGCGGAAGAAGCCGCCATGAAGAAGGCCGCGCCCCCTGCCCCGCGATTGGCGATGGCCCCGCGCGATGAGGACAAGATTGTCAACACAGCGATCAACATCCGCGGCAACCCCAACCAACTCGGCAGCGACGTGCCCCGCGGCGTGCTGCAAGTCGCCCTCTACGAACAACCTGCCGCCATCCCCGCCAACCAGTCGGGCCGACTGCAATTGGCCGATTGGATTGCCAGCCCGAAGAATCCGCTTACCGCACGCGTCTACGTCAACCGTGTCTGGGACCATCTTTTCGGCAGCGGGCTGGTACGCACTGTCGACAACTTCGGCATCCAGGGCGAACGGCCCGCCAATCAGGCATTGCTCGACACGCTGGCCATCGGGTTCATGGAAGATGGCTGGTCGACGAAGCGCCTGATCCGCCTGATCATGCTGAGCCGGACGTATCGACTCTCATCGGCGAACAACGATGCCCTGGCGAAGGCCGACCCTGAAAACCTGCTGTTCGGCAAGGCGAACCGACGCCGGGCTGAGGCTGAATACATCCGCGACAGCGTGCTGAATCTGGCGGGAACACTCGACCGCAAGCCGGGTGGCAGTTCGGTCGCGTTGCTGGGCGAGCGGGCAATCGACAACAACTCTTCCGGCGGCGTGAACACAGACAGCAGCACGCGCCGGGCGGTCTACCTGCCGATCATCCGCAATGAGGTACCGCAACTGTTTGAAGTGTTCGACTTCGCCGACGCCGACGTCAGCACCGGCAAGCGCGAAGCGACCACAGTGCCCACGCAGGCCCTCTACCTGATGAACAGCCCGTTCGCGATGGCCCAATCGCGTGAGGCGGCAAAGCGATTGCTGACCTTCAAGGATGAAGAGTCACGCGTGACCGACCTCTACCGCCGCGCCTTCGGCCGCCCGCCAAGTGATCGCGAAAAGATCGCGGTGCTGCACTACGTGGCCGAGTTCCAGAGGGATGCGAATAGCAAGGAACCGGAACTCGATGCGTGGGCAGGCGTATGCCGATCGGTGTTCGGGAGTACGGAGTTTCGGTTTGTGGAATAGCGATCGGAATTCCGGGTTGTCTCACGGATTGGGCTTGCGTCTCGCGAAAACGACACTTGTCTCACGGTTGGGCAGTCGTCTCCCCTCGGGGCGCAGTATCGTGAGACAACCGAAAGCTACCTGAAACGGAACAAGCATGCGGCTCACTTCGGTTACAATCTTGTTATGTGTCGGCACCTGCTGGGCCCAGGAACCGCTCTCCCCGCGCGAAGAACTTGCCACCTTCAAGCTCCCGCTGGGCCTCAAGGCTGAGCTTGTCGCGTCGGAACCGGATGTGATCGATCCTGTCGCGATGGGCTTCGACTCCGCGGGGCGATTGTACGTCTGCGAGATGATCGGTTACCCGAACGGCGGCGTCGCCACCGGCGACGAGAAGCGTGGCCGCATCCGCATATTGTCCGATGAAGACGGCGATGGCACGTTTGAGAAGGCACGCATCTTCGCTGACGGATTGCGATTCCCCACCGGAGTGATGGCTTGGCGGAAGGGGATCATCGTCACGGCCGCGCCGGACGTTCTGTATCTGGAAGACACCGACGGTGATGGCAAAGCCGACGTCAGGAAAGTGCTCTATACCGGTTTCGGCCTGAGCAACATTCAGCAGATCATCAACGCGCCGCAGTTCGCTCTCGACAACTGGGTCTACGCGCTGGTCGGCAGTACCGGCGGCACCATCACCTGTCCCGGCAAGCCCGACATGAAGCCGTTGGTTCTCCGCGGTCGGGGCATCCGCTTCAAGCCCGATGCACCCGGCAGCATCGAGCCGACTTCCGGCGGGGGCCAGTATGGGCTGGCGAGCGACGACTTCCAACACTGGTTCGTGAATACCAACAGCCAGCATCTCCGGCAGATCGTGCTGCCCGACCAATACCTGAAGCGCAACCCGTATGTCGCCATCCCCGCGGTCGCACTCGACATCCCCGACCATGGGGCCGCATGCAGGGTGCATCGCCTGAGCCCGTTCGAGGCCTGGCGCGTGGAACGGACCACGCGCCGCAAAGACGGGTCCGACTCGAAGCGGTTCGTCCCCAACGAACTGGTTCCGGGCGGCTACATCACCTCCGGTTGCAGCCCGGTCGTCTACAGCGCCCGTCTGTTTCCGGCCGACTTTCGTTCGTGCACGTTCATGTGCGACCCGGCCAACAACCTGATCCACCGCGACAAGCTGGAAATCAGCGGAAGCGTGTTCAGCGCAAAACGTGTGGACAGCGAATGCGAGTTCCTGGCATCCACCGACAACTGGTTCCGACCCGTGTCGTTGACAGTCGGGCCGGATGGTGCCCTGTACATCTGCGACTTTTATCGCGGGGCGATCGAGACGCCGCTGTCGCTGCCCGAGGACATCAAGGCGAAGATGAACCTCGAAAGCCGCGGCCGGGGCCGCATCTGGCGGATCGTGCCCGAATCGTTTAAGGCGAACGCGCTGCCGCGGTTCGACACAATGAAGTTGCCACAACTGGTCGAACAACTCGATTCGCCCGTGCTGTCGAATCGACTGACCGCTCAACGCTTGCTGATCGAAATGGCCGACAAGAAAGCGCTCCCGTTGATGGAGAAGCAGGTTCGCAAGGCGGAGGGGATCGTCCACACGCTGGCCGTGCAACAGGCACTGAATGCGACCAGCGACGACCTGTTGATCATCGCGATGCAGTCGAATGTACCGGGCATCCGCGAGGTGGGCCTGCGCATGGCCGAGTCTCGCTTCGCCGAATCGGCCCGTCTGCGTGCCATGGCATTGAAACTGCTGGATGACCCGTCGCCGCATGTGCGGCTGCAACTTGCGTTGTCGCTGGGAGAGTGTCCACCGGATGCGGCCGGTCCGGCACTGGCGACGCTGCTGGCACGCCCCGATGCCGACGTCTGGCTGCAATCGGCTGTGCTGTCATCGAGCGTGCAGAGTGGCCCGGCACTGCTCGCGAAGCTGGTGAACGAGCCAAAGTCATCGCTTGAACTGACCGGCCGCGTTGCTGAGATGATTGGAGCCCGCGGCGACCAGGCGCAAATCGCGAACGTGTTGACGATGTTGGCGAAAGCCAACGGGCGCGAAGTGGCCCTGTTGCAGGGACTGGGCCGCGGCATGCGGCAGTCGGCCCGGCCGCTTACTTCACTGTGGATCGACCCGCCCGCGCCGCTTGCGGATGCCGTGGCTCAGGCAATCAAGCTGTTTCAGCAATCCGCAGCCAAAGCGGCCGACGAGAAGGCGGATCTGCCGGCCCGTTTGTCGGCTGTTGAATTATTGGGGCACGCTCCGGCGAAGCTGACACTCGATACCCTGCCGAAACTGCTGACGCCGCAAACGCCGATCGACTTGCAGCGTTCCGCAGTGCGGGCGTTGGCCAGCCGCAATGAGAATGAAGTAAGCGGACTGCTGCTCACCGCCTGGGCACAGGCGGGGCCGACCCTTCGAGGCGAACTGCTCGATGCCCTGATCGCCCGGCCCGATCGCGTTCGCGGGTTGCTCGATGCGATCGATGCGAAGAAGGTGGTTGCCGGTCAGATCGGCAGCACGCATGTCGGTCTGCTGAAATCACATACGAACGTTGAGATCCGTCAACGGGCGACAAGCCTGTTCGGCAACCGCGGCACGGAAGATCGCAAGAAAGTGGTCGCGCAGTACAAGGAAGCGCTCGGTCTGAAACCCGATCCTGTCGTCGGGAAGAAGCTGTTCGCCCAGCATTGTGTCGCCTGCCATCGGCTGGAAAACATCGGCAATGAAGTCGGGGCTGATCTTCAAGCCGCCCTGCGCAATAAGACACCGGAGGCGCTGCTCATTGACATTCTCGACCCATGCCGCGAAGTTGATACACGCTTTGTGAGCTACCGCGTGACCACGGTGAACGGGCAGACGCTCACCGGAATTCTTGCGGCCGAGTCGCCGGCCAGCATCACGCTGCGTCGGGCGGAGAAGGCGGAAGACACGATCCTGCGGACGCAGATCGACGAAATCGAAGCCACCGGTAAATCGCTGATGCCCGAAGAGTTCGAAAAACAGCTGACCCCGCAGCAACTGGCGGACCTGATCGCCTACCTGATGAGTACGCGGTAATGCTTGTCCCGTGAACTGGCATCAGATACCATAGCGTGGAAGAACCTGCCTGAGTCCATCCCGCTGGCTGCCGCTGCTTCCGCCTTTCCATGGTGTTTCACGATGATGCGATTGATCGCTGCCGGTTGCGCGATGCTGCTCGTGGTTCCCGTCGGCGCGGCTGAACCCGACTTCAGGAAGGACGGCCTGCCGTTCCTGCAGAAGCATTGCCTCACCTGCCACGGCATGACCAAGCCGAAGGGCGACGTCTCGCTGCACAAGTACGTTGATGACTTCAGCGTGCTGAAGGACCGCAAAGCCTGGCCGGACATTCTGGAACAAGTCCATTCCGGCGCGATGCCGCCCAAGGACAAGCCGAGGCCCACTCCTGCAGAGATTGACGCGTTCACCAAGTCGGTCAACGGCATCTTCGAGAAGGCCGACAAGAACGCCAAGCCCGATCCCGGTCGCGTGACGGTCCGTCGGCTCAACAAGGTCGAGTACAACAACACGATCCGCGACTTGCTGGAAGTCGATCTCAACGCGTCCGAGGACTTTCCGTCCGACGATGTCGGCCATGGCTTCGACAACATCGGCGATGTGCTGACGCTGTCGCCGGTGCTGATGGAACGCTACTTGTCCGCGGCGGAGTCGATCGCCAATCGCTCGATTATCGTCAACCCGCCGAAGCCGCCGTCACGTGCCCTGTCGTCGATGTACCTGCAGCCGGGAGCGACCGGAACGCAGAAGGGCCGCTACCGCCAGATCGTCGGTTCGGGCGACAAGGGCAGGCTCAACGCCTCGTTCGGCCTGACAATGGACGGCGAACATGTGCTGAAGGTCCGCGTCTACGGCAAGCCGGCCGGCGATGAGCCGGTGAAGGTCGCCCTCTTCGTCGATGGCGAGGAGAAGAAAACCTTCGACGTCAAAGCGACGGAAGAAAAGAAGGCCGAGATCCTGACGACGCAGTTGTACCTGAAGGCGGGTGAGCATCGCGGCGAGATCCGACTGCTCAACGGCGACTTCAAGAAAGGCGAGGACGAGCGTGCCCTGTTCGTGGAGTACATCGTCATGGAAGGCCCGCTTGATACGCGACCGCCGTTCCAGCAGAAGCTCGTGATGGATGCCGACAAGCCGAAGGGCGAACAGATCCGCACGATGCTGAAGACGCTGGCAACACGCGCGTTCCGCCGCCCGGTTACCACGCAGGAAGTTGAACGACTCGCCAAGCTCGTCGAGTCGGCCGATCGCTGGGAAGCGGGCATGCAACTGGCGTTGCAGGCGATCCTCGTGTCGCCCAAGTTCCTGTTCCGGCTCGAAACCGAGGGAGACGCCAGCGGGGCCGTCACCCCGCTGAGCGACTGGCAGTTGGCGTCGCGGCTGTCGTACTTCCTCTGGTCGTCCATGCCCGATCAGGAACTATTCGACCTGGCCGCCAAGGGCGAACTGAGCAAGAACCTTGATGCCCAGGTTCAACGCATGCTGAAAGACCCGCGCTCACGGGCGCTGGTCGATAACTTCGTGATGCAGTGGCTGCAGCTTCGCAATCTGCGCAACCTGCAGCCCGATGCGGCCCTGTTCCCCAACTTCAACGAACGCCTGCGGGCATCCATGTTGAAGGAAACCGAGCTGTTCTTCCTTGCGCTGATGCAGGAAGACCGCAGCATTCTCGATGTGATCGATGCCGACTTCGCGTTCATGAACCTGTCGCTGTCGAAGCACTACGGCATCGCCGACACCAAAGGCAACCTGACCACGACGAAGAAGAAAGTGCCCGGCGGCAAGCAGTTTCGCGAGAACGAATTCGATCGCATCACCCTGCCGCCCGGCATGCGCGGCGGCCTGCTGACACAGGCAAGCGTGTTGACCGTCACTTCGAACCCCACGCGCACCTCACCCGTGAAGCGCGGCCGCTGGGTACTTGAACAGTTGCTCGGCACGCCGCCCCCGCCGCCGCCGCCCGACGTGCCTGAACTGCCTGCCGATGAAAAGTCGGTCGCGACCGGCTCGCTGCGCAAGCGACTCGAGATCCATCGCGAGAACCCCGCTTGCGCGAACTGTCACGCCAAGATGGATCCGCTCGGTTTCGCGTTCGAGAACTACAACGCCATCGGCGGCTTCCGCACCAAGGATGGCGAATTCGACATCGACCCCGCGGGAACGCTGCCCGATGGGCGCAGTTTCAAGGGCCCCGATGAGTTGAAACAGATTCTGAAGGAGAAAAAGGATTTGTTCAGCCGATGTCTCTCTGAGAAGATGCTGACATACGCCATCGGCCGTGGCTTGGAATACTACGACAAGCGCGCCGTGGACAAGATCGTCGCCAACCTGGCGAAAGGCGACTACAAGTTCTCCGTCCTCGTGGCGGAGATCGTGAAGAGCGAACCGTTCCGGATGCGGCGGGGGAGATAGCGAAATCGATGACCGCGACGCCGACACTGCCGTTGAAGGTTACCGACGCCATCCTGCCGGAACGCTGGACGGTGCCGCAGTTCCATCGCCTGTGGGAGACCGGCTACTTCGATGGTCGCAAAGCGATCCTGCTGCAGGGTGAGATTCTCGAAATGCCGATCCCCGGCCCATTGCACAACAAGGGGGTCGGCAAAGTCGATTACGCCCTGAAGAAAGTGTTCACGAGCAACTTCTGGGTACGCATCCAGTTGCCTTTGGAACTGGACCTCTGGTCCGACCCGGTGCCGGATGTCCCGGTCGTCGTCGGTTCACCCGATGACCACGACGTGAATCCGACAACGGCGCTGCTGGTGGTTGAAGTGTCCGACACGACGCTTTCAACCGACTTGAACGAGAAGGCGAAACTCTACGCGGCGGCAGGCATCCAGGAGTATCGGGTGGTTGATCTCAACAACCGGCTGCTGGTGGTGCATCGCAAGCCGAACGATGCAAGCTCCGCCGGCTGGGATACGATCAAGCCGTTCGGCGAAAATGAAGTGATTGAACCGTTGGCGTTGGCAGGTGTGAGTGTGGCCGTGGCTGACATGTTGCCGAGAGTGTGACGAGATTAAACGCAAAAGGAATCGCAATGACTCAACCGATTTCCCGCCGGACTATGCTTCGTGGCCTCGGCGCTGCCGTCTCGCTGCCGTGGCTGGAAGCCATGGGCCCGCTGACCGCATGGGCGGCCGGGGGGGCAACGAAAGCTCCCGCGCCAAACCGGATGGCGATCCTTTATGTGCCCAACGGCAAGAACATGGCCGACTGGACGCCGAAGACCGAAGGCGTGCTGGGCGAGTTGCCTCATATCCTGCAGCCGCTTGAAAGCCTGAAGGATTCGTTCAACGTCCTCACCGGGCTGACGGCTGACAAGGCCCGCGCGCACGGCGATGGCGGCGGCGATCACGCGCGTGCCCTGGCCGCATTCCTTACGGGGGCACAGCCGCGCAAGACCGATGGCACCGACATCCGTGTGGGTATCTCGGTCGATCAGGTGGCGGCATCACGCATCGGCGATCGCACAAAGCTGGCATCGCTCGAGATCGGCTGCGAGGCCGGGTCAATGGCCGGAAACTGCGATTCGGGGTACAGTTGCGTCTACTCGTCAACAATGTCGTGGCGCTCGGCCACGCAGCCACTGCCGAAGGAAGTGAACCCGAAACTCGTCTTCGAACGATTGTTCTCGACCACGCCCGATGCGGAACGGCTCAAACGCGATGCCCGGCGCAAGAGCATTTTGGACGTTGTGCGTGAAGACTCCAAGGACCTGCAAGGCAAGTTGGGCACGAACGACCAGCGCAAGCTGGACGAGTACTTCGCTTCCGTCCGCGATATCGAACTGCGCATCGAGCGGATGGACAAGCTGCCCCCGGTGAAAACGCCCGACGTCAAGGCCCCGACCGGCATTCCCGCGAGCTACGAAGAGCACATCAAGCTCATGTACGACCTGCTCTCGCTCGCCTTCCAGGCAGACGTGACGCGCGTGGCCACCTGCGTGCTGGCGAACGAAGGCAGCAACAAGCCCTACCCGTTCATCAACGTGGCCGACGGCCACCACGACCTGTCGCATCACGCGAACGACCCGAAGAAGAAGGAAAAGATCCGCGACATCAACACTTTCCATGTCCGCCAGGTTGCCCACTTCCTGACAAAACTCAAGAGCATCCCCGAAGGCGACGGCACGCTGCTCGATCACTGCATGATCGCCTACGGCAGCGGTAACTCGGACGGCAACGCACACAACCACGACGACCTGCCCGTTCTGCTCGCCGGCGGCGGTTGCGGCACCGTGAAAACGGGCCGTCATATCCGCTTCCCGAAGGAAACGCCGCTGAACAACCTGTGGCTGTCGATGCTGGAACGGATGGAAGCGAAAGTGACCAACTTCGGCGACGGGACGGGGACGTTGAACAATCTGGTGTAGGCAGAGTTGGCGTGCATCCCGAAGGGGATGCACGCCAACCGCCCGCCCTACTTCTCATCCTTCGGCTCGAACAGCCCATCCGCCAGATCCTCGCCCACTTTGACGACCCACCATTCGCCGATGGCAGTGACGCTGATTCCTTCCACGTCCTTCTTCTTTTCAGCCGGGGCCGACTTCGGTCGGAAGCGGTCGAGCCCGCGATTCACAATGTCCCACGTTTGCAGTGCACCGCGTGCGGCATCACCACGGGCCTTCCCGCGAATCCAGAGTTCGATGGGGGCCTTCATCCGGCCGTACTCTTTCGGCAGGATCGGGATCGTATTGTCGACCGGCCCGGGGCTGACGTACAGAAACTCCTTAGTACTACCCAGGTGGTTGACCCAGCCCTGCACCTTCGGAATCAACAGCGCGACGGTCTTCTGGATCGGCACAATGCCGTTCATTTCCGTCGTGAATCGTGCGGATTCAACATCGAACCGCTCCATCACAATCTTCTTCGTATCCGCGTTCGCGATGGCATTGCCCTCGGCACGGTTGGCTTCAATCTGCGGAATCGCGCGATTCCGTACTATTCGGCCGATCAGGCCACACGGCACGGCGATGCAGTTAGTCACTGACCTGGTACTCGATTCGATCGTGGCCGGCTCTTCGCTGAAGCGGATACCGTCGAAATTCACCACTCGCTCGGCAACGAAGTCTGTGGTGCTGGTGGAATGAACGACGACGGGGCGTTTGCTCGCGGCGGTCGTCGACACAGATGAACCGGTGAATCGGATGACGAACTTGGCGTCTTTCTCGCTCAGGCCCATCACGATGTTGGTTGTTCCCGTCGTCACTGTCCGGCCCGTCACATGCGCGCCGAACAGCATCCGGTTGACGGGCTTGGTTTCTTCGATTGAAGGGGACAAGTGTCTCCGCAAGAACTCCCGCGATATCCGCAGGACGAAGCGATTCGGCGCTGCGTCCTCCGGTTCATCTGCCGCGAACGAGAATGACGGAACAACAGTCAGCAGTGACATCACCGACATCGGCAGGATGCGACCAATACGAAACATGAGACAGATCTCCCGAGAACTCGCCCTCCAGGCGAGTTAGTTGAAATCGTGGAAATCCGTTTCCAACGAGTAGATAACATTCGCTCAAAGCGTTGACAAAGGGTAGCAAAGACCGTGCCGAAGGGCGGAGGGACAAACTCAAACGACTGCGGACGGCTCGTCCATCGGATCGCGTTTACGACGGTATTCGACCGAGCGGGCCTTCGCCTGGCATGGAATCTCGACATATTTGAAGAAGACGGCCGCCGCGACGATACTGACGACAATTGCCGCGATCAGGATCGGGATCGCGAACCAGTCGCTTCTGGCTGTCAGCTTGACGGCCACCGAGATGAACGCGATCCCCGCAATCGGGTGGATCAGGTAGATGCTGTACGACCGCTTGCCGCAAAACGCCAGGAAGCGGAAGAACAGGTTATTCGGCACGCGCAACCCGCGTGCCAGCGGGATGAAGATCGCCACGGAAATCAGGGCCTTATACATCTTCGACGCATCAAGCAGCGGGCCGGAGACGGCAATCGCGAGCATCACGATCCAGAAGAACGGACTCATGTAC
>Ga0105044_10007856_pt1 | contig 14695 bp, 13 predicted proteins | sample MAT01_FD_78092 | JGI IMG/M metagenome (GOLD analysis project Ga0105044, IMG submission 78092) | Freshwater microbial communities from Lake Fryxell liftoff mats and glacier meltwater in Antarctica - MAT-01 | ecosystem: Environmental > Aquatic > Freshwater > Ice > Liftoff microbial mat | place...
CGGAGCGCGGTTGCGGCTTCGATGCCGTAGCGCGCCCGTATCGCCTTCGTGGAAGTCACGAGGGGAGGGTAGCGAGGGAGTGTGACGCGGCCGAGTGGCTCAGGCGGCCGGAGGACCATGGGCATGGGGCGGGCCGTGGGCCGGGTTGAGGTGGAAGCCCCTGCGGAGGGCCGAAGGTGAGCGCCCCGGATATGGCTGGTTGTAGGTCGGCGTTTCCCTCGATGGCGAGGAGGCCTTCGTGGTGGACCCGATGGTGGTGTCCGCACAGGGCCACAAGATTCCTGACTCGTCGCCAATCTGCCCCCTACCGAAAACCAGGCAAACGAGGGGCGAGGCTGGCATCCGAGAACGCTGCGTCCGCACATGCACCTCTCATCGTTCGAGCCGGCTCCAGGACACCCGGGGGGCGACCCCAGCCCCCCGCCACGCCGCCTCCGTCGTAGCTGCGTGCGCTCCAGGGCCGGGAGCGGCGGGCGCGCTTCGCTGCGTCCACCCCCCCGGCTCTCGGTCCGCCCTCATCATCGAGGGTGGACACCTAGAGGACAGCCCCGAGCGTCGATAACTGCCCTGGCCCGTCCGACGAGTTTCGTTGGTAGTTCAAGTAAAGAACCGACGCCTACGGGGTCAGCGGTGGCCTCCGCCGAGGGTGCCCATGAACGGCACGACAGGGACGCCCGTCCACGACGCCTCGGGGGTCGGGCTGGCGCTCCGGGTCTATAAAGGCGTGAGGGACCCGGTGCGGTAGGCGGCTTTCTGGCGAAGGCGCTACTCCCATCTTTTGCTGACCCAAAGCGCGTTCGGGCCTCTGCCACATACATCGACAATCTTAGTATAGTCTGTCGATGTATGAGACCGGATCAGCTGCGTGGCCACCTCGGAATGTTGCTCCTCGCTGCGCTCGCGTCCGGCCCTGCGCACGGCTACGCGCTCAGCGCGGAGATTCGGCGCCGCAGCGACGGGCTCCTCGCGATCGTCGAGGGCTCGCTCTACCCGGCATTGCACAGGCTCGAGGCAGCCGGGCTGGTCGCCAGCTCAACCGAGACCGCCGATGGCAGACGCAGACGGCGCTACAAGCTGACCGCCGACGGCAAAGCCGCCCTAGATGAGGAGATCCGTTCGTGGGAAATATTCAAGGGGTGCGTCGACCGCGTCCTGGAGGAGACCGCATGAGCCGAGACGAGCCGATCGAGGCGTACATGCGCAGCGTTCGGTCATCTCTGCACCTGCCCAAGAAGCAACGACTCCGGGTCCTTGAAGAGATCGAGAACCACCTGAACGACGGTGCAGCCGATCACATGCGTCTCGGAACCACTCGCAACCAGGCGATCACCCTGGTCATCGACGAACTCGGACCGCCCGACGAGGTCGCCGCGGGGTTCATCGAGCAGGGTGCCCGGGCGCCTGACCGCACCGGCCCAATGAGATGGCTGCCGATGTTGGCTCCTCTGTTCCTCCTCGTGTCAGCGCTCGGCCTCCTGGTCTCGAGTCTCACCTGGTACTCCGGTGGGCTGACAACTGGTGAGCAAATTGTGCAGCGGACCTACGCCCTCCGCGCACTCATAACCGGCACCCTTTCATGTGCCGCCTACCTATCGATCCGGCGAGCACACCGTGACAAAGCTTGGCGCTGGGCCGCCTGGTTCTGCACCGGTTGCGCCGTGGCGGTTGCGCTAGCGACATAGCGTCCCGGGATTCCGCACCCGCACGGCATCGCCGGCTCACAGTGCCCCCGACCGCCGGCTTTGCACCGCTGGTTCAGTCGTCGGTGGGGAGTGCGTAGTAGACGGTCAGGTTGTACCAGGAGCCGTCCGCAGTGATTACGTCGTGGAGGACCAAGTCCATCACGTCGGCATCGGGCAGTCCTTCGAGCGTGTTGGCGACTCGGCGCAGGAGAGCTGGCACGTCGGCCTGACCGGGACCTTTGGGGTTGGCTTGGGAGAAGTGGTGCATCATCGGGTGGCCGAGCGGATCAGCTTCCATGGCCCGAGCCTGCCACGGGTGTGCGGCGTGCCCCAGAACGCCGGTTTGTGGTCACCGTCCCGATGGGGGCGGATCAGCGACTTGTGGGGTTGGACGTGTCGGTGGGACCGCCGTCTTCCCAGTGCACGATGTGGTGGATTTCGAGCCCGTGGGACCGGTCGCAGCCGGGCACCGCGCAGCGGCCGCCGTGGCGATGGAGGACGGCGCGACGCAGCTTGCGGTTGATGTGGCGGGTCTTGCGGCCAACCGACAGGGGCGTGCCATTTTGGTCGTGCACGACGCACTCGAACAGGTGGTCACACAAGAGGCGTCGGCGCTCAGATTCCTCGACGACCAAACCGTGCTCGTCGACCAGGAGAAATCGCCCGTCTTCGGTGGCCTGAAGGTGGTAGCTGATGAGGTAGCGCTCTGACCCGGGGTGCGCAGCTTCTCCGGCTTGGAGCGCCGTCTCGGCCATCGCCGCCAGGGCGTCGGCCATGGACGGAGTTTGGACCGGGTTCTCGGGCTCGCCCGTTTCGGCGGCCGCTTGTGCGTCTGCGGAGCGCTGACGCCACAGATCTTCCCGCATGGCCTCGAGGCCCTTGCGAACGCGAGCGGCCTGGTCAGCGGTGAGCGTGCCGCTGATCCGCGTGGTTCCGTCGTCGAGATCGGTGAGCATCAGGTGCGTCGCGCCGCTGCCGTTCTTCTTGGGCTCGCGGTACGCCGGCAGCACCGCCTTGAGCTGCTTCACGGTGGCGACCTTGGCGATCTCGGTGGCCGATGCGTCGTAGCAGGCCGGCACGTACTGGGCGACGACAGCGGCTTGATCGAGGGATATTTCGCCAGAGCGGAGGGCGGCGTAGAGCACGGGCAGTTCGTCGACCCGGCGGGCCACCCGCTCGACCGACCTTGCCGTGCCTGACGAGATGCCGACGCGCCAGGCGAGGAACTGCGAGAAGGTGTGAAGGCCGGGACCGACGTGATCGCCTTCGGCCAGGCACTCGACCGCGACCTCGACGACGTGCCCATAGGTTGCGTTCAAGATCCCGGCCGACGCAGCAAGGTCCTTGCAACGCGCCCGATAGGCGCGGTGCGCAGCGAGGGCGCCGGGGGTGACCCCGTTCGGAGGTCCCTCTGCGATGTTCGCTGCCGTTGCCATGGGGACAGCATAGCAAGAAGGGCGAACATATGTTCGATCACGTGATGGTTCTTCGAGATTGCTCGGCCCTTACCCATCGTTCTCATTGATATCGGATATCGGATACCGGATACCGGACACCGGAGCCACGTCGGGGTCGACCACACCCGTACGCTTCGCGTCATGGCCACTTCCTTGCTGCCCCGCCCAATCGACGCTGCCGCTGTGGCGGTGGACGACCCCCAAGTGGTGGTGGAGGGCTTCCTTGCCGCCCTGGCGGCGGGCGATGCTCGTGGAGCATCTGCGCTGGTCGACGAGGACATCCTCTACGTCAACGTTGGACTACCGGCAATAAGGGGGCGCAAGGGCGTGGACAAGGTGCTGGCGTTGCTCGATCGCCCCGGGGCCGGGTTCGAGGTCTACCTCCACGCCATCTCCTCTGAGGGAGGCGTGGTGCTCACCGAACGAACCGACGTGCTGGTGTTCGGCAAGGCCCGGATCCAGTTCTGGGTCTGGGGCCGCTTCGAGGTGCGCAACGCCAAGATCACGCTGTGGCGCGACTCGTTCGACTTCCTCGACCTCGTGCGGGCCAACGTCCGAGGGCTGCTGGCCATGGCGCTGCCGTCGCTGCGCCCACGGCCACCGGCCAGAACCGACACGCCCCCCGGTCGGTGAAGGGTTCAGCCTCGGAGGTCGAGGAGGTTGCGGATGTCGTCTTCGGTCAGGGCTCCCGTGAGGGCGCCGTCGGCATCCAGGACACTGGTGAACAGGTTGGCCTTGCGGGCTTTGAGCTCCATGACCTTCTCCTCGATGGTCCCGGCCGACACATAGCGGTAGACCATCACGGGGTTCTCCTGCCCGATGCGGTGGGTGCGGTCGACCGCCTGGGTTTCGGTGGCCGGGTTCCACCAGGGGTCGAGGATGAAGCAGTAGTCGGCTTCGGTGAGGTTGAGCCCGAACCCGCCGGCCTTGAGGCTGATGACGAAGACCGGGACGTCGCCGTCCTTGAAGCTGCTGATGGCGGCGTCACGCTTGCGGGTGCGGCCATCGAGGTAGGCGTGGGCGATGCCGGCGTCGTCGAGGCGTGAGCGAACCCGGGCCAGGAAGCGGGTGAACTGGCTGAACACCAGCGCTCGGTGCCCTTCGGCCACGACCTGGGTGAGGTCGTCGAGCAACCGGTCGAGTTTGGCGGAGCCGACCGTGTCGTGCTCGTCATCGACCAACCCAGGGTCGAGGGCGAGCTGGCGGAGCATGGTCAGCGACTTGAGGATCTCGAAGCGGTGCTGTTGGACGTCGCCGACGAGTCCGAGGATCTTTTGGCGCTGCCGCTGGAGTTGCGTGGCGTAGATCCGAGCGTGCCGGGGGTTGAGCTGGACCTCGATGGTCTGCTCCGTCTTCGGTGGGAGGTCGTCGAGCACCGCGTCTTTGGTGCGCCGAACCATGAGCGGGGCGATGCGGCGGCGAAGGGTGGCGAGCAGTTCGGGTGCCTCGCCACGCTCGATGGGCTTGCGGAAGGTCTCGCTGAACCGGGCGGGGTCGGGGTAGAGGCCGGGGGCAGCGATGGAGAGCAGCGACCAGAGGTCCATGAGCGAGTTCTCGAGCGGCGTACCGGTGATGGCGATCTTGGTGTCAGCCTGGAGGCGGCGGACGCAGCGGTAGATCTTGGATCGGTGGTTTTTGACGAACTGGGCCTCGTCGAGCAGCAGCACGTCCCAGTCCAGCTCGGCATAGGCCTCGAAATCGATCCGGAACAGCGCGTACGACGTGACGACCAGGGACGCGCCAGCGATCTCGTCGGCCAAGACGTTGCCGCGGCGAGCATCGGTCTCGGAGATGGTGCGGACCGTGAGCTCGGGCGCGAAGCGGGCGGCCTCCCGGGCCCAGTTCTCGACCACGCTGGTGGGGGCCACGACCAGGAACTTGGCATCGGGTTGTTTGTGAAGGACGTGGAGGGCAAGGGCCAGGGTCTGGATGGTCTTGCCGAGGCCCATGTCGTCGGCGAGGATCCCGCCGAGGCGGTTGCCATGCAGGAAGGCCAGCCAGTCGAGCCCCTCCTGCTGGTAGGGCCGGAGGGTGGCATGTAGGCCAGCGGGCACAGGGACTGATTCGGGGGCGCTGAGGGCGGCCATCTGGCCGATGCCATCGGCCCAGCGCTCGCTTTGCTGGGCGACGACGCCGAGCTCGACCAGTTCGTCCCACCAGCTGGTCTGGAAGCGGTTGACGCGGGCCACGCTGGCGCCATCAGGGTCGACGAGGCCTCGGGCTTCGTCGATGAGCTCGCGCAGCTTGGTGAGTTCGGGACGGTCGAGTCGCAGGATTGTGCCTGACGGCAAGATGAGCACCGGGTCATCGCAGTGGAGGGCGGCGAAGAGGCTGACGAAGTCCACGTCCTGGCCATCGACGCTCACCTGGACGTCGAGGTCGAACCAGTCGTTGCCGTCCTTGCGTTCGTCGCCGTCGGTGACCGCGAGCGAAATGAGCGGAGCATCGACCGCCTCGCTCAGCGCCGGCTGGTCGCCGCGGACCTCGACGGTGATGCCGGCGTTGGCTTCGAGCCACGGCACCACCTCGGTGAACAGCACCACGACGTCGGGACCGTGGATCTGGAAATCTCGGGGGCGGTCGTCGGCATCGGTGAGCGTCGCCAAAAGGTGGGATGGCAGTTGGATGTCGGCGATGGCTGTCGCCTCGGCGATGCGGTTGCGAAGGCGTCCGCCGGCGTGGAAGAGCGGATGGTCGACGGTCCGGTCTCCTCGCTGATATCTCGCCGTCCAGGTCAGCCTGGCGATATCGAGCGCCGGGCGTTCGATGACCAGGACGACGCGGTCGAACTCGCTGGCGGTGAAGGTGACGCTCTCGTCGGACGACGTGACGGTGGCATGGCGAGCCAGCGCGGGCTGGTACACGTCGAGCAGTTCGTCGACATCGGCCGATGGGACCGACACTGCGCCGGTATCGACCAGTCGGGCAACAGAAGGATGCATTGGTTCGGCGAAGGGCGCGAGGCGGACAAGGCCACCGACGGCTGACCACAGTCCATGGGCGGGGCGGCCGATGAGCCCACTGCTCATGCCGTCGACGGCCACCGGCTCCCCCTCGACGGTGATGCGAGCGGTGAGCACCACGGCTCCCGCCCCTGTGGCCGTGAGGTCGACGTTCACGAGCGCCGGGTGCCGGGATAGTTCGCAGCGATCGCTGTTGCTGTCGCCAATCAGCACGACGCCGACCTCAACGGCTCGTTGCAGTTGGTACCACAGGCCGGGTCCGAACTCGTCGAGCGTGATGGCTTGATCGGACGAGTAGTAGCTCGCACGCACGGTGGACAGCACCGCTTGCAGCGCAGCCCGATGGACCGGGTCGGCATCGGCGAGCTGGTAGCCGTACGGCGACGCAATGTCTCGCCATGAGGCGCCCGTCTTGATCCACCGGCCGGCCTTGCCCTGGCGCATCGGCCGAAGGGTGACGCGTGCGGTCGGGACCTCGGAGTACCGGGAGCGTGAGGGCCCGACAGCGGCGATGGAAAGGGCAAGGCCCGCGGTGGGAGTGGGTTCGTCGGCATTGGCCAGTTCGCCCAACAGGTGACGCCAATCAGGTCCGGGTGGGGCGCCGGCGGGGCGCGCCCGGCGGGTCCCCTCGACCCGGCATGCCGTGACGATGGCGGCCACGCAGTGCTTGCAGCCGCCGCCCAGGGGGCAGGAGCACACGTCGTCGAGGCTGACCGAACCAGCGTGTGCGGACCACTCGATGGACTGCAGGTAGGCCTGGCCGGCCGAGCCTCGGCACGCCGACCGGATCGAGTTGCCCTTCGACCTGAGGAGTTGGACCCGCCCCTCGTTGGCATAGGCCCGACCGCGTTGGAGCGAACCGGGGTCGTACATCGCGGCGAGCAGTTGGTCGTCGAGCACGTCGAGATCGGCTTCGGGCATGGCGGTGGAGGTCCTTGCGTGGAGATCGGCCGGTTGGTGGCCGCAATCGGCGGCGAGCCAGAGCCAGAGCGGACCGCAGGGTCGCTGGCCGAACAAGGACGAATCCTACGGAGGGGTAGTGACAAGCCAGAGCCAATCGGTCCACCCCGTGGGCTGAGCGCCCGGCTATGCCACCGCTGCCGCGAACTGGGCGAAGAGGTCTCCGGGAAGTGGCGTGTCGAGCCGCCAGGTGATGGCCATCGGGCGTTCGCCTTCGTGCCTCACGTAGGTCGCAGGCCCAAGGCACCAGAACGACCGGTCGTTCTGGTGCAGGCGGGCGAACAGGACGACGTCTGATCCGAGGGCCTCATGGCGCTGGTAACGAAGGCCGGTGTCGCTGGCCTCACGGGTGACCGTCTGGCTCTCCCAATGGATCAAGTTGGGGCTGATTGCGTAGTCCTTGTAGCGGGTGGTCGGCGAGAAGGATCCGCTGGTCTTATCGAGTGTGAAGGCAAAGAGGTCGACGGTCGCGTCAGGAAGCCACCGGCACCCGGTTTGCCAGGCTTGGACTCTCGCCCCGTCGCCATCGCCGAACGCAGCAAGGATCTCAAGACGCGTATACCTGGCATGGATTTGGACGGGGACCTTCGGCCTTCGGGGCATGCTCGAAACAAGGTGGGTCGTCCTGCTTTCCAGAACACCAAACAGGTGCACCAGCTCCTGGCACACCTGCGGGTGTCGCCTGAGCAAAGCGAGCCCTTCCTGAACGGAGGCATCTTTGGCGAGGTCGTTGCGTGAAACCTGATCAACGAGTTGGCTGACGAGCATCCGATCAAGCCGCTGCTCGATGACGTCCGCCGCTTCGCCAGCAGCGGCGGTGTCGGACCTCGTGAGACCCTCGATGATCCTGCGATAACCGTTGAGACGAGTGGCATCGTCGACATGGGTCAGTCTCCCTACTCCACGGCGTAGCTGGAGTTCCTGGGGCCCGCTGGGAAGGACCGGTAGCCCTGCGCTTTCGCAGAGGTCGGACCAGCCGCGCCCGCCTCCGTAGAGGTCATCCAGCTCGAGCCCGGTTTGGTCGAGATAGTTCGACAGCGTGGCGACATGTCCGGCGTCGGCCATGCTCCGAAGCTCATCGGCCTTCTGTTGCCAGCGTGACGGCACGGAGCTTCGGATGCTCTCCAGGACGATGTCGGCGGCCTTCCGGTCCAGTTCCATGTGGCAGCCGGCGGGCAGGTACGGAAAGCCGGCTGCGACTTGGTGCTCGACCTCCTTTCTCGTACCCCCAAGGAGCGCACGCAGCCTTCGGTCGAACCGGAACTCCTTGCGGTGATGTCCGACGAAGTCGAGGACCGTGCAGACGGCCTTGCCTTCGTCGCGTCGGAGACCCCGGCCGAGTTGCTGAAGAAACAACACGGGGCTGTCTGTCGGACGGAGCATGAGGAGGGTGTCAACACTCGGAACATCGATCCCTTCGTTGAAGAGGTCAACGGAGAACACAACCCGGACCACCCCGTCGGCCAGCGATCGCAGTGCAGCGCGACGGTCGTCGTCCGGTGAGTCACCCCAGATGGCAACGGCGGCAATGCCGTGATCGTTGAACACCTTGGCCATGTGCTTGGCATGATCGATGGAGACGCAGAAGCCAAGCGAGCGGACCGTCGCAACGTCGTCCACCCGATCGCGAAACTCCTTCACCACCTGTTGTGCCCACGCGTTGGAAGACGTGTACGCCAGCGCCAGCGTGGCTGCGTCGTAGCCGCTCCCCCGACGCCACGGGATCTCTCGCAGGTCCATTCCGTCGTGGATCCCGTAATAGGTGAAAGGCGTGAGGTGGTGTTGATCGATTGCATCCCAGAGCCGGAGCTCGGCCGCAATCCGGTTGTCGAACCACTGCAGGATTGGGAGGCCGTCCGACCGCTCTGGAGTTGCGGTCAGTCCCAGGAGCTCCTTGGGGACCACATGGTTCAGCAGTCGTTCGTACGAGTCGGCGGCAGCGTGGTGGAATTCGTCGATGACGACCACATCGAAATGATCTGGTGCCAGGTCGGCAAAATCTGCGGCGTTCAGGGTCTGAATGGATGCAAAGACGTGCTCGAACTCGCGAGGCCGTTTGCCGGCGACCCATTGCTCACCGAACGAGGGGTCTCTCATTGCGTGGCAGAAGGTCGCCTGGCTCTGGTCCAGGATTTCCTTGCGATGGGCAACGAACAGCAGTCGGTTGCGGCTGAGAGTTCGTCGAAGCCTCACGTAGTCGATGGCGGCCATCACGGTCTTACCCGTACCGGTGGCGGCGACGAGCAGATTGCGATGGAAGCCGCGCTCCCGTGAGATCGCCACTTCCTCGAGCAGTCGTTCCTGAAACGGCATCGGCGCGATGGCGACGGGGCTCAGATAGACGCGGGGCCCAGACCGTTCTGTCTCTGCCATGTGCTCGCTGAACTCGACTGGGCTGTAGTCGCGGAAGTCGTCGCTCTCCCAGTACGTGTCGAACACCGCCCGGACCTTCTCGATCACGTCGGGGTTGCGTGCGCCCGATACCCGTACGTTCCATTCCAGCCCCGACACCTGGGCTGAGTAGGTCAGGTTCGACGATCCGATGTACGCCGTCGAAAAGCCCGTCGGTCGGTGAAACATCCACGCCTTGGCATGGAGTCGGGTCGACGCCAGGTCGTACGACACCCGCACGCTCGCTCCCAGTTCCGTCAATTGATCGAGCGCTTCCTGCTGCGTTGACTTTGTGTACGTGGTCGTCAGTACCCGCACCGTGCCGCCGCTGGCACAGTGCCGGGCGAGCGCTGACTTCAGTGGTCGGATCCCACTTGTGCGGACGAAGGCCATGAGGACATCGATGTGCTCCGCCGACCCGATCTCGGTGGCGATTTGATGGCCAACCCGAGGTTCACCGGGCGCATTGGTGAGAAGCGTCGTGTCGAGGAGCGGGATCAGAGGACTATCGATGGCGCGGGGTGATCCATCGGGAAGCACCGTCGTGATCGATCGCAGTACGGCACCGGGCGAGACCGGTACCTCGGTCTCTAGGCCACCCATTGCTGTGAGCTCGGTCAACTTGGCCAGGAGAGCGTGAGCGACGGCGATGCCTGTTTCGACCCGCTCGTTGTCTGGTACTGAGGCAATGGCCCGCTCGATCTCGCGGCTCACATGCAACGCAACTCGATTGGCCGCCTCGGCCCGATGAAGCCCGGTTTTCTGGATGAGCCGCTCATCGAGTGATTCGAGACGCTCAGCGAGGCCGGCCGTTACGAGCAGGTCGTACAGCCCTGGATGGAGTCCACCTACCTCCCGCCTCATCGTAAGAGCATGCCAGTTGAGGTACCCGGCCTGCCGGGGGCCATGCAGCCCATAGGGTCGCAGCGCTCATCGATCACAAGGGGACGAGATGTCGAAACGGGCTGTGGTGACGGGGGCGAACTCCGGTATCGGGCTGGCCACCGCCCTCCGCCTGGCGACGGACGGGTTTGAGGTCTGGGCTGGTGCTCGCAGCGATGCCGGGCTCGCCTCCATCGAAAAGGCCGCCGCCGCGGCGGGCCGGGGCACGATCCACCCGGTCCAGATCGACGTCACCGATGACGCGTCGGTCGCGACTGCCTTTGTTGCGATCCAAGCTGACGGTCCGGTCGACGTCCTCGTCAACAATGCCGGGATCACGGGAGCGGGCAGCGTCGAGGAAACGCCCATCGCCACGTACCAATCCATGTTCGACACGAACGTGCTCGGGGTCGTGCGCTGCATCCAGCGGGTGCTTCCCGGCATGCGCGAGGCCCGAGCCGGGCGCATCGTGAACATCTCGTCGTCGTCGGCCATCCAGTCGCCGCCCCTGATGGCGCCCTACGCCACCACGAAGATGGCCGTCGAGGGCATCAGCGAGTCGCTCCAGGCCGAGGTCGCCCCGTATGGGATCCGGGTCATCGCCATCCAGGCCGGGACGATCATGACCCCAATCTGGGGCAAGAACCCGCCGCCAGCCGAGGACACGGCCTATCCCGAGGCCCGTGACTTCCTCCTCCAGGTGTTGTCGCACCAGCTCAAGACGAGCGGCGTCCCGGCCGAGACGGTGGCAGATGCCATCGCTGGCGCGGTTGCCGCAGAGGCTCCGCCGCTGCGCCTGCTGGTCGGCGACGCCGAGCACCTGGCCGCCATCAACGAACGTCACGGTGACGACGTGGTGGAGGCGTTCTTCCTCGACGGTGAGGACTTCCGCCGGCGCTACACCGAGCTCGCTGGCCTCGACTACTGGACCTGAGCGCTGCTGAGGGAACGCCGAGCGCTGCTGAGCGAACGCTGAACGAAGTCACCGAACATCGGGACGGTGAACGCGATCTCGCGATCTCGCGAATTCGCGATCTCGCAGGAGCGGGGCAGACGGTCAGCGCTTCTTGCGGGCGCGTTCCAGCGCCTCGAGGATGAGGTCGAGGCCGGGCTCGAACTCGTTGGCGAACTGGTAGTCCGCCAGGCCGACGTAGGCGGCGGCCATCTCGGCCAGGTGGGGGAGGGCGTCGGGCGGCACCGACGCCAGGATCTCGGCCGCGAGTTTCGACGTGTCCTCGCCCGGCTCCATCGGGAGCGAGAGCTCCTGGAGAACGAACCCGAAGACGAACGAGTCGAGGGTCGCAAAGGCGTGGGCGGAGCCGCGAACGGTGAAGCCCCCGGCGCGCAGGCAGCCGATCACGGCGTCGTGGTGCTGGAGCGTGGCCATGCCCGGCGATCGGCGCGAGTCGAGCCGGCCCACGGCCCACGGGTGGCGCAGCAACACCTCCCGTAGCGATGCGCAGCGCCCCCGGATCTCTGACTGCCACGGACCTCCGACCGCGGGCAGTGCCACCTCGGTGAAGACCACGTCGACCATGGCGTCGAGCACCTCGTCCTTGTTGGCGACGTGGTGGTAGAGCGACATCGCCTCCACGCTCAACGCCTGGGCAAGCTTGCGCATGCTCAGCGCATCGATGCCCTCTCCGTCGGCCAGCTCGACGGCGGCCGCTACTACCCGGTCCTTGTTGAGGGCAGGTCGACGACGGGTGGCTTTGGAGGGGGACACGGCGGTGCTCCGGGATCGCGGGGTGGCACTCGGTGACCTTACGCTGTATGGTGACCTTACGCCGTAAGTCAGGCGACCGCCCGCCACGCAAGGAACGAACGTGTCCACCTCTCCGACGACGCCCACCTCTCCGACCCTGCCCGCCTCTCCGACGACGCCCGCCACGATGCGGGCCGTCGTCGCCAGTCGGTATGGGTCTCCTGAGGTGCTGGAGGTCTGCGCCGTTGATCGGCCGAGCCCGGGCAAGGGTGAGGTCCTCGTCGGGGTGCAGGCCGCCGGACTCAGCCGCGCCGCCCTGCACCTCTTGACCGGCACGCCCTACCTCTTGCGGCTCGCTGGGTTCGGTCTTCGGGCGCCGAAGTATCCCGTGGGCAACGAGATGGCGGGCACGGTGGTGGCGGTCGGCGAAGGAGCGACGCGCTTCGCCATCGGCGACGACGTGTTCGGGTACGCGATGGGCGCCTGCGTGGAGTTCGCCGTGGCCAAGGAGGAAAAGCTCGCCGCCCGCCCGCCGGGGGTGACGCCGGTCCAGGCCGCGGCCATCGTCGACTCTGGGTCGACTGCGCTCCAGGCGGTGCGCGACCACGCCGGTGTCCAGCCCGGTCAGCACGTCTTGGTGCTCGGTGCGTCGGGCGGCGTGGGCTCGTTCGCCGTGCAGATCGCGAAAGACCTCGGCGCGCGGGTTACCGGAACGGCGAGCACGGGCAAGGTCGACTTCGTGCGGTCCCTGGGCGCGGACCATGTCGTCGACCACATCACGACGGACCCGCTGGCAGCAGCGCAACCCTTCGACGTGATCATCGACCTCGGCGGTAATCGTCCGGTGAAAGCAATGCGCCGGGCATTGACGGCCACCGGCACTCTCGTGATCGTTGGCGGCGAAGGCGGCGGCAAGCTCACGGGCGGGTTCCAGCGCCAGCTCCTGGCCCCGATCCGCGCCATCGGCAGCAGCCAGACCGTCAAGACGTTCGTGGCTGCAGAGCACCATCGGTTCCTCGACGATCTCGCCGCGATGGTGGCAACTGGCCAGCTGACCCCGGCCATCGACCAGACCCACCCGCTGGTCGATACCCACCAAGGACTCGAGCGCATGGAGGCGGGCCAGATCCGAGGCAAGGACGTCATCGAGGTCGTGACGCAGTAACCCCTTGGCGCGCGGGTGGGTCATAGGAACGTGCCCCTTCCCCCACGCGCCCGGAACTCCGTCGTTCGGCCATCGCTGCCAACCACAACCGTGGGCAGGCAGCGATGAGCGCCGAATCGGACCGTGCAGCGGAAGGTCCGCTGCAAGGTCCCGCCCGGTCCGATGGCCTGCTGCACCGGGCGGCCGAAGAGCTCGCCGAAATGTTCGGCGTGCATCGCCAGCTCGACAAGCTGCTGTACCAATCGGCGAAGGAGGTTGGCGGTGTGGAGTTCGCGAGCATCTTCAACCCGATCCCCACCGATGCCCTGTCGGCCAAGCCGCGACCCGACGCCATCAACCACGATCAGGCGTTTTTGCGCTCGTGCGCGCTTTCATCGGACGAAACCGAGACGGCGCTCGGGCTGCTCGAGATCCTCCACGGTCCGTTTGCTGCTGCCAACGCTGAGGTGTTTGCGGCATTCGCCGAGCAGGAGAAGTTCTTCGAACGACTGGCCGATGGTCAGTCGTTCATCTTCGTGGGGTCACACCTGGAGTTCCAGGACGTGGGCTTCAATCTCGGTTACCTGACCCGGGCCGCCCACCGGCACGGCTTCGACCGACTCGACACCCGCACGACGCTGATGATCGGGCGCCTGCTCGGGTACCTCGAGGTCCTCGGCCTCAACGTGATCGACGACATCTTGCGCAAGGCAGCCAACGTGCTCAAGACGTTCCCGGTGAGTGGCGGTGAGGCGGTCAACGAGGGTGACATCACCGATGAGGACCTGAACCGCCGGGTGCGCAACTTCCGCAAGCAGCAGAACGCCCGCACCCGCCAGGAATTCATGAACCTCATGACCTCGGACCATGGCCATGTCGTCATCGAGGCCGGGAGCGGATCCCGCGACGCCAAGGACGAGAACGGCTACGTGGTGATGGAACCCTTCGCGGGGGGAACGCGCGATGACCTCTACCTGGCGGTGCAGAGCGGGGCCTCGATCTACCCGGTGTTCGGCGACTACGGGAACACTGAGGAGCCGTCAGTGGTGGAGATCGGCAAGGAGATCCGCAGCTTGTCGAGCCCGCAGCACGCTCATTCCATCGGCGAGATCATCGCCAGCATGGGCAACCGAGCCCGTGGTGCGGCCGCCCAGGAGCATCCCGATGTGGCCCGCTTCAAGGTGCCCATCCGCTACGGCAACTACGAGACCACCAAGGACTGAGGCTTTTCTCGTAGGCGGGGCGGAGGGCGGGCGACTACCAGACGTTGCCGGGGCGGTCGTCGCACGAGATCGGCACGGACAGGTCCGGAACCAACGACCGGTCGACGCGCAGGACCATGATCGCGTCGTCGTCCTCGGGAGTACGCACGATCTCTTCCCCCCGCCGCAGGAAGAGTGGCCCCTCCCATCGCTCCCAGCCGAGCTGCTCGTAGAAGTGGTGGACGCCGGTGGCCAACGCGCCGAGTTGGTGGCGGGCCACGATCACCTCGCCGATGCGCGCCATCACCC
>Ga0105044_10007857_pt1 | contig 14694 bp, 11 predicted proteins | sample MAT01_FD_78092 | JGI IMG/M metagenome (GOLD analysis project Ga0105044, IMG submission 78092) | Freshwater microbial communities from Lake Fryxell liftoff mats and glacier meltwater in Antarctica - MAT-01 | ecosystem: Environmental > Aquatic > Freshwater > Ice > Liftoff microbial mat | place...
CAATAACACAGTGATCTTGGGATTTTTTGAGAGATCGAACGAGGGCGGTAGGTTTCAGCCACTATTTTGATCATCTAGGCTGTCCATCGTGAGACTCAAAAAAGTTTTCTGCACCACTAAGCCTATATTGTGTCAGTTTGTAGCGAAGTTACAGGATAGAGTCCAAGTTTCAATGTGGAGTAAGAATGAAAACCATTCTGATCGAATCTAAAAAGTTTATACCTTTGTCTGAACTAGCTTCCTGTGGCTGCTGTTGAGCTACGTCTGTAGAACCGAATTATTCGACTAAGTAACAACTCAGGAAACTTTTGTTGGACGGATAGCGTAAACAACAATTCCTAGTTCAAAGGAAGGGCGATATCCATTTTCCTCATAGTTAAACAACTGACGTGCTGGACCTAGATTAAGTCTGTGTAACTGTTGGCTGAGACGGTGAACAGCAACCTTTAGGGGAGAGCTTTGGTCAACTTTACCTTCAATTTGGACGCCCGATCGCAGCCCTTTTCTTCCGTCTTCGCCATACCCATAGGCAAAATCTTGCCTTTCTAAAGCGTCTACGTCTGCTTCAACACTTATTGTTTTTTTAGAATGCCGAGATGAATGCTGATAATCTTTCTCTTGAATGAGAACGTTAGCTTGTTTCTCAGCTTGTAATGCCAAAAAAGATAGGATTTGAAAGGCGCTGGAATTAGGTTTGATGGCTTTCAAATGATCTAAACGCTTTGATCCAGGCATCTCAAGGAACACGGATTTTTCCTCTGCTCGTTGCCAGAACTCATTTAGAATTCTCGAACCGCTCTGCTTTAGCAATGGAGAGATAGGTAGAAACTGTCGTTTAGGTATTTCCATTTGCTCAGCTATAGCTTCATGAGTCTCCTTAGAGAAACCTAATCCAATAATTATTTTGGGTGTAATAACTTCGGCTTTAGTAGTAATCTGCGATCGCTTTAACAGGTCAATAATCCAGCCATAGGTTTCATCAGGAGATTCTTCAATGTCAACCTTGTGAACAATATCGATAACCCCTTGCCGCCGTCTGAGCTTAGCAGTCTCCTGACGAAAAACGTGTTTATCCCCTTCTTGCTTATCACTCTCAATCTGTGGAGCAGCGGAAATAACAATGAACTGGATGTCTGCTCGCTGAGCTGTAATCTCTCGAATGACTCCATGTCCTTGCCAGCGTTGCAATTCCCTTTCCTCTTCCTTCAATGGAAAAGGAGTCACGTAGAGAATTTCGTCTAGCAGCACAAATTTAATAGTTGGGTCGATTTTGGCAGCCTTAATCGCTTCTTTAGCGTCTTGGGTAGCATAGCAATCAAACCCAGCTTCCATTAGACGCAGTTTATGCCGAGCTAACCAAAGCTCATCATCTTCTAGAATCAAAATACGTAGGTTTGCCACGATGTTTGCTCCATGGGGTTAGGAAGCTAGCTTAAGGTTCTCTCCTGCCGCAGATCGCACCAGTTTGTACCACTGTTCAAAGATGGCTTTCAGGTAGCAAACCGTCGAATTTAGAGACTCCTGTCTTTCCAGGCGATGCAGGGCTTTGCGCAGATGGTGTTGAATTTGTAGTGTCTCATCTTCAATCGTAATAACACTATGGCAAGCTACAGGGGTTTCCGCCTTCATTTTCTCAACGATGATAGCTACTTCTTCCGTAGCTAATTTCAGATCAGTACCAGGCTGTTCTAATCTTTGCAGACAGGGAATAATTTCTCTTTCATAGAGATGCTTGAATGCCTTCAGTTCATTCTGGAAAAGCCTGAGATTCTCTTGCTCTATTGGCACTAAGTTATTGGCTTTGCTATGGAGATCCGCCAATGTGAAGGGAATAGTTAAGGCATCATGGGAACCTTGACCAAAGCGTAGTACTCGGTATTTCTGTTTAAGGACAGGAAAGGTCTCGGTAGATAGTACTAGGATGGCTCCAGAGAAGCCCTGCGATCGCAAAGTTGGTAGGCAGGTGACTTGAGATTCAGCGACTACTAGAGTCGATTTATAGAATGTATTCGGCAATGCATCGACTGCACCTAGTTCTAGCAGGTGCCTCTCAGTGCTTGACCTCATTGCTAGTACGATGGCAGTAGCTGTAGCTAAAAAGCTGCCCCGAATTGCAAAAATAGATACTGGGACTTTACCAGAGGTATAGTCTTCAAATTTTGCCATGCACGTCGCATCAGACTGAATACAAATGCCTAGTGCCTCTCTGAGATTACCGTAGGCATCAACGACAACTTGGGAGGATACAGACCGGGAGATTACCTTGTAGCTATCGGACTGTTTGATGAGCAAATTCGCCAACAAACGATCTAGTCCATCATGAGACGCATCTGGCTTCTTTGTGATTGTCCATTCTTCCTTTAAACACATCAACATCTCTTGACAGGCATATTGATCCAATTTTCCCTGTTGCAATAAACCTATGCCCTCTAGCCACCAACTAGGTTGAGTGCAAACTTTTATAGAGGGATTATTTTCCATAACTAGATACCCTTGACACAGAGTTGCCAGAGCCGATAACAGATCTGGCGTTAGTACGGGTTGACAAATGGTGGGATATGCTTGCTGCGGAGTAACAATAAAGGCGAGTAATTCATCTACATCGCTTGGTTTTATAGCGAAGTAAGGAAAGGTTTGACGATAGATGGGAATAACGCCTGGTTTAGGTTGGGGCGTGCCAGGGGTATTGAATTCAAAGGTATAGTCTGCCTCAACCTGAATGTTTTCCCAAAGCTTCATGTCACTAGAATGAAAGAGAAGCGCATTCACAGTCTTGGGCAACTGGCTATGGGGAATCGCTAAGCCCTCAGGGTCATCAGGAGTGAACTTTCGGCATCGACCCGCTTTTAGCATATAAAGGTCAGAGACTTGACTGCGGAGCAGATTAATCCAGGCATCGCTGCGTCCATCGTTACAAATAACCATAACCTTGAGCATTTTATTTTCAGCGTTCATCATCCTTCTTTGTCTCCCCAAACTAAATACTCGGTAGAGGCAATAATAATTTCGTCCTTTTCCATGTAAACCACTCCCGGACTCATGAACCCGTTGCTGTTAAACATCATGTTCCTCCATAGGCGAGAGATAGCATCTCTAGTATTATTTGCAACTACTGGTCTCGTATCCCCGGAAAACTTACGGAAATCTTCCGGATCAGGAGCATCAATTTCCTCACTATCAAATCGTTCCATTAGCATCTGCACTAGACTTTTTGATCGATCGGATGCTTTTTCAGTCGCCTTCCACTTCAACTGAATTTTTAACACTACACCACCCTGTTCAAAAAAGGCTGTTTTGACTTGGGAGGTCTTTAAAGAGCCACGATACTTAAAGGTATGGTAAAAAAAGTCGTAAAGAGCAATGGCTGAAGATTTCGCCTCAGCTTTTCCTTGAATAGAAAAAACAGCACTTGTTATCCGGGGAGATCCTTTCCAGAAGGATGGACTACTTGCCAGAGCATCAATATTACCGTAAAGCTCCTGATGAACTTTTAAGGCAATTAAGTAAGCTGCTCCGACAGAAACATTTCGACACCCACCTAGATGAGTATTGCCACAAAAGACTTCACCACACAGGTGTTTTAGCGATTCATGAATGTTCTTGACAGATTCTAAGTCCTGCCACCAAGCATCAGGGAACTTGACACCGAGGGCATCTTCTATGACTTGTTTATACTTTGTAGCTTTAGGACTTTTATCAATGAAGTATTGCTCGATAGAAGAAAAATCGTGCCTGACTACGTTACTTTTAGCATCATCAAACCAGCCAACTGATTTTTCCCAAACTCGTTCAAGAGGTACTGATTCAAAGTCTAGCCACTCCTTCAAATCATGAGATAGCTGCTCCTGTTGGTTAATGCCTCTTCCTTTCTGAAACACTGGTAAGTGGTGAGGATCTACAAAGCCAGGATATGCTCCTGTCGTACTGAAGTAAGCCAACTTCTCATGTTCCTTTGGAACAATTTGCCGCTTCTTCCAGTAATCTATAAATTTATGTCCAACAAGATGAGCTTCATTTCCAAAGAAAAAATCAACCAGAACGTAATAGCTGTATTCTTCATGAACCGAGCTATGTGAGCCTTCCTCACAATCTTCATCACAGCAGATAAGCTTTACCCAGTCATCAATAGCATCAATGATAGCGTTAGAACGTTCTTCTATTTGAGTGGGGTCAGGCAAATCAAAGAAGCCAATGCCTCTCCTCAAGTCCCAGGTTTGAACCGTATCATAAAGCTTCCATAAACCACTAGTTGCAGGATGCTTATAGTTGTCGCTGTAACAGTTTGGGAGATCAAACAAATCATCAATTACGATGATGACTCGTTTTCCTCGCGGTCTATCCTCAACAAATCCGATTGGATTATCTTCAGTAGGATAAGGTCTTAGATCTAGCATGTTTACTCCCTTTAGAAATTTCTAGATATCGTCGTTATCCAATAACCATTTTGCTGAGTAGGCATTCCAATAGTGAAGACCTGAAGCCGCTGGTTAACATCATCAAAAAAGGCGGCATCGCGGGATAGTGTATTTTCCTCTGGAAGGGAGGGGACAGCAGCATTGAGAATCTCAATCTGCTCACCCCTGACTGATACTTGCAGGTAGGCGTTATGAGTTTCGGGCAGAGGTGGATAGTTCCCACAGAGCGCTCGAAACCCATGATAAGCAGCTTGCCAAAAAGCATGGTGAAAGCACAAAACAAAACCCCTGGAAATCGCCCAATCAGGCCATTCACAGATCGGTGAGGCTAATCTAAGCCGCTGCTTCAGTTCGTTAACGGGATGATTGACTGTCCTCAAAATTTGAAGAGCTTGCTGTCTCTCTTTCCTGTCAGAAGCCGTCGCTCCAGATCGTCGAGACGTTGCCCGCCAAAGGGCATGAGCTAGGCTAAAATCTGCTATTTTTTCCATTACCTCAGCAACCGATTCATCTCCCCACTCTACAAAATCGGTTTCAGTGATTGACTTCATGGGTTTTAGATCAATTGTGCCCCACACCTGAATCAGGGTTTGCAAGTGCCAGAGGCTCGCTCTGGTGCCTAAACTCAGGGCTTGGACTCCTGCATCATCTAAGACTATTTGCATTAAACCTGCCGCTTGGTGGGAAAACTTCTGGGATTGCCGATCAATTCCTTCTTCTAAACCTTCTTCAAACCTCTCTTCTCTTTCTTTAGCTATCTTTTCAGCTAAACCATTTACTAATTTATACAACCCAGTCACACGAGGGACACTAGCATCATAACCATCGATCTCCTCTTTGATTAGCTTCAACTTTTCAGGAAGCTCCGGTAACCATGCAGGTCCAAATATTTGAATGCCATGACCAACATAGATTTCATATTTATTAGTGTGTGAATTGTTTTCTTCACCCACTTTTCTGACGTTAAAGCAAACAAAATAATCTCTGACTACTTCGCAAAAGACATCTGATTGCTTGCTTCCCTCTCGCAGTTTTTTTTCTGCTTGTTTAAGAGCTTCTTCTCGGAGAGAGAGTCTCAAGGTATCCGATACTGATTTAATTGTGTTGTAAATCTTGGAATACTTTTTTCGATTAAAAACTTCTGGAATATCCCCATCACTAGGATCTACATTTAAGTCTGAATAAATAAATGCAACACCAGCAAACCAGTAGTCATCAACAATTAGTGGGTAATAGGCCAGATAGCGATAGGCAGAATTTGAAGGATTTTGACCAGTATTTACTTTATGAATTAGAGATGATTCAACAGCGTTGTACCATTCCCAACCCTCAAGAGTGCTAATCCAGGTTTTTCCATTACTCAATCTGTCCGGCTCTACGTTACTTGGCATTTCAGCATATTTGATCTGCCGTACTCGAGGAGAGTTTAATCCAAGATTCTCAGCCATCTCACGTACAAAGTCTGGATGACGTTTCCCACTTGTATTGATAAATAATCCAGAGAGCAACCGCTCAAATTCTGCTTTATCTTCAAAAGGATTTCCTAAAGGAACTAATTTTCCCTGTTTCCAGGCTTCATAAATTAAGGCTGTAGTGCCGACATTAGTCGGAATATATTGCACTTCATAACGCTGTAACAAGTGACCTAAAATTTCCTTGACTCTCAAAACATCGGGATCTTGCTCAAAAATTTGGTTGGGTGTCGAGTTCTTGAATTTTTCGTATAACTCATTTAACACTCCAATATTGTCTGGCAACGCCTTTAGACTTTTTTTAGTTGTATCAGATAAATATTCATCCTGCTCGATGTACTCAGGAACAGACCAATCTAAATCCGCTAAATTTACACCCTTTAAGTTGATATAAAGTCTCTTTAAATCCTTAATACAGGATTGAGCAGATTCTTTGCTAAACAAATTGTCTGAAACGTGAGGATCAAACTTCCTTTCTGGTCTCTTCTCTTGCCCTATCCTCTCATTAAACAGAATTTCAAAAGCAATGAAACTTGACCCGTAAGAGGCTAGATCTTTGCTCTCCATCAGGTATTGTTTAGCTGTTTCATCTGGCAAAGAGAAAACAGCTAGGTTTTGCTGGACTCTCTCAACATAATCTGTAAAATTAGGATTAGAGGTCATTATAGGCAACCCTAGTTTTGCTACCGTGTCTTTTTGACACTTAGCCATTTTGTTAATCATAAGTGCTACTTTGCTTTGCAGGGGATATCTTTTAACATGTCTTAACTCAGATCTTGCACCAATATCATTAACCCGATTTGGCATTGCTGAGTGACGGGATGAATTGCCCTCATCCCCAACCCTTCTCCCTAGGGAGAAGAGAGCCAGAACTCTTGTTCCCTCTCCTTGGGGCTACCGTGTATACACAAGTCCATCCAGAGCCGTTTTCAGAAACTTTTATATTCTAGAACCTTGATTTCTCGTTAGCTATTCTCAATAGCTTCGAGCTATTGAGAATTTGCTTCTTTTCTTGAAACCTATACTAGATGGCGGTTCTAAGACTTGTGTATACACGGTAGTTTAACAAGAGGGAAAGGCAGAAACTCCGTTCTCACTTAGATGTAAGACTAAGTGAGGAATTCCGTTATTAAACAAAAAGTCTGGCGTATTAAAGTATTCTTTTTCACTAAATATATTTACAACAGATGGTGTTACAGAGTCTTTTCTTTGAGGTAGAATGCGGCTGATAAAAAGCTTCATTTCTTTCTCTTTTTTGAGGTAATCAACTAGAGATACTGGTTATCCCAGTATTATGGTTAAAATGCAGTATAAAATTTTCTGTGGGGTGGATAAGCTACCCACCCCACAGAAAATTTTACGCCTCTCATCAGCCAAAACTAAGAGAGTTAGGACTAGAGCAGAACAATGAGCCTAGTCCCTCTAATTCCAATGACGGAGACAGATTGCCCTGGTGAAACATCAATAGGGCGATCGCCAATGCCAGGTATGTACACATAGGCATCCCAATAAGTGGCTCTCCAACGGATTCTTATGCGATCTTCAATGATCTCATCTACCTCTGCTGGACTAGGTTCTGGTAGCAGTTTTGTTTTCTGAGAAAGGTAATCCATGTATGTACTCCTGAATCTATTCTTGGTTTATAAATGAGAACGGCCAGGAGATAGGCGCTGTATTAAGCGCTTCTCCTAGCCGTCGTGGAATTTTTCCATCGGGAGCTAGTTGTTGGTTTTCTTGCTTTATAAATGTCAGCGTTAAGCTGTACGTTCTGAAGCTGAGAAGAGTAGAGATTTCATGACAGGAGAAATCTTAAATTCTTAAGCCGTCTTGCGGTACGAGACTAGCCAGTGAAATACAACCTTATGCGTTCGCAAGTGTTCGGAATACCAAAATTTGACTAGCATCGACCCGTGACCACTATCTTGGTAGATTTTGAAGATGATCTCTTCGGCGAAGTCAACTAGGTCTGCAATAGTGTCTTGAGCATGGGTCAAGTAGGAAACTCCGTTTCTCGGATGCCATTGTTTGGCTACATCATTCTCAATCTGGAGATAAGAGATGGGAAACTCCTGGATCTCAATCATAAAAACGTTGGTTGGCATTCTACAGCTAATTTCTACCTGCCCTAAATAGCCAGGTCTAGTCTGCTCGTACATCTGAGAGAAAAGTTGTCCGCAGCGAACACGAAATATTTGTATGTCTGTATGAGGATGTATGTCTGTATGAGGAACCATTGCTTTACACCTATGGAGAGGGTACGCACTTGCGTCATATCGTAACGCAATAAAATATTTTCTTCAATGTTGAATAGTAAACTTTCTTACATTACTGTGGGCACAGATGGCTGAAAGTCCTATTTAGGCTAGAGAAATTTAGATAAGGCATGGCATTTACTAAGCTCTACTATATTTGGAAGCTAATTTTGCGCAAATGAGTTAATCTCTGTTAAGATATACCCGATAGCACAACACGTGAGGGTATATTTCTTTCAGGAAAATAATCAAAACCCTTGAATTAGCTACTTTACGCCGACGGATTAATGATGAGTTTATCTCCTCTTTTGTCCCTCAAAAGGGAGAACGGTCTTCTGTATACATATGCGTCAGAATATTGTCTATCATGAGCAACCAAATTCTAAGTGAAGCGACTTTCTCAGAAGCGATGGAAAAGTTACAGCGGTCTCCTCGAAGAAAGGCGATTTTGTTGGAAGTATTGAGTGGTCACTCAGATAAGGACATCGCTGAAACTCTAGGCGGAATACACGAAGGAACCGTCAGAAAGCAGATCTCATTGATTTGTGAAGCTTTTGGACTGCAGGGATCTCAAGGTCATGCAAAACGTGCCGATTTAGTTGCATTATTTGCGAAATATAGACCAGAGTTTTTGAGTACTCCGCAGCTGATTAATGTCAAGTTTCTTAGAAAAAAGCAAGTTCAGCTTATAGATGCGCCAGATACTGCTACCTTCTACGGGCGTACTAAGGAATTGGAAATCCTACAGAAATGGCTTATTGAAGATAAGTGTCGACTAGTATCTGTGTATGGTATTGGAGGGATTGGGAAATCAACACTGACTGCAAAACTAGCTACTTTAGAGAAAATTCAGGGTGAATTTGATTACCTCATCTGGTTGAACTTAAATGAAGCTCCACTGATTGAGAAAGTATTAGAAGAAATAATTAAATTTCTATCTCAGCAACAAGCAACAGGCTTAAATACTCTTTCTTTAGAAGAAAAGATAGCAAAACTACTCCATTTCCTGCGCTCCGAGCGTTGTCTCCTTATACTAGATAACTTTGAGGCTCTCTTAAACAAAGATGATATAAGTAAGTCGTACAGAAACTTACTTAAACGAATAGGTGAGTCATCTCACAAAAGCTGCCTGGTAATCACTAGTCGGGAGAATCCAGAAGAAGTAGTAAAGCAGGAAGCGAGAGACTTTCCTGTTCATGGATTTCTATTAGAAGGATTAAATTCAGAAGAGGCATGTATAGTCCTGAATTCAAAAGAAATTTCTGGTTCAACGGTTGAAATTAAGCACCTAGTTGAAGTGTGCAGCGGCAATCCCCTTGCCCTAAAAATATTGGCTACTTATATTAGAGATCTTTTTAATGGGAGGGTTGCAGATTTCATTGCATCATCGAAGGATTTTGCTACATTTATAGCCCTGGAAGATTTATTAGAGGAACAGTTCAATCGAATAGAAAAATTTGAAAAATCAATAATGTATTGGTTAGCAATAAACAGGGAAAGAGTTTCTTTTTCCGAATTGCTTGATGATTTAAATCCAAAGCCAAGTTTATCTGATCTGATAGATGGAATTAAAACTCTAAGACAATGCTCATTGGTTGAGGTTTCCGATGGAGGAAAATTCACGCTCCAACCCATTGTTATGGAATATGTGATAAACCGATTAGTCAAAAAGACCATAGAAGAAATTAAAAATGAAAAATTTGATCTGTTTAAAAACGTTGCTTTAATTAAAGCAACTGCAAAAGACTATATTAGACAAAGTCAAGTTCAACGAATTTTAAAGCCGATAGCAGAAAATTTGGTTGGCTTGAGTAATGTGGAAAAACAATTACTTGAATCACTACAACTATTAAAGAATCAATCACTGAAGCGATTGGGATATTTAACAGGTAATATCCTTAATCTTCTTTGTTACATGGATTTTGATTTTTCAGATCTTGATTTTTCAGATTTACCTGTTTGGCAGGCTCATTTGAAAGGGAAAAAACTACACGGAGTAAATTTTACAAATTCCGATCTAACAAATTCTATTTTCACACAGACCTTTGGTACTGTTTTGACAGTAGCAAGCAGTCTTAAAGAAGACTATTGGGCTATGGGTGATACAAATAATGAAATCCGTTTATGGAAAGGGTATGGACAGCAGGTTCTTTCTTGTAAGGGACACACTAACTGGATTCGATCGATTGCATTTAGTCCGGATGGTAGAGCTATAGCAAGTGCAAGCGACGATCAAACAATTAGACTGTGGAGTGTTGAGACAGGTCAGTGTCTAAACACATTGCCAGGACACAGTGGAAGAGCTTGGTCAGTCATTTTTAGTCCTGATGGAAAAACTTTGGCTAGTGGTGACGAGGAGGGAACTATCAAGTTTTGGGACGTTAATACAGGTCAGTGTCTAAACACATTGACAGGTCATACTGGTTGGGTTCAATCAGTTACGTTTAGTCCTGACGGAGCAATTCTGGCTAGTGGTAGTGACGACAACACTATCAAGTTTTGGGACGTTAATACAGGTCAGTGTCTAAACACATTGACAGGTCATACTAGTTGGGTTCGATCGGTTATGTTCAGTCCTGATGGGACAATCCTGGCCAGTGGTAGTGACGACAACACTATCAAGTTTTGGGACGTTAATACAGGTCAGTGTCTAAACACATTGACAGGTCATACTGGTTGGGTTCGATCGGTTATGTTCAGTCCTGATGGGACAATCCTGGCTAGTGGCGGAGAAGATAAAACAATCAAGCTTTGGGACGTTAAGACGTTTCAGTGTTTAAACACATTGGAGAACCACAGAGAGAGAGTTTGGTCAGTCACCTTCAGTTTTGATGGGAACACCCTGATCACTAGTAGTGACGATAAGACTGTAAGACTTTGGGACACACATGATGGGAAATGTCTCAAAACTCTAGAAGGATATACTGACTGGGCTTGGTCAGTTTGTTTTAGCCCTGATGGTAAAGTCTTAGCGAGTAGTAGTGAGGACAAAACAATCAGACTTTGGAATGTTTCAAGTAGAAGTTGTTTCAAAATCTTACAAGGTCATACTAATAGAATTAGATCGGTCGCCTTTAGTTCTGATGGTAAAACTATTGCTAGTGGTAGTGACGATACAACAGTGCGGCTTTGGGATTTTGAAACGGGTCAATGTTTAAAGGTTCTGGAGGGACATTCAGATAGAGTTTTGTCAGTTACTTTTAATCATGATGGAAAAGTCTTGGCTAGTGCTGGAGATGATCGAAAAATTAGACTTTGGAAGTTTCAATCAGGACAATGTATCCTTACTCTCGAAGGTCATAGTAATTGGATCTGGTCAGTTGCTTTTAGTCCGGATGGAGAAGAGTTGGCTAGTGCCAGTGAAGACAAACAAGTAAAACTCTGGGAGGTTAAAACTGGTCTGTGTTTAAATACATGGAAAGAGCATTCTAGTTGGGTTCGGTCAGTTGTTTTTAGTCCCGATGGAAAAATTCTGGCTAGTGCTGGCGAAGACAGAACAATAAGGCTTTGGGATGTTGTTACTGGTCGAGGTCTCCAAATCCTAAGAGGGCATACAAACTGGATTCGATCAATTGCGTTTAGTCCTGATGGCAAAACTTTGGCTAGTGCTGGTCAAGGTAAGAGGGTGAGACTGTGGAATGTTGAAACTGCTGAGTGTTATGCCACTCTAAAAGATCATAGTCAAAGAATCTGGACTGTTACTTTTGCCCCTGATGGTAAAACTTTGGCTAGTGGTAGTGAAGATGGAACTATCAGACTTTGGGATCTTGAAGATGGAAATTCTGAGCCATCCATAGAGTTGCGGACATGCAGGTTATATGAAGGGATGAAAATCACAGGTGTTAAAGGGCTAACCGAAGCAGAAGTAAACAACCTAATTATTCTAGGAGCAGAAAAAAATGACTAAGCAGCATAAGTCACCAATAATTGGCATCACAACTTATGGTCGCAATGAACCTGTTCCCTTTTCATTACCGAGTGCTTATATAGATTCTGTCCGAACAGCAGGTGGAATACCAGTACTACTCCCACCAGGAGACATTGACCCCGCTTTGCTACTAGAGCCTTTAGATGGACTCATAATTCCAGGAGGTGGAGATATTGATCCAAGTTGGTATGGAGGGGCATCACATCATTCTATTTATTGTGTAGACTCAGAACGAGACGCCTTTGAATTAGGACTTGCTCGCTTTGCTCTCGATAATCATGTGCCAATTTTTGGTATTTGCCGAGGATTACAAATTCTGATTGTGGCATCCGGTGGAACTTTAATTCCTCATGTACCTGATGAGTATGATGGAGTTCATCGTCTAGATCCTGAGCCTGGGCAGCGCCATTCAACTGAGCACCAAGTTCAAATTACCGTACCTGAGAGTTACATTGGACAGATTACGAGAAGTACTACCTTCTCGGTTGTTTCCTGGCACCATCAGGCAGTTCGTACAGTTCCTCCAGAATGGCAAGTTGTAGCACATTCCTTAGAAGACGGATTGATCGAAGCAGTGGAGCATCGATCCCATCCCTGGGCAATTGGAGTTCAATGGCATCCAGAACTTTCACCTAATACTAGAGAACATCAGCAAATTTTTCGGGCTTTTGTTGAAACGCTTGAAGTAAAAAGGAGCCTAGTGGATGTCAATGCTCATCGACTTCCAAAAGCCTCTTCTGGCTTGTTTGGAAAAAAGGGAGTCGCGTAATTGAAGAGTGTCTTACCTCTATCTTCTGCATGAGTTTTGATAAAAAAAGAAACCTGACTAAAAACTTTGTCAGAATTGCAATTCAAGGTGAAGAATGAAGACTCAAACTGTCAATGAAGTATTTTATGAAGTGTTGGAAGAGCTTCACTCAAAACATCTTCCATCAAGGAATTCGTTTTTTCAACGATTGGCTGCATTTCCTCATGAAAAACTTCGCTCCTCGACTTTTCTTGGAGAGTTATATTTCAGGTATCAGGCAGCTTGCCACGCGACTCGTGTAATGATTTATCATATACCACACCTTGACAGTCCTCCACTGCGGGTTCGGAAGTTAAGATTCATCAGTGATGATGATGGTTTAGAAGGTGGAGATACACACCATTATCAGTTAAGCCGTGCCTTTGCTCATATGGGTGCTGATTTTATAATACCGGATGAAGAGTTTGGTGACTTAAGTCAATTGAAGAAACTCCTTGATCCAACTACTGTTCGTTTCTTATCACTGGTGCAAGATTTGTACCCAAATTCACTTGGTCCCTGGTGCATCATAGAGGCATTTGCAGATGATTGGATGAAGGCATTAATGAATAGCCTTGCAGGTTGTTTTCCCTCTATTAAAAAAGAACCATATTTTGCCGATTGCTTTGCTCAAGGGATTGAAGAGCGACATGCTCGAGAATCACTGAATTTAACAGGAGAAGTTCTACTACGGTCTCCAGAATTATTGATGGAGACAATAGATGGCGCACGCATGATGGCTATAGGTCTGGATGATTTCTGGTCTGGTTTGGAGAGGCTGTTGGTAGAAGGTTAGTAATCGTTGTCTGGACTGGAGGGAACGATTATAAAAATAGATGTGAATTCTTCCCTTTAGCTGTAGCGATTGCCTCATTAGGTCAAAAATAAAGCCAACTTTACCAATTTCTGATCCTACTGCTCTAGTACTACCACTTGCTTGTTTCGAAACATAACTGATACACCAGCTTGGAGGTGATTTATGAAAGTTTTGCAATCCAATTCAGAAAAGCTTCTAGTTATTGATCGTGCTGAAACAAGATGGTTGCTGGGTCTCACTCTTATTGTTTTTGGTCTCGCTGTAGCTATTATTCCTAATTGGCTATCGGCTCAAAGTACTGATTGGCAGCTATCACTGCCTACAGTATTGACTGGAGTATTATTTTTTTTGCCAGGTATTTGGATGTTGATAACTACGAAAGTAGTTATTTGTGAAATCGATAAGTCCAGTGGGCTAATTAGAATTAAGCAATTCACACTAAAGGGTCGTGAATCAGCTTATTTCTACATTTCTCAGATAATGAATATAGAGTTGAAGGAGATAGCAAGCATTTACTACTATATATACAAAGTCAACTTTATTATGAACGGATACAAACGCATTTCTCTCACTTATCATCCTAGTAATGATCGAGCAGAAATGGAAGTACTAGGCATTCAAGTTGCCCGTTTTCTGAATGTAAATACCCAGTTTTCAAAAAGCTATGAGCCTCTTAATTTCATACCTCCTATGTGATCTGTCAATTAAAGAAGTCTCCCATAGGGTCAAGTTAGACTAGGGGCTGGTTGACTGACACATCTCTAAAAAGCACCATCGGTAGCGCCTAGCGAACATATTTAGACTCTACCGATAGTGTGACTGAGGACTTGTGTCAGTCAATCAGGACTAGGGGTCAAAGTATTATTGGAGCAGGATTTTGCCTTAACACCCTAATCGTTACCTGAAAGCCTCATTATTTCGTCCCGGCTCTCAGTCCCATCCATGCAATTATATTTGGATGTTGTCTTTTTAGTGATTTCAGAACCCAGACGGGACAATAGTTTCAGCCTTAAGGCAAAATCC
>Ga0105044_10007860_pt1 | contig 14690 bp, 9 predicted proteins | sample MAT01_FD_78092 | JGI IMG/M metagenome (GOLD analysis project Ga0105044, IMG submission 78092) | Freshwater microbial communities from Lake Fryxell liftoff mats and glacier meltwater in Antarctica - MAT-01 | ecosystem: Environmental > Aquatic > Freshwater > Ice > Liftoff microbial mat | place...
ACCGATTACGATCTCTCCGGACGGCCTAAAGGCCGGACTCCAAACACTATTGTCCGAGCTTCGTCAGGGTGCGGGACGGTCTTTAAAAGTTTGGAGTCCGGCCTTCAGGCCGTCCGAAGACCGATTACGATCTCTCCGGACGGCCTAAAGGCCGGACTCCAAACACTATTGTCCGAGCTTCGTCAGGGTGCGGGACGGTCTTTAAAAGTTTGGAGTCCGGCCTTCAGGCCGTCCGAAAACCGATTACGATCTCTCCGGACGGCCTAAAGGCCGGACTCCAAACACGGTCGGCCGGGCTTCCGCCGGGGTGCGAGGCAGCTTGGGGAAGGTGACCCTCCTAGAGACAGCGGATCCATCGATGCACGGGATTCCGTTCCTGGATGAAAGAATCGGGATAGTCTGGCTCATCCGGGCCGTAGGCGCGGGCGAGGGAATGGGTGGATAGACCGCGCCAGAAGGTGCGGAACGCATGCCGCAGAGCGAAGCCGGGGTCGGCGCGCGTCAGCTCGCGCTTTACGGCGGGGACGACCCGGGCGCTTCCGTTCCACCATTGCCGACGTGGACCGGCGGGGTCCGGTAGAGGGATCGCCGCGCGTACCGCTGGCGGGGCTTGTGACGCGTATCCCCACGCGTCCAATCCTCCTCCCAGGACGCAATCGTCGCGTTCAAATGATCGAGCTGTCGTTTAAACTGGTGAATATCGTGGCTGAGGTTGCCTTCGACGCGCCGGCTCAAGGCGGGGCGGAAACGTTCGCTGCGGGTAAACCGCCACGGCGGCGAACCGCGATACTCCGCAAGTTTACGTTCGGTGTCGCGTCGGGCGGCTTCCAGCTCCTCGATTCCGCGACGCAGGCGACTGAGAGGCGATTGCGGGCCGACGACCTCGTGGGCCGTTTCCCAGTCCACTTCGAGTCGCGCCAGCCAATCCGCGTCCGCCGCCGCCCAAGCCTGCTGCACTTCGTGCCAGAGATGCTGGCGTGCAACGGTCCAGTCGCCGCCGCGGTCCGGGTGCAGGTGTTGGACGAGGCGGCGATAAATCTCGCGTGCGCCCAAGCTAGGGGCGGGTCCGGAGGCTTTTTCGAAGTCTTCGGGCCGGGCCTCGTAGCGCCGTCCGGAGGAGTCCTCGCCCTCGGGATCGTTTTCCTCGGCATCCTCGGACGCCTCGTCGTCCGCCGGCATGGCGGGGCTTGCCTCCCGCGCCCTTTGATCCCGCCAGATTCGTTTGAGCGAACCGCCGTAGATGGCGGCCCGCGCCTGCACGGCCTTGATTTTACGGGCTTTCGCCGCGATTTCCGCCTGGAGGTCCCGCAAGGTGGTGACGAGAAGAGGAAATGTCGTGTGGAGCCAGGCTTCGTAGGCGGGAATATCGACTTCTTCGTGACGGCGAAGGTCTCTCGTCGCTTTATCCAATCGCTTGCGGGCGGTATGGAATTCCGCCCAGGCCGCCCCTTGCAAACGGCCATGGTCGATCACGATCAAGGCCATAATGGCTCCATCCGGCTCGCGCTTGGCCCGCGTAGCGGGACGACGGCGCTGAGGCGGAGACATTTTCGGAGGCATGGGATGAGCACGCAATCGCAGTGTGCTCGGAACGCCAACCGCGAAGTGACGAATACCCTTTGGATCGCCGGCCCCGCCTCCGGCCGGTCCAAATGAGAAGGCCCGAGGTGGTCTCGGGCAGGGCTGCCTGTCCCTTTCGAGGGCAAGAAGCCTGGCTCATCTTCCAACCCATCGACCGCTTACCCTCGGCCGCGAAATCCGCCGGCCAGGTAGACGACCAAGGCAATCAGCAGAATCAGTCCGAGGGCACCGCCGCCGATGGCCGGGCCGCCGAAATAAAAGCCGCCACCGCCGAACAAGAGAAGAAGGACAACAATAATAAGAAGGGTGTTCATCGCCGCGGTAGACCGCAGTTTACGTCACCCGTTCCTCCTTGTGTCCACTGCGGCGATCGCGATCGGATCTTCGGATGTCGTTCAACCGATTCAAACAAGCGCAAGACTCTCCGGAAAGCGGTTTCGAGGTCGCGCAGGGGGAGATGAACGCGGGCCGGAAGACCTCGCACTGGATCTGGTACATCCTGCCTCAGCTCGCGGGGCTTGGGCGCTCGGAGACCGCTCGTTTCTACGGACTGGCGGACCTTGCGGAGGCGAAAGCGTATTTTCGGGATCCGATCCTGCGGAAACGGCTGGAGCTCATCGTGTCCAGTATCGCATCCCGGCTCGCGGAAGGCATCTCGCTCGGTACCCTCATGGGAGGCGCGACGGACAGCCTCAAGACCGTTTCCTGTCTGACGCTTTTCCGAGCGGTGGCGACCGAGGCAGGCTCCGACCTGCACGCCGGATTTGTCCAGAGCGGCGAGGCGATTCTCGCAACCGCGTTTCGCGAGGGGGTGCCCCGGTGCGCATACACCGAGCGTGCGGTTGGGCAGGAATTTGGGGCCCGGGCAAGCTAACCCACGCGATGGCGATACCTTCCCTCACGCCCTTTCGGATCCGTTTCGATTCGCCGGTCACGCTGGCCTTCGTGACGGCAGCGTTATTCGCGACCCTCACGCCGGGAGCGAGCGCCTTGCTGCGGCTGGATCCGATCGGCCCGGTGAATGCGGTGAACCCGCGCTGGTATCTTGGCCTCGTCGGTCATGCCTTGTCCCATCAAAACTTGGCCCATCTGGTCGGCAACGGTGCAATGTTGCTGCTTTTGGGCCCCGGGTTGGAGCGTCTGCTCGGTTCCGGGCGATTCTGCGCGATGTTGGCCGCGCTGACCGTGCTCACGGGGCTGAGCGCCAGCATTGTGCTCGTTTTCACTCAACGCAGCTTGATCGGCGCATCCGGCCTGGTTTTTGCGCTGATTTTTGTGCACTCGTTGCGAGGAGCGAAACGGAACGAGATTCCGATTTCCACCGTCCTCCTCGCGCTGCTCTGGGGCAGCAAGGAGCTCGTCGGTCTTTTCGACCGCTCCCAAGTGTCCAATTCCGCTCATTTGAACGGAGCTTTCTGGGGTTTGCTTTTTGGCATGTATCTGCTGCCCAGCGACCGAACGCGCACGTGACGATCGATCCTTCCCGTTAGAGGCGACGCTGCGAGTTATCTGCAATTGATTTCGTCCGAGAGCGGAGTAAAATGGCCTTCCACGCACGGAATAAATCGGTGTGAAAAATAGTCCCTGTTTCAGTACGGCGAAAATTTGCCATAGGTACCTAATTGGTTACCCCTGATCTCGCATGGCTGTCCGGATCCTTCCTCTCCTCGCACTCGCTGCCGTGTCGTCTGCAGTCCTCGCGGGGGCACCGGTCGATTACCTTCGCGACGTAAAACCGATTTTCACGGAGCACTGCGTGCGGTGCCACGGATCGTCGAAGGAAGAGGCCACCTTGCGCATGGATACGGCGGAGGCGATGAAGCTAGGCGGAGACAGCGGATCCGTCGTCAAGCGTCGGTCCAATTCCGAGAGTCTTCTTCTTCAGGTGATCGAGGGTACACATGCGGATATTCCGTCTATGCCCTACAAGAAACCGGCCCTCAATGCGCAACAGATCGGAATTCTTCGGGCGTGGGTGGAGGAAGGCGCGAAGGCCCCGGCGGACGAGGTGCCCGGGACGTTTCGGCACTGGTCGTTTGCCGCTCCGGTTCGCCCCGAATTGCCTTACGTGGCCCGGTCCGGCTGGGTTCGCAACGGCGTGGATCGCTTCATCCTGGCGCGTCTCGAGGCCGAAAAGGTGGCACCCTCGCCCGAGGCGGATCGCGTTGTCTTGCTGCGGAGGGCCACACTGGACTTGACGGGGATTCCTCCCACCCCCGCCGAAACCGAGGCTTTTCTCAAGGATACCTCTCCCGATGCGTATGAGCGCGAGGTGGACCGGCTGCTGGCATCGGTGCACCACGGCGAACGCTGGGCCCGGCCCTGGCTCGACGCCGCCCGCTACGCCGATTCCGATGGATATAGCATCGATTCTCCACGGCAGATTTGGAAATACCGCGATTGGGTCGTGAACGCGCTGAATCGCGATCTCCCCTACGACGAATTCACCGTCGAGCAGCTCGCCGGCGACCTTCTGCCCAATCCCACGATCGCACAGCAGGTGGCCACGGGCTTTAATCGGAATACGCAGATCAATCAGGAAGGCGGCATCGACCCCGAGCAATTCCGGGTCGAAGCCGTGCTCGACCGCGTCAATACCTACGGTTCCGCCTTCCTTGGGCTCACCCTGGGATGTGCCCAGTGTCACGACCACAAGTTCGATCCGATCAAGCAGTCGGAGTACTACCAGCTCTATGCCTTTTTCAATAACACGATCGACGACGGGCACGGTTCCGGTTCCGCCAAAGGCACGATCGGGTTTCCCGGCGAGTCCGCGAAGCCCGAGAATTTCGACCTCGATTATGCCGCTGCCCGTTCCGCGATCGAGGACTTCCTAAACACCAAGCGGGACCACGTCGCGGAACGGATCGCCACGATGAGCGATAAGGCCATTGCCGACCAAACCCAGAAGGTTCGCGATTCGATCCGGATGCCGTGGGACAAGCTGACCTTCTCCCAAAAGCGGGGCATTTACTTCGCTTTGAATGGAGGCGACCCCGATTATATGCTTCTCAATTCGCGGTACACGGAACTCGACCGCCTGCCCGAGGAAGTCACTACGCTGGTCATGACGGAGTTGGCAAAACCGCGGGACAGCTTCCTCTTCGTCAAAGGCGACTTCACGCGCCACGGCGAACCGGTGAAACCGGGCACTCCAGTGGAGCTTCCGCCACTGAAATCCACGGCCGCCGCCCCCAATCGACTCGATCTCGCCCGGTGGACGGTTGACCCCGCGAATCCACTGACGGCTCGTGTGGCCGTCAATCGAATCTGGCAGCAATACTGGGGACGGGGACTGGTCGAAACCGAAAACGACTTCGGCACGCAGGGAGATCTGCCCACGCATCCGGAGCTGTTGGACTGGCTGGCGACCGAGTTTATGGCGCAAGGATGGAGCATGAAGGCGATACATCGCGCGATCGTGACCTCGGCCACCTACCGTCAGGCCTCCCATGTGCGCACCGATCTCGAGATCGAGGATCCGATCAACAAGCTTTATGCACGGCAGGCGCGCCTTCGGCTCGATGCCGAGGTAATCCGCGACGTCAGCCTGGCGGCGAGCGGGCTGCTCTCCTCCAAGGTCGGCGGGCCCCCCGTGTATCCACCGCAGCCTGACGGCGTCACTAATCTCGGCCAGACCAAGCGTTCCTGGACCACCAGCACCGGCGAAGATCGTTACCGTCGCGGCCTCTACACGCACCTTTGGCGCAGCACGCTGCATCCCGCTTTCGCCGTCTTCGACACGCCGGACGGGAATACGACCTGCACGCGACGCCTGCGGTCGAACACGCCTCTCCAAGCGCTCACCTTGCTCAACGACCGGCAGTTCTTCGAATTCGCGGGTGCTTTGTCCAAGCGCGTCGTCGCCGAAGTCCCGAACGGCCTCGATCGGCAGATGGAGCACGCGTTCCGCCTCTGTGTGTCGCGGAGCCCGGACGCCGAGGAGCGGCAGCGGCTGGTGGATTTCTTCCAGCAGCAGTTTTCCGAGGCGAGCGGCGAGGACGCCGCGCGCACCTCCGAAGCGTGGCTCATGGTCGCGCGGGTTCTTCTGAACCTCGACGAGACGATCACCCGGGAGTGAATCTTACCCTTTACGCGAACGTTCCTATGCTGCCCACCGATCCCAACGAACAGCTCCGCCAGGTGACGCGCCGCCACTTCTTTAGCCGTTGTGGCATGGGTCTGGGCGGCATCGCCCTCGCCTCTATGTTGGGCAAGAGCACCCTTTACGGGGCGAATGGCGAAGCGGTTTCCGGTGGAGCGTTGACGCCTGCTCTGCTCAAGGCGCGCGCGAAGAATGTCATCTTCCTCTTCATGGCAGGCGGGCCGAGCCAACTGGAGTTATTCGATTACAAGCCGAAGCTGATCGAGCTCAACAATCAGCCGATCCCGCAGTCGTTCGTCGAAGGCAAGCGTTTCGCCTTCATGAACACCAGCCATAGTAATAACCTGCTGGGCACGCGTCGCGAGTTCAAGCGGCACGGCAAGAGCGGTGCCTGGGTGTCCGATCTTTTTCCGTACACGAGTCGGATCGTCGACGATATTTCCATCGTCAAGTCCTGTCAGGCCACGCTCTTCAACCACGCTCCCGCCAAGCTTTTCATGAACACCGGCTCGGGCCAATTCGGGCGTCCGAGCATGGGGTCTTGGGTCACTTATGGACTCGGCAGCGAGAGCAAGGATCTTCCGGGTTTCGTGGTGTTGCAGTCGGGGCCGCGCGGTCCCCGGGGCGGTTCCGTGAACTGGGGCTCCGGTTTTCTCCCCACCACGCATCAAGGCGTGCCGCTCCGCTCCGGGGCGGAACCCATTCTGAATCTCGCCAACCCCGACGGGATCACTACCCAGAAGCAGCGTCAAACGGTCGACGCCATCCGTGATCTGAATCTGCGTCGTGCGGTCGCTACCGGCGATCCCGAGATTCATACGCGCATCGCCGCCTACGAAATGGCGTGTCGGATGCAGGCGAGCGCGCCCGAATTGATCGAACTTTCCAAGGAGTCCGACGCCACTCTGGAGCTGTACGGCGCCGACCGCAGCAAGCCGTCGTTCGCGCGTAATTGTCTCCTCGCGCGCCGACTGGTCGAGCGCGGGGTGCGGTTCGTTCAGCTGTATCACACGAATTGGGACAGCCATGGCGGCCCGGGCGAAAATCTGCAGAGCGATTTCGAGAAAATTTGCCGAGAGGTCGATCAAGGCCAAGCCGCGCTGGTGCAGGATCTCAAGGCCCGTGGCTTGCTCAAAGACACCTTGGTCGTTTGGGGCGGCGAGTTCGGCCGCACTCCCATGGGTGAGACGCGGGACACGACCGGTCGCAATCATCATATCGATGCCTTCACGATGTGGTTCGCCGGCGGCGGCACCAAGGCGGGAGCCTCGATTGGCGAGACCGACGAACTCGGGTTCAACGCCGTTTCGGATCAGGCCCATGTGCACGACATCCATGCAACAATCCTTCACCTGCTAGGCGTCGATCACACGAAGCTGACCTTCCGTTTCCAAGGCCGGGATTTCCGACTCACCGATGTGCACGGAAACGTGATGTCGAAGCTGCTGGTCTAGTCGAGCGGCGCGGGTTTCGCTCTTGGGCCACCTCCGGAGGCTGTTACGCCACCGCTCCAAGGGCAGCGCTCGCAGCGGCGCTTCGTCACCGCCATAGCCTGGGCTCGGATCGAAAAGATGCGCTTTCTTGAGCAGTGTCCGATTGACCTTCGCCCCAACGCAAAGATCGACCCCCCTCGCGATAAAACGTTTGAAGTCGGGCCTTTCGGCCGTCCGAAACCGAATGCAGTTTCCCCGAACGGCCTGAAGGCCGGACTCCGAACTTTATCGTCGGAGCTTCCGCCAGGATGCGAGACAGCCTGTCCCTCGACAACGGTTTCCTTGGAGGGTCTCGGTCCCTCGTGGCCGGGATTTTTCGTGAGGCTCCGTTTCCGATTCAGGAGGTGCGCGAGGGACAAAAACGTGCGACGTTGGAAGCGCGCCGAGCGCGCAAGCCCGGCCACGAGGGATCGGGGCCATTCGCGAGCCACCGACGGTCAAGGAAGCTCGCGTCCCCGGGTTTCCGGGGCGAACCAAATAACGACCAGGCCGAAACCGTAGACCAGGGAGATGACCGCGCCGGCCTTGGCGTAACTGCCGTCGAACTGCTGCATCAGTGCACCCATCTGCAAAGCGCCTGCGGCCGCCAGAACGCGGCCGGCATTGAAGGAAAGTCCCTGTCCGGTCGCGCGCACCCTGGTCGGGAAAAGCTCCGGAAGATAAAGCGGAAACCAGCCATAGAAGGCCGCCGTGACGCCGCCGACAACAAAGGTCATGACGAGAAACGGCATGCCGTAACTGTCGAATCCGCGGAAAAGCCAGGCGCAGCATAGCAGCGAGGCCAGGCATAGGAGAAAATACCCTTGGCGCCGTGCCAGTCGGCCTCCCCACCAGCCACCCAGCAGGCAGCCGATCACGGCGCCGACCGCGGAATTGACCTGGGTATAGGCTTTGGCGTTGTGGTCCTTGAGTGCGGCCGCTCGCTGATGGAGCGAGGGCGGGTTCTGTGCGGTCGCGCCCGCTGCGGCGATTTCGGCGCGAGCGGTGTCCATCGCTTGTTTCTGCGCCATCTGGTCGGCCCACAGGGGAAGCCATTGGACCGAACCCCACGTGCCGATCAGCGCGACCGACGCGAGGATCATGGCCAGAAATGTCGAGCGAAGGAGCGGGGGACGCAGGATATCGTGCAGCGGTCGCGAGACGCCGGGCTCGCGCTGCGTTTCCTGCCACTTTTCCGACTCGGGAACGAAGATGCGCACGAAAAAAGTCATGAGCGCGGGCGCGGCCCCGACCAAGGCGATCCAGCGCCAGGATTCCGTCGTCACCTGGAACGAAAGTCCGATCACCGCGATCAATGCAAAGCCGACGTTGGCCGCCGCACCGATGACCCCCGCTAGCATGGGGCGGTGCTTCTCCGGCCAGACCTCCATGACCAACGCAACATCGAGCGACCATTCGCCGCCCATTCCCAGCGCGGCGATGAAACGCGTCACCAAGAGATGCCACGGTTCTTGGGCAAAATAGACCAGGCCGGTGAAGAGCGAGTAACAGAGGATGCTGATGGCCATTGCCCGGACGCGGCCGATGCGGTCGCCAAGCCAGCCGAAAAGGACTCCCCCGACCGCCGCGCCCAGCAGGAATGCCGCCGTCACGTATCCCATCCACAGGCCGACGAACGCATCCGTGGCGACCAGGCCCTGTGACGCCTGCATTTGCTGCAGCGCGGGTCGGGCAATGAGGGGAAAGATCCCCATCTCCAGTCCATCGAACATCCAGCCGAGAAACGCGGTGATGAGTACTCCCGCCAGCCGCCGGTTGGTTAAGGCTGGGCGAACAGGTGAAGGGGGAATCACGGGCGGTAGGTGCGAAAGCGAAGAAGAGTCAGATCAGAATACCGCGGGCGACCTTGCCGTGCACGTCGGTGAGCCGGAAGTCGCGGCCCTGGTAGCGATAGGTGAGCTTTTCGTGATCGACGCCGAAGGCGGCAAGAAGGGTCGCATGGAGGTCATGGACGTGCATCTGCTGGCCGTCCTCCAAATAGCGGTAGCCGAGCTCGTCGGTAGAGCCCCATGTGATGCCAGGACGAATTCCGCCGCCTGCGATCCAGATCGAGAAGGCGTTGATATGGTGATCGCGTCCCGTGCCCTGGCCCATGGGCGTGCGCCCGAACTCGCCGCCCCAGACGACGAGGGTGTCGTCCAGCAGCCCGCGCTGCTTCAGATCGACGATCAAGGCCGCCGACGCCTGGTCGACCAGTTTGCAGACCGCCGGCAGATTCTTGTCGATTTCGGAGTGGTGATCCCAGCCCCGGTGGTAGAGCTGGACGAAGCGCGTGCCGCGTTCGACAAGGCGGCGGGCGAGAAGGCAGTTGGAGGCAAAGGAACCGTCACCCAGCTCCTCGATACCGTAGAGATCGAGCGTGGATTGCGGCTCACGACTCAGGTCGGCCAAGTCGGGCACACTGGTCTGCATTTTGAAGGCCAGCTCGTACTGGGCGACCCGCGTCTGCACTTCCGAATCGAGATTCTCCTCCGCACAGTAGCCGTTCAGTTCCGCTACTTCGTCCAGCAACTGGCGTTGCATACTCTGGCAGATGCCGTCGGGATTGCCGACATAGTGGACGGGTGTGCCTTTGCTTTGAAACTGCACGCCCTGAAATTTGCTCGGCAGAAAGCCGGCGGACCATTGGCGTGCCGAAACCGGTTGATCGTTGCCGGGACCGTTGGACATGAGCACCACGTAGCCCGGAAGGTTGTCGGCCTCGGCACCCAATCCATAGAGCATCCAAGACCCGAAGCTGGGGCGGCCCTTGATGATCGAGCCGGCGTTCATGAACGCATGGGCCGGATCGTGGTTAATCTGCTCCGTGTGCATTGAACGAACAATGCAGAGTTCGTCGGCGATCTTCTGGGTATACGGGAGGAGGTCGCAAATCGTGTGGCCGGAGAGTCCGCACCGCGTGAAACCGAAGGAGGCGCCGCGTGCCCGCAGGCCGCCCCGCTCGTGCTGCAATTGGGCGAGTTGTTGTCCCTTCGTGAACGATTCCGGAAAGGGCTGTCCGTGCAGGGCATTCAGCCGCGGTTTGGGGTCGAACGTCTCCATATGAGACGGACCTCCCGCCATCGAAAGCTGGATGATGCGTTTGGCGCGGGGCGGAAAATGCGGGGCGTTGAGGATGCCGTGCCAGCGTTCGGCACCCGCCGGAGCGGACGCACCGCGGAGCGACTGGGGATCGAGGAGCGAACCGAGCGCGAGCGTGCCAATGGCCTGGGCCGATTTGCCCAGAAAGGTCCGACGCGACCACGCGGTCTGCCGCTGTCGAAGGCGATGAAAATCGGACAAGGACATGGGAACGATCTCGGTGAGGAGCGCGATCAGTAGCGCACAATCGTTTCGTTGAGATTGAGCAGAGCACGGCCGACGGCAGTCCACGCCGCGAGTTCCACCCGGTCGAGGCCTGCCGGCACCGGGCGGTTACCGATCGAGGTGAAGGTGCGGGCGTCTGCAGGGCGCTCTTTGAAGGCCGCGAGCTGCGAGGCGTGGAAACGTTCCATCGAGCTGCGTTCCCGCGTCGACGGCGGTCGGCCGAGCACGTACTGGAAGGCGAGCGTCAGCCGGTCGGAGGAAGGGGCGGGCATGACGCGTTCCGCCAGTGCCCGGGCAGCCTCCACGAAGGAGGGATCGTTCAAAAGCGTAAGCGCCTGCTGCGGAGTCGTGGACACGTTGCGGGCCGCGGTGCACTCCTCCCGGGAGGGCGCATCGAAGTTGGCGAGCATCGGGTGGAGAAACGTGCGCTGCCAATGGCTGTAAAGGCCGCGTCGATATTGCCGGTCGTCGCGTTCCGCCACGTAGTCGCGCAACGGAAAGTTAAGCTGTTCGTAGTATCCGGATGGTTGATACGGAGTGGCGCTGGGCCCGCCGATGTCGGGGGTGAGCAGACCCGAGGCGAAGAGCGCATTGTCGCGCACGAACTCGGCATCGAGCCGCCGGGCGCTTTGGCGGGCGAGAAGACGGTTCTGTGGATCGACCTCCCGCAACTCGGGCCGTTCCCGCGAAGCCTGTCGGTAGGTTTCGGAGGTCACGATGAGCTTGACGAGAGCCTTCACATTCCAGCCGCTTTCCATGAAGTCGGCCGAAAGCCAGTCCAGCAATTCCGGATGAGTGGGATATTCGCCCTGCGTGCCGAGGTCCTCGACGGCCGAGGAAAGTCCGGTTCCGAAGAACTGTTGCCAGAGGCGATTGACGAAGGTTCGCGCGGTGAGCGGATTCGTGGTCGACGCGATCCAGCGTGCGAGATCGAGGCGTGTGGACCGGGGCGAGCCGGCGGCAAGGGTTCCGCCGGGCAGAAAATGGGGCGGTGCCGGTGCGACGATCTCTCCCGTGGTGTCCTGCCAGTTGCCGCGTGCCAGCACCCGTGTCATGCGTGGCTCCGCGGCCACCGTGACCATCGTCGAGGCAAGTCCGCGGTTGCATTCGAGGATTTCGCGCAGCAGTTCGGCCGTGGCCTCGATGGCGTATTGCGTCGTGGCTTGGGCGTAGAGCGAGCTGAGGCGATCGAGCTGACGCGGATCGGGAGCGACGGCGGCAAAGGCGGCTCGATCGAAGGCGGGTAAATCCTCGCCGGGAGCTCCGGAACCCAAGGGCGAGACGCTCAAACGCACGCGGCCGACTTCGCCCACGTAGTCCCGTTGGTGAAAATTGACGGGGGCGGTTGCGATCGAGGCGATCAGGCGATCGTCGGGGCCGAGCGTGAGGGGCCGGCGCAATTGGAAAATTGCGGATTGAGGCGTCTGCGCCAGCCGGGTGCTCGACCGCCAGAGCTCGCGGAGCGAGACGCGCGCGCGCCCGTTGAAGTAATTTTCGGTTTCGCATTCGGCGAAGGCCTCTGCGACTTCGAGCGGCTGGGCTTGGGTCTGGCCTTTTCGCTGGACGGAAAGAGTGACGGCGATTTCGAACAGCGCGAGACGATCGCGAGTGACAAAACCGCCGTGGGTGTCGTCGGGCAGGACTTCGAGGCGAACGCGAGAGAGCGGGACGCCCGGTGCCGGAAGAGTCAGCTCGTGCCGGGTGGCTTTACGGCTGTATTTCTTTTCCCGATAGCCCGCGGGGTTCTCGAAGCGGACGCTGCCGTCCTCCAGCGGCACGGAGACCACCTCGTTGTTGTTGACGACGCTTTCCGAGCGGGTGGCGGCCCAGGCTCCGGGATCGGCGGCGACGAAGGGAGCCGCTTGGCGGGCCCAGGCGCGTACGGCATCGGCACCCTCGGGCCGCGCGAGCTGGGCGCGACCCGCTGCCGTCTGCGCTGTCTCGAAGCGCGCGCGCAGGCGGGCGTCGCGTTGTTGCAAATACGCGCTCTCCACCCTAATTTCAGGGGGGAACGGATAGTCGTCGGTGTGCAGCGCCAGTTCGGGTTCGGGCGTGTAGATGAAATGGCGATACACGCCCCACTGCTTCACGTCCGCGAAGTAGGCGGCAAAAGCGTAGAAGTCTTTGATCGAAAAAGGGTCGTACTTGTGATCGTGGCATTCGGCGCATGCGAGCGTGGAGCCGAGCCAGGCGGTCGACACCGTGCGCACGCGATCGGCGGCGGATTTGGCGAGGTATTCCCCGGTCTGGGCGCCGCCTTCCCGGGTGACCATGTTCAGACGGTTGAAGCCGCTGGCCACCCGTTGTTCGACCGTCGCATTGGCAAGGAGATCGCCTGCCAGCTGTTCGACCGTGAACCGATCGAACGGCAGGTTGCGATTGAAAGCGTCGATGACGTAGTCGCGGTAGGGAAAATTGTTGAACAATTGATCGCCGTGCAGCCCGGTCGAATCCGCAAAGCGGACGAGATCCAGCCAGGGTACCGCCATGCGCTCGCCGTAGTGCGACGAGGCGAGCAGACGATCCACGACGCGCTCGTAGGCGTCGTTGCGTTTATCCGAAACGAATGACTCGGTTTCGTCCGGGGTCGGCGGCAGACCGGTCAGATCGAGGCTCAGGCGCCGGACCAGCGTCCTCGATGGGGCAGCGGGTGAAGGCGAGATGCCCCGGGACGCCAAGTCGGCGCGAATAAACCGATCGATCGGATTTGTGAGCGGACTTTCCCTTTTGCCGGGTTCTACGGCGGGAAGCTGTCCCTTGACCGGTGGAAGGTAAGCCCAGTGCGGTTGGAAGACCGCGCCCTGTTCGATCCAGCGTTCGATCGTCGCCCGGTTGCGCGGCGTGAGCTGGTGCAGGGCGTCCCGTGGCGGCATGACCGTCTCGGGATCGGTGGAGGAGATGCGGCGCCAGAGTTCGGATTGCTCCGGTTTACCCGGGACGATCGCGACGGTGGTCCGGCCGGATTTGCCGGTGTGTGGGGAGACGGCGAATTCGCGTTGGTCGAGGCGAAGGCCGGAGGGATTGCCCTTGGTGTCGGGACCGTGGCACTTCAGGCAGGTGTTGGAAAGGACCTGCCGGATGTCCCGGTTGTACTCGATCGTGGCGGGGAGAGGAGCGTTATCGGACGGGCTCTGGGCACTGGCGGCCGCCACGGCCGCCCACGTGCCGCCGAAGAGGATGGCCGCCCAGTGCGGCCGACGAAGTCTCCTCAATACTTCCAAGTGGCGCCGAAGTAGACGGTTCGAGGAGCGTCGACCGTATTGCTGCCGGGGGCGACTGCTGCCTGTGGGAAGATCACGTTGGTGACGTTTTCGCAGGTGAGAGCAAAGTCCCAGTTTTCGCGCCGGTAGTTCAAGCCTGCGTCCCAGCGAGTGGCACCTGCGATCCTGTAGGTGTTTTCGGCGATGCCCCAAACCTCTGTTTGGGTGACGACACCGGCGCGTACCGAGAAACCCTTGGCGCGGTTTCCCGTGATATCGTACCGTGCGAAGGCTTGGAATTTATGTTCGGGCATACCCCGAATCTCGCGGGGAGATTTGCCGTCCGATTTAAAACCAGGAGCCTGAGTTTCGGTGTAGGCGTAACCACCGACGAGAGAGAGGGTACGGGTCACGCTGCCACTGAACTCGAATTCCCAGCCCTTGGCGATATTGCCGCTCTCGATGATGTTTTGGGATCCACCGGGGACATTGATAATGTCGTTGCTGGTGTTGGCACGAACATTGTCCACTTGTACTATTTTATAGTGGGCGAGGTTCATGGCAAACGCGCCGTCAAGAAATGTCGCCTTTAGGCCGAACTCTTTGTTGGTGGTGAGTGGAGTGACCGTTTGAAGGATCTGACGAGGGTCGGTCAGCGGAATGCCGGGGAAGATCGCCACCTGGCGGCTGGCGGCGCCCGCCTCGCTCGAGACCGCGTATGCGGCGAGCCACTTCAGAGGCTTAACGGTAAGCCCGTACATGGGGCTTTCGACGACGGCGGTCTTTTTGACGTTGTTGTAGACGTTGGTAAAATTGTTGCGTGTCCAGGACGCTTTTCCTTGGTCGCGCCGCAATCCGCCGGTGAGGACAATGCGTTCATCAAATCCGGAGATTTGTGCGTTTGCGAAATAGCCGAAATTTCCACCCTTGCTGGTATTGTCCACCGTCTTATTCATCGGCGTACGAAAGGGCGCGCCGTAAACGGGGCTGGTGATGTTGATTGAT
>Ga0105044_10007861_pt1 | contig 14689 bp, 8 predicted proteins | sample MAT01_FD_78092 | JGI IMG/M metagenome (GOLD analysis project Ga0105044, IMG submission 78092) | Freshwater microbial communities from Lake Fryxell liftoff mats and glacier meltwater in Antarctica - MAT-01 | ecosystem: Environmental > Aquatic > Freshwater > Ice > Liftoff microbial mat | place...
AAACCCCAGAAAGATCTGACGGAAGTCGTTCGCGACACCTCGACGCGCGGTAACCGCACGCTCGGCATCGTCGCCGGCGTCGCGGCGCTGGTCGCTGTGCTGGGTGCGGGCGGCTACTTCATCACGAAGGGCCTGCAGCAGGACGTGGTGACGATCGGCGGCGATGTCGCCACGATCAAGGAACAGATCGTCTCGATCTCGAAAGATCTGCCGGAGATCAGGGCGCAGGCGGCCGCAGCTGCGGGCGCCAATCCCGCAAACCTCGCGGCGATCATCGAGAAGAACAAGGAGTCGGTTTACATCGTCTCCATCCAGCTGCCATCCGGTTCGCGGATGGGCACCGGCACAGCCTCGGTTGTGCAGTTGCCTGACGGCACCAAGGCACTGGCCACCAACAGTCACGTCGCCGATATCCTCGCCGACATCAGCAGCGACCCGCGCCTGTCGGGCGCCAAGCTGGTCGTGACGCAGCCGAAGGGTCCGGACTATTCGACCCTGACGGTTGTGAGCGTCAAGAAGCATCCGGGCTATGACGCGTTCAACGCCTGGCAGGAAAAGTACTTCACCAAGGCGCAGACGTTGTCGGCGGCGCGCATGGAGTTCGTGCCCGGCTTCGACGTGGCGCTGCTCTATGTCGATGAGCCCGAAAAGCTCGGCACGCCGCTGACCTATGCGAGCCGCCAGGAAGTCGAGACGCTGAAAGCGGGCGAGCAGCTCATCCTCATCGGCTATCCGATGGAGCAGCTCAAAGGCACCGACGCGGCGCGGCCCGAGCCGACCTCGCAGACCGGCATCATCACCTCGCTGACGACATTCTTCCTGAGCCGCGAGAACGCCAAGCACGATCTGCTGGTGCAGCACTCGGTGCCCGCTACCGGCGGCGCCTCCGGCAGCCCGATGTTCAACACCAAAGGTGAGGTTGTCGCGTTCCTGAACGCCGGCAACATCATCATCTACCAGACGCCTGACGGCGGCACGATGCGCCAGCCTTCGGGCGCCCTCGTCAACTACGCCCAGCGCGCCGACATGCTGATCGACCTTGCCGAAGGCAAGGCCGAGGCGCTGATGCCGGACTATCTCGCCTCGTTCGACAAGGCCGAGGACGATCTGACCAAGACCCCCGACGTCTTCATCCAGGATCTCGTCCAGCTGTTCGGCCAAGAGATGGGCGACCAGAAGAATGTGGTGAAGGTCGCCGAGGTTGAAGGCATCATGGATACGCCCATTCCATGGCTTGAGAATCGCCTCGGAGCAGGCGCCGAGATCGAGATCACCGAGCCCGGCACCTATGTCATCGCGGGCGCTTCGCTCGACAAGCGCATCATCCAGACCTCGCTTTACGAAGTCCTACCGGATGGCACGATCCAGTATCTCGACAGCGGTGTGAACCTGACGCCGTATTCCTTCGTCGTCTCAGGCCGCGAAGGCGCGGGCAAACTCTATGCCGTGGTGACCGATCTGACGTCGCCGCCGGCCGAGGCCCCGGCCGAAGCCCCGCCGCCAGCCGACGGGGCCGCTCCTGGGCCGACGCCGACTGCGCCGCCGCCGAAGCCGGTAGAGAATCCCGGCAAGGTGAAGATATGGGTCTATCGCGGCACGCCTGCGGGCTAAGGCCGATCACCCAAAACTGACAAGAGGCCCGGCGGAAACGCCGGGCCTCTTGGCTTTTGGGGCCGCCGCTGGCCATGATCGGCGCATGATTATACGCGACGCCACCGACGCCGACCTCGCCGCCATTGTCGCGATTTTCAACCATGCGGTGCGGACGACCACGGCGGTCTTCAGCACGTTGGAGACGGACGTTGCAGCCCGCGCCGAATGGGCGGCGGCGCGGCGGGCGAAAGGTTTTCCAGTGCTGGTCGCCGAGGCGGACGGCGCGGTGATCGGCTTTGCCTCCTATGGGGACTTCCGCAGCCTTCCCGGATATCGGCTAACGGTCGAACACTCGGTCTATGTCGCGCCCGAGGCGCAGCGGCGTGGGGCCGGGCGGGCCTTGCTGGCGGCCTTGATCGATCACGGCCAAGCGGCCGGTTTTCATGTGATGGTCGGGGGGATCGACGCAGATAATGCGCCTTCACTCGCCTTGCACCGGGCGCTCAGTTTTGAAGAGACGGGGCGGATGGCCGAGGTCGGCGCGAAATTCGGGCGCTGGCTCAGCCTCGTCTTTATGCAGCGTGCGCTTGATGACCGGAAAGCCCCGCCTGAGGCGCGCTGACGCAGGGTCGCCTCAGACCTTGGCCCGTCGCTGGCGGACGCTTACCCTGCGGGGAAATTCGGGGATCTGCGCGTCATGCCACTCAAAATCCGCTACACGAACGGCGCCTATGCCGGCCGTGACATCGACATCGAGGACAGCAAGGACGAAGTGCGTTTCGGCCGGGGGCTCGATGCCGACATTCCGTTTCCTGAAGATCTGACGCTGGTCAGCCATCAGCATTTCGGGCTGCGCAAGGAGTATGGCGGCTACAAGTTCATCATCAATCATGAGAAGCCCGTCTTTATGGATGGGCGCCCGGTTCTGGACGGGCAGGACCTGCCGCGCTCTGCCGAACTTCAACTGTCGGGGCCGACCGGGCCGCGCATCAAGATCGAGCGTATCGATGCCTATGGCGCGAACCAGCTGAAGACTGAAGTGCTCGGTTCGGCCGACAATGTCGCCAGCGTGCTCAGCAAAGGCGCTGTGCGCGACCGCACGACCTCGCGCACGCTGGGCCTCGTGGCGGCTGCGCTGATCGCGGCGGCTGCGGGCGGCTATTTCCTGCTGCGCGGCACCGAACAGAAAGTAGCGGCGACCGACGCCGCCATGCAGCAGACGAACCAGCAGGTCGCCGACACACAGGCCAGGGTCGCCGAGACGCAGCAAGATGTCGCGGCGCTGAAAGAGCAGATCCCCGGCATCAAGGAGCAGGTCGCCGCGATGGGCGCGCCGGCCGATTTCACCGCGATCATCGAGACGGTGAAGGGCTCGGTCTATCAGGTGGCGATCGAGCTGCCCTCGGGCACGCTGGAGAGCATGGGTACAGCCTGGGTCGTGCAGATGCCCGACGGCACCAAGCAGATGGCCACCAACGCGCACGTCGCGGAAATCTTTGACGAAGCCAAGACGCCAAGCTGGGGCAATGGCCGTCTCATCGTGATCGAGCCCAGGGCGCCCGGTTACAAGCATTTCGTCGTCACCGGCTACAAGCAGCATCCCGGCTACAAGGCGTGGGGTGAATGGGCCGACGGCGTCTATGCCAAGGTGCAGGCGGGCACGATGCGCAATGTGGCGCTGCCGATCGCCTATGACGTCGCGTTGATGACGGTGGAAAACCCCGAGCAATTGGGGACGCCGTTAAAGATCGCGCCCGAGGCAGACATGGAATCCATGAAAGCCGGTCAGCCGCTGCTGCAGATCGGCTACCCTTCGGAGCGCGTTCTGGGCACCGATGTGTCGCGGCCGGAGCCGAACACCAATTCGGGCGTGATCGCGGCGATGACCTCGTTCTTCCTCTCCAGCGGCGAGGCGGTGGACCGGCAGTTCATCCAGCACACGGCGGCGGGCGCAGGCGGCTCGTCGGGCAGCGCGATGTTCAATGCCAAGGGTGAGGTCGTCGGCCTGCACAATTCGGGCAATTACATCTTCATTCAGGTCGGCCCCGGCGATAACGACTACGAGCGCGTACCGTCGGCCGGCAACATCAACTACGGCCAGCGCGCCGACATGCTGGTGGAGTTGATGGAAGGCCGGGCCGAGGAGCGGCTGGAGAACGTCTACAAGCCGGCCTGGAAAGAGGCCGAGGCGCGGTTCTCCAAGGCGCCAGATGCCATCGTGAAGGATCAGGTGACGTGGCTCGCCGCCGATGTCGGCGGCATGGAGAACGTCAGCGTCTGGAAAGAGCAGGAAGTCGAGATGAAGGCGACCGAAGCGCTGGTTGATGGCAAGCGCGCGTCGGTGGTCGAGTTCGATCCGCCGGTCGGCAAGATCTATCTCTTTCTGGCGCAGTCGCTGGACGAGCGCAATATCGGCCTGTCGATCTTCGTGAAAGAAGACAACTCGCTGTTCGGCGTCGGTGCGCGCGGCTCATTCTTCTCCAACTATAAGATCTGGTATGACGGCCCTCTGCCGATCAAGCTCGTGTTGTTCGACGACTACGGCGGCGATGTCGCTGCCGATACCCGCCCGCCCGGCAAGGTAAAGCTGACCGTCTATGAAGGGCCGATGCCGGCCCAATAGAGCCGGGTCATCCCTTCGCAGCGCGCTCGGCCTCAGCCGCCTCGCGGATACGCTCGAAGCGGTGCGCGGCGACTTCCACGTCGCCGAGCCGCTCATTGGCCGGCGCGAGCATCTCGCGGACGAGGGTGAGGAAGGCTTTCTCGGCGTCGCCGCGCTCGTCCTCGTCTCCGCCGCCGCCAAACCAGCTTTTCTTCTTTGGCTCGGGATCGGGGATCGAGTCGCGGCCTTTGTCGGGCCGTGTCCCGGTGAACCACTCCCACGCCATGATGCCGAGCGGAAAGATGTCGAGCGTCGTCTCGGGCGTCTGTGTCGTTGCCTGTTCCGGCGGCGCATAGCCGCGCGTGCCGGCCCCGCCCTGGAAGCCCGGCAGAACCAAACCGGCAACGTGCGCAATGCCGAAATCGATAACGACCGGCGCGCCGGCATCGGTCATCACCACGTTTTCCGGCTTGATGTCGCGGTGGACGACGCCGCCTCGATGCAGTGCACCGATGGCGTGGCAGATGAGCGACATATAGTGCGCGATGCGGTCGAGCGTCTTCACCGAGCCTTCGTTGAAGACGGCGCGGAGCTGGCGCCCTTGAACGAATTGCTGGACGATATACGGGTTGGCGACGGCATCGCGGCCGATGGCATAGACCTCGGCGATACCGGGATGGCGGGCGCGGGCCGCCGCTTCGATTTCGAGGCGCAGGGAATCGAGGAAGGTTTCGCGGATGGCGCGGTCATAGACGGCGTCGATCTGGAGGAGTTTCAGGGCGACGTCGCGGCCGCGCTGAAGATCGTGGGCACGATAGACGGTGCCGAACGATCCTGCCCCCAATTCCTCGCGGATGAAATAGCCCGACAGCGCCTCGTCCGGCCGCCAGCCGATGGCGCGGCCGGATTCTTCCGACACGCCTTCCTCGACGCCGTAGCGGGCCATCGCTTCGGAGAGCGTACGCAGATAACGCGTTAGGCCGCGCGCCCGGCAACGCTTTACCGCCAGCAGCAGTGCGGCTGAGGCATCGCCGTTGCGGCCCTGCGCGCGGTAGAGATCGGAGGCGAGGAGGCGTGCCTGAATTTCGACATCTGGCAAGTCCATATAGGTGAGCTGCTGAAGCGCCCCTTCGGCGAGCTGAAGCGCCCGGCTGCCATCTTCGCTCTTCAGCGCTTCGGCCTCGATGAGATCGAGCAGCAATTTCTCGAACTCCGCGCCGCGCTCGGGCAGCAGCGCCCGGGCCTCAGTCAGGACCGACATTGCGCCTTTGGTATCGCCCATGCCGGCCAGCGTGTCGGCCTTGTCCTTGAGGCAGAAGAAGGCGATGCCGGTGAGACCGCGCGCCCGGGCCAGCACGAGGCCCTCGTCCAGCTTGGCGAGCGCTTCAGTGGTTTTCCCCTCGGCTGCCAGAACGCGGCCGATGTCGTTCATCAGCTTGGCTTCGCCGCGCACGTCGCCCAATTGGCGCGAGAGGGCGATGTCGTTGTTGAAATAGTGGAGCGCGTCGCCATACCGACCGGACTGGAAGGCGAGGCGGCCGAGATTGCCGAGCGTGATCGCGACGCCCTGCCTGTCGCCAAGCACGGTCTTGTCGGCGAGCGAGCGGGCATAGGCGGCGAGGGCCTGATCGACCTGGCCGAGCGCGGCGTAGACGGTGCCGAGACTGTCGTTGACCTGCGCCGAGCCGGCGATCGAGCCGAGCGCGCTGTAGCCATCGGCCGCCTGAAGCAGGTCCTTCACCGCGTTCTGCATATCGACGCGGCGCATTTCGATGAGGCCACGCAAGTGCAAGGCGCGGGGACGGGCGGATGCCTCGGCGCCACCCTGCTCGATGACCGGCTCAATGAGTTTGAGCACATCGGCTTCGCCGCCGATCTTGCGCAGGTCGCAGGCAGCGAGCTCGAGAGCCGCAGCGACGGCGAGGCGGGGCTGGGCGGCGAGGGCTTCGAGTTCGGGACGCGCTTCGTCGAAGCGCCCGATCTGCACGAGGGCGGCGGCGCGGGCGAAGCGTTCGTCGTCATTGGCCGGCGTGATAGCTGCGAGTTCGGCGAAGGCGCCGTCATGCAGCTTTTGTTCTACCGGGCCGTCCAGAAGATCGACCGTCTTGATCCACATGACGTTCCCCTTGGCTCAAGCGGCTCTCAGGCCGCGTTGGCTTCCTCGACCGGCGCGACGTCGACACCCACTTCAACCTCGTGTTCGCCGCCGCCCAGCATGATGCCGCTGATCGGCGAAATATCGGCGTAGTCGCGGCCATAGGCGAGCGTGATGTGCTCATCGTCCGGCAGGATGCCGTTGGTCGGGTCGTAGTCGATCCAGCCGAGCGGCGGGCACCAGACGCTGACCCAGGCATGGCTCTGGTCGGCACCCTGCAGGCGCGGGCGGCCCGGCGGGGGGCGGGTCATGAGGTAGCCGCTGACATAGCGGGCGGCGATGCCGCGGGCGCGGAGTACCGCCAGCATCACATGGCTCTGATCCTGGCAGACGCCGGCCCCGAGCTCGAATACCTTATCGACCGGGGTCGAGGCGTCGGTGACGCCGGGCTCGTATTTGATGTCGCGGCGGACACGGTTCATAAGATCGCGGGCGGCGAGGGCGACCGGGCGGCCCGGCGCGAAATCATCATTGGCGTATTTCAGCAGGTCGCGTTCGGCACGGGTGAGCGGCGTATCGAACATGAACTGCGCCGCTTCGATCTCGGCATCATGCCGGGCGAGCGACAGCGTATCTCCGATCGTATCCCAGGCGGCGGTCATTTCGATATCGCGCGGGCGGCGGCGCGAGACGCGCACGACACTGCGGGCGTCGATCACCAGTTTCTCGTGCGGCTCGTCGAGCGTCACGATCTCCATGCGGTTGCCGAAGTAATCGTCGCGCGCCGTGCGGCGGCCGGGCTGCGGATCGACGGCGACCTCCGACGAGGCGCAGACCTGATTGTCGGTGAGGCGCGGGCGCAGACGCATGATGTGCTGCGAGGCGGTCACGCGCTTGGAGTATTCGTAAGTCGTGACGTGGCGGACGTGAAAGAGCATCAGGCCGCTCCCTCGGCGGCGCGGTGGCGCGGCGCAGCGCCCGAGCGGCGGCGGCTGACGAGGCGGAACCAGCTCTCGGCGAATTCGGTCGAAAGATCGCCGAGCCGATCCTGGATCATCTCCAGCAGCGCACGGAGTTCAGGCCGCCCGCCTTTTTTGTCGGTGGCGGTGAGGCTCCCGGCATCGAAGCTCTTCAGCCGTGCATGCATGGCGTCGATAATTTCGCGGTCGCGGCCGCGTGATTGGGCGGGCGTGGCGCGGGGCAAGGCATTGGCGCGGGCTTTGAGCGTCGCGATCTGGTGGGCGATGGACCGCGGGTTGCTTTCGTCCAGCACCAGAAGATCGATCACCGCGCCGGGATCGAAGACGCCCATATAGCGCGAGCGATAGGTCATGAAGCTGTCGGCGATATCGAGGGTGAGCGCGAGATTATCGGCGCTGTCGGGCGGCTTCGTGCCGTCTTCGCCGGTCGCGAGCATGGCTTCGATCAGCCAGGTAGTGTTGACGGCACGCTCCATGCGGCGGCCGATTTCCAGGAACAGCCAGTTTGGGCCGCGCGTCATGTTCTCGTTGGCGAGACCGGCGAAGGCGGCCATCGTGCGGATCAGTTCGTCAAGATCGCCGCGCGCCGACGACATGATGGCGTCGATCTCGCCATCGCGCTCCGGGAGCGTGAGGGCGTTCAGCGCGCGCCAGGCGTCGAGCGAGAGACGGTCGCGGACGCGCCAGGCGGCGCGCGCGGCGCTTTGCAGCATGGGACGCAGGCCGTGGGCGTTTTTCGGCTCGTAGATGAGTGAGTGAAGTTCGGTGATGAGCTGCACGAACTCACCACCGGCGGCCATCTCGGCAGCGGATTTCGAGATTTGTTCCATCGGCACGAGCAGGCGTCCGGCGGCTTCGGCGGCGGTCGTGTTGCCGGCAAAACCTGAAACTTCGCCGATGCGGGAGAGCAAGGCGCGGAGCGTCCGCACCATGTCTTCGGCGCGTTCGGCATAGCGGCCCAGCCAATAGAGATTGTCGGCGGCGCGGCTTGGAATGTCGTCGGCGATGCGGCGGATATCGAGCTTCGCTTCGCCCTGCCGCAGCAGGCTGAAGGTCGCGACATCGGCGTCGCTCATGACCCAGACGTCTTTCGAGATCGCACCGCTCTGCAGGGTGATCGCCTGCATGGAGGCACTGGAGCCGGCGCGTTCGGCGACGCGGGCGAGGCCGCCCGGCATCGCCTTGTAGCCGTCCGGCGTCAGGGCCACGAAACAGCGCAGCGTCACCGCGCGGGCTTCCAGACGTCCGGCTTCCTCGACCGGCGCCGATGACAGCCGGCCCGGCGCTTCGGCCCAGTAGCGCGCGCCCTGAAGGCGGAGATGTTCTGACAGCGTCGCGCGATCTGCACCCTGCGCCAGGCCGCGCCCGGCCTGGAAGAGCGGCGCGAAGCGGCCGATCTGGGAGATCGACAGGCGCGAGCGGTCCTCATCGACGCGGGCGCGCTGGCGCGGATCGCCGCACCAGTATGTTTCGATGCTGCGGAGCTTGAGGTCTTCGCCGAGCAGGCTGCGGCAAAGGCCGGGCAGGAACGGCATCAGCGGCCGCGTCTCTGCAATGCCGCTGCCAAGCGCATTGGCGACGACGACATTGCCGGCGCGCACCGCCTCGGTAATGCCGGGCACGCCGAGCGCGGATTCGCTGCGCAGCTCAAGTGGATCGCAATAGTCGGAATCCTGACGGCGGAGGATGAGGTCGACTTTGCGCGGGCCGGCCAGCGTCTTCAGATAGACGTGGCGGTCGCGCACGGTGAGGTCTTCGCCTTCGACCAGGGTGAAGCCGAGATAACGGGCGAGATAGGCGTGCTCGAAATAGGCTTCGTTCAGCGGGCCAGGCGTCAGCAACACGGCATGCGGGCGCGCGACGCCGGTGAGCTGAAACAGCTTTTCACGGAAGCCGGCAAAGAACGTCGCGAGCCGTTCGACGCGGCAATCGCGGAACAGCTCGGGCAGCATCTGCGAGACGATGATGCGGTTTTCGAGCGCATAGCCGGCGCCGGCGGGTGCCTCTGTGCGGTCGGCGAGCACGGCCCAGCCGCCATCGGGCAGGCGGCCGAGATCGACGGCGTAGAAATGGAGATGGACGCCGCCGGGCGGCTTGGCGCAGTGGAAGGGGCGGAGGAAATGTGGGGAGGAAGCGATCAGGGCGGCGGGGAGATCGCCCGAACGGAAGAGGCTCTGCGGGCCATAGACGTCAGCGAGGATGCGATCGAGCAGGCGGGCGCGCTGGACGAGGCCGGTTTCCAGCACGCTCCACTCGGCGCCCGAAAGGGCGAGCGGCGCGATGTCGAGATCCCACGGCCGCTGCGGCGCTTCGGGATCGCCATAGACGTTGTAGGTGATGCCGTTGTCGCGGACCATGCGAAGCGCGGTCGCTTCCAGGCGCTTCAGCTCGGCGCCGCCAAGGGCCGAAAGCCCGTCGATGAGCTGGCGCCAATGCGGGCGCATGCCGCCACCCTGATCGACCAGTTCGTCCACGCTGCCCGGCAGCGGGGCGTAGCCTTCAAGCAGGGCTGAGGAAATACGCATCAGGGCCGCACCTTCACCGGCGCAGATCGAGGGTCAAGGGAAAGTCCGGGTTGGCGCGGATTTCGCCGAGATCGATGCGCCCGGGACTCACCCCGCGCGGCTCGAAGCGGGCGAGACGGCGGCCTTCGGCCTCATAGGAATTGACTGGAAAGGTCTCGAAATTGCGGCCGCCGGGATGGGCGACATGATAGGTGCAGCCGCCCATCGAGCGGCCCGACCAGGTGTCGATGATTTCGACCAGAAGCGGGCCGTGCGGCTTGATGTTGGGGTGCAGCGAATGCGGCGCCGACCAGGCACGGAAGCGAACGCCCGCGACCAACTCGCCGCGCGTTGCGGTTTCGACCATCGGCGCAGGCCGGCCATTGACGGTGACGGCATGGCGGCCCGGCGTTGCGCCGGTGAGGCGAAGCTGAAGGCGCTCCAGCGATGAGTCGACGAAGCGTACGGTCCCGCCGGCCGCGCCCTCTTCGCCCATGACATGCCAGGGTTCGAGCGCCGAGCGGAGTTCGAGCGTCACGTCGCCCTGCTGCACGCGGCCATAGACCGGGAAGCGGAATTCGACGTGCGGGGCGAACCACTCGGGTTTCAGCGGATAGCCGTTGGCATTCATGTCGGCGACCAGATCGTCGAGATCGGCGCGCACGAAATGCGGCAGCATGAAGCGGTCGTGCAGTGATGTGCCCCAGCGGATGAGCTTGTTCTTGTAGGGCGTTTTCCAGAAGCGGGCGATGAGGCTGCGCAGCAGCAGCGTCTGCGCGAGGCTCATGTCGGGATGGGGCGGCATTTCAAAGCCGCGGAATTCAACGAGGCCGAGACGTCCCGTCGGGCCGTCGGGCGAGTAGAGCTTGTCGATGCAGATCTCGGCGCGGTGCGTGTTGCCCGAGGAATCGACCAGCAGATTGCGGAATAGCCGATCGACCAGCCAGGGCTGGGGCGCATCGCCTTCGCCGGGGGCCGGCACCTGGGCGAGTGCGATCTCAAGTTCGTAGAGCGAGTCGTGCCGCGCTTCATCGACGCGCGGGGCCTGGCTCGTCGGACCGATGAAGAGGCCGGAGAAGAGGTAGGAGAGCGCCGGGTGGTTCTGCCAAAAGCGGATGAGGCTGGCGAGCAGGTCGGGGCGGCGGAGAAACGGCGAATCCGATGCTTTGCGTCCACCGAGTACGATGTGGTTGCCGCCGCCGGTGCCGGTGTGGCGGCCGTCGATCATGAACTTCTCGGCGCCGAGGCGCGTCAGATGCGCTTCCTCGTAGACCGCGCGGGTGATCGCGACCTGTTCGTCCCAGCTCGCCGCCGGATGGATGTTGACCTCGATCACGCCGGGATCGGGCGTCACCTTGATGACGTTGAGACGCGCATCGCCGGGCGGTGTGTAGCCTTCCAGATGGATCGGTACCCCGGTTTCGGCGGCGGTGTCTTCGAGCACCGCGACGAGGTCGAGATAGTCGTCCGCCGTTTCGACCGGCGGCATGAAGATGCAAAGCTTGCCGTCGCGCGGCTCGAAGGTCATCGCGGTGCGCACACCGTCGGCGCTGATGTCCTGTTCGGTGATCTGCTGGCGGTTGGCGTCGACCGGCGCGGCGGGTGCCTGCAGGAAGGGCTGCTGGGCCGGTGTCGGGTCGGGCAGGGGGCCGCGCGCATCGAAGGGGTCCTGCTCGACGACATAAGGATATGAGGCCGGCGGGATCCACGGCAGGCTGCCGAGCGGGAGGCGGAAACCGGCGGGCGAGTCCCCCGGCGCAAGGAACAGCTTCTCCTTGCGCAGCTTCCATTTTTCCGAGCGCCATTGTTTGCCCGAGGCGCGCGAATTCCAACGCTGCACCGGCAACACGACGCTGACGGGTGCGTTGACGCCGCGGCCATAGACGGCCTTCAGCCGCGCCGCGTCTTCCTTGTTCTCGATCTTGGAATCGGCAGCCGTCACGTTGACCGGCAGCTCCTGTTCCTTCTTCTCGTAGAAGGCCGGGTCTTCGAAGGCCGGCATCGCATAGTCGGCTTCGAGGCCGAGACGTGTGGCGACGCCCTGCGCAAAGCGCTCCGCGTCGGCGATAGTGGCGGGGCGTTCAGGGCGTTCGCGTGCGATGCGGTCGGCATCGTCCCAGAGCGGTTTGCCGTCGCCGCGCCAATAGAGCGCAAAGGCCCAGCGCGGCAGGCTTTCGCCCGGATACCATTTGCCCTGGCCGTAATGGAGCATGCCCCCAGGCGCGAAACGATCGCGCAGGCGGCGGATGAGCTGATCGGCAAGCGTGCGCTTATTCGGGCCGACCGCGTCGGTCGTCCATTCCCCGCCATCCATATCGTCGATCGAGACGAAGGTCGGCTCGCCGCCCATGGTGAGGCGGACATCGCCGGCTTTCAGTTCGGCATCGACCGCGTGGCCCATTGCGTCGATCTCGGCCCATTGCGCGTCCGAGTAGGGCTTGGTGACGCGCGGGTCTTCGTGGATACGCTCGATCGACATCTCGAAGTGGAAGTCGACATTGGCGTCGCCAGCGATGAGGCCGGAAATCGGTGCGGCGTGCGAAGGCTCGGCCGAGGCGGCGAGCGGGATGTGACCCTCGCCAGTGAGCAATCCGCTGGTCGGATCGAGGCCGACCCAGCCGGCACCGGGGATATAAACCTCGGCCCAGGCGTGGAGATCGGTGAAGTCGACTTCGGTGCCGGACGGGCCGTCGAGCGATTTCACGTCGGCCTTGAGCTGGATCAGATAGCCGCTGACGAAGCGGGCGGCGAAACCGAGATGGCGCAGGATCTGGACAAGCAGCCAGCCGGTGTCGCGGCACGATCCGGACTTCGAACTCAACGTGACGTCGCAGGGCTGGATGCCAGGCTCCATGCGGATGAGATAGCCGATCTCGCTTTGCAGCCGCGCGTTCAGGCCGACGATGAAGTCGACCGTGTGCTGCTGCTCGCGCGAAACGGTCTCGAGCCACGTCATCAAGGCCGGGCCGCTTTCATGGACGCGGCGATAGGCGCGCAATTCTTCGTCGAGCGAGGGGTCGTAGGCGAACGGCCATTTCTCGGCTTCCGGTTCGACGAAGAAGTCGAACGGGTTGATGACGTCCATCTCGGCGATCAGGCGGACCTCGACCGAAAACTCTTCCACCGGATCGGGCATCACGGCGCGGGCGAGCCAGTTGGCCTGCGGGTCCTGCTGCCAGTTCAGGAAATGCGATTTGGGATGAATGACGAGCTGGTAGGCCGTGACCGGCGTGCGCGCGTGCGGGGCGGGGCGCAGGCGGATCGTCTGCGGCCCAAGCTGCACGGGGCGGTCATAGCGGTAGCGCGTGAAATGGCGGAGCGCGACGCGGATCGTCATGGGGCTTTAAAGGAAATCCTGGCCTTGGGCGCGTGTTGCGGCGCAGCATCCCATTAAGGCGGCTTCACGCCGTCAGGACAAGCCGAAATGCCTTAAATCGTTGCCTTGACTGCAACGCCGGAGGGGCATCGGATGCCCTTTTAACAGGTGAGGTGTCATATGGGTTTGCTGGATCAACTTTCGGGCATGGCTGGCGGCGGCGGCGGCGGAATCGGCGGCGCGCTGCAGGACTTGCTGGGCGGGTCGCAGGGCGGTCTCGACGGTCTGCTCGCCAAGTTCAACCAGGCGGGACTTGGCGATCTCATGTCGCAGTGGATTTCAACCGGCCCCAATCCGGGGATCAGCGCCGGGCAGCTTCAGCAAGTGCTGGGCAGCGGCCAATTGCAGGATCTGGCCGCCCGATTCGGGCTGCCGCTGGACCAGCTTCTGGGCGGATTGACACAGGCCTTGCCGCAAACCGTCGACGGAATGACCCCATCGGGCGCGATTCCAGCTGCCGGGTCAGGCCCTAATCTCACCGATTTGCTCGGTGGATTGTTCGGAAAAGGCTGAATCCGGCCGAGATCGGCGTGTGCGGCGTCGCCGCGCCTTGACTGCGACGCTCAAATTCCATGGGAATACCCCTTCGCCGCCGCAATCTCGCCAGAAGCGGGGGGCAAATTCTGAGGCCTGGACGGAACGCGGATACCCAACCGAACCCCGCGCTCCGCCGAACCGAATTCAAAGGGAGTTATCTCAATATGTCGCGCATTCTCGCCTCCGCCGCTCTGGCCGCCGTCGCTGCCGCGTTTGCCCTTCCCGCCCTCGCTTCTGATGCGAAGACCGAATTCGGCAACGTCCAGGTCCAATCGCAGACCCTGTTCACTCCGTCGGCCGCCAAGGCCTCGCTGACGACCCCGACCGAGCAGAAGACCATGACCTATTCGGGCGGCGATTTGTTCAGCTCGTCGATCAGCGATCCGGGCGCGACCCAGACGCTCGATCTCAACCTGAAGGCGCCCGATGCCGGTTCGTCCTTCGCGGCCGGTGAAGCCGCCAAGGAAGCGCTGATCCAGGCTAAGTAAGTTTCAGGCGTCACTGCCGGGCTTTTGAGCGGCGCGTCATCCGGTCGGATGACGCGCCGTTTGTTTTGCCCTTGGGCATGATGTCCGAAAACGGCCAGTTCGATTGTCCACTTCTGCTAGAAGTGCGGCATGGATCTCGACCGCACCCTTTGCTACCGCGCCTTGCAAAGCCGCGATGCCCGCTTCGACGGACGCTTCTACACCTGCGTTTCGTCGACCGGAATTTACTGCCGCCCGGTGTGTCCGGCCCGGCTGCCGCTGCTGACAAATTGCCGCTTCGTCGCGAGCGCTGCCGCCGCTCAGGACGCAGGCTTCAGGCCGTGTCTCAGATGCCGGCCGGAATGCGCACCCGGCGCGCCGGCCTGGCGCGGCACAGGTGCAGTCGCGGGGCGAGCGCTGAAACTGATCGCCGACGGGGCGCTGGATGACAGCGGCGTCGATGCGCTGGCTGCACGCACCGGCCTTGGCGCTCGTCAGCTTCGCCGTCTGGTGCGCACTCATGCGGGTGCTTCAC
>Ga0105044_10007862_pt1 | contig 14688 bp, 12 predicted proteins | sample MAT01_FD_78092 | JGI IMG/M metagenome (GOLD analysis project Ga0105044, IMG submission 78092) | Freshwater microbial communities from Lake Fryxell liftoff mats and glacier meltwater in Antarctica - MAT-01 | ecosystem: Environmental > Aquatic > Freshwater > Ice > Liftoff microbial mat | place...
CCCGTGGCGAAATGGGCTCTGTGCGAGCGACACTATCGATTAAATCCTTCATCGCATCATTCGCGATTTGGTCAACATCCACAATCCAGCGCGTCATTTGATGTGCCGATTAAAAGTAGACATTCAAGCCAAAGTTTCAAAGTTAACGCCAACGACAGTAGGCGTCAATCATTCAACAGGGGGGGAATGAGAATATGTTCGTAAGAATCATCATATACGCTGCCTTCAAACTGGCCCATTACGATGGAGTCTGGTCTACGAAGAATTCCAAGGGAGGGCATACGGACCGAACATTCGTGAAGTCAAGTTTATCCCTATGAATCCAATGGCCGAGGACTTCATGAAGCTCGGACCATCCGAAGACTCCGCCAAACAAGCGCGAGAGCTGGGCATCAAATTTACCTCGAAAATGCGACTGCTGTTTGGCAAGATGACGGTTCAGTGCTCCGGCATGGCTTTATAACTGTCGTCACTCACCAGCAGAGCCAAAGAGAGCGGACCAGCAGACGAGCCGATCTACAAGTTGTGTTCGATGCTGCGACCCAGGTTGCGACTATTTTGACCGACTGTTTTGGGACAATCACCTTTACTATTGAGTTCGCCATTTGCAGCGGAATCTTTTTCACGATGCTGCATGCCGGATTTGAGTTTGCCCGATTTATGTACGCTAGGCATTCGGTGGAACAGGCCGCGTGCGAAGCCGTGAGAGTCGGAATTGTTGCCGGAAAGACGCTCGCAGAGGTGAATGCAAAGGCCACTCAGATTCTCAATGCGACTGGGATTCGGAATCCGACAATTACCGTATACCTTCATCCTTCACGACATCCACAACGACCATTACGGTTGAGATCCGGTGCAAGTATGCCGATAGCTCATGGCTGAAGCCAGTTTTTCTTGCGAGCACGGACATGGTTTCGACGACTACGCTCGACCATGAAAATAAACCTTACTTGGTTATAGCGGGAGCGATTGGCAACAATAGCAATGAGCCGATCGATCATTGAATGGTGCGTCGCGCTACTAAATCTATTCGAAGTTTGGCTTGCAATCGGAGGTGGTGCTATTCGATTGCAACACGCGATTGGGATTGGGTGCTTTGATTTGCTAAGTCCAGGATACGCAAGGCCCTGCATGTGTCATCTAGATCGTTGACTTTGCGGACAAGGGAGGTGATCGCGCGGTGGAATTGCCCAAACATCTGCTGCCCTACAGGCAATTCTGAGTCCAACGATTCTTGGTGCCGACCGGCTTCGTCAAACCAAACCAATGTGCTCGGCAAATCGACAAATGCTACCCCTTTTTCACAACACACCTGAATCGCCGCCGGGGGCCGATAAGCAATGGCTTCGTGCCACACTTCCGGAATGTAGGCACCGCAGCTAATCTGGGCCAAAATCCCTTTGGTGTCGTTTTCGGGCGAGCCAAACCCAAGACTCAGAATTTGATAATCTGAGCTCTGAACGGACTGCGGTGAGCAGTGGCGAATCGCTTGAACCCAGCTCGGTGCGTCGCCGACGATGTAGTTGCACCAGTCCACTAGCTCAATCAGCTCCCGCTGCGAACGCGAGTCTACCGAGCGAGCGTTTCGCAGGTCTTTGTTCTCACAAGCCAGTCGTCGATGGCAAAACAGCAGCCTTGGACGTCCAAGCCGGGTCGCAATCAGCTCTTTGAGCCGAAGAGTGGCAGGGGAAAATCGCCGAGGAAACTCCGTCATGAAAGCAATGCCGGAGGTGCGTATCCTGTCCTGAATGCGATTTGCCGTTCGGAAATCCAAATCCAACTCGGCACCGCAGAAAACCCCTTTGCCATAGTCGCATGCGGCAAACAAGGGCATGAGCTGATACCAGTCGTTCTCAAGCACTAGAATCGCATCAAGCGCCGGACTTTCGGCAAGAGCACGAAAACTATCGAATCGCTCGGCATCTAGATCGCGAGCTGCGGCGTCTGCGAGAACAGAAACACTGTTGTATACGCCAACTACTTGAAATCGATCTCGCATGGACCGGAGCGTGGGCAAGTAACGGGACTGCCAGTCACGTCCCTGCCCGATAACTCCGATTCTCAATTTCATTTCAACAAACCGATGGCTGTTGCGGGATCGAATCGATTATCGCTTGCGTCGTTTGCTCTTAGCGATTCCCTGTCGGACTTTGTAACGTGGATTGCTCTTGCAAATCACGTAGATACGACCGCGGCGGCGAACCACTTGGCAGTCAGGATGGCGATATTTTAGCGCCCCAATGGACGAAACTACTTTCATTTCAACGAGCTCCAAGTGTCAATGCGGATAAACCCCAAAACGGACCATCGCCAACCTAGCGGCCGGTTTAGATCTGTTCAGACTAACTTCCGACCGTTTGACCAGTGGAATTGCCTTGCGTGATCTTCTATAAGTTTTCGACTATCGTGTAGGTTTCGGGAATCGCGTAGTATATCGGTGTCCGAATGCGTGGCAACGCCAAAATGCCGTAATATTCCCATGGCAGAGCCGCGAAAACGGAACCCAATCACGAGTTACATCCATGCAGATTGCTTATTTCGATTGCTTTAGTGGCATTAGCGGAGATATGACCCTGGGCGCTTTGATCGACGCCGGCGCCGACATAGCGTTGATCCAAGATGCAATTGGGTCCATGGACCTATCCCATGTCCGGATTTCGGTATCGAACACCTCCAAACGGGGGTTTCGCGGCAAACTTCTTTCCATCGATCATCCTCCGGAACATGCCCATCGTTTTCTTCGCGACATTCTCTCACTGGTTCGCAAGGCGAGGATCTCCACAGAAGCCAAGGATTTGGCGATGCGTCTCTTTGAAAGGATCGCACGGGCTGAAGCCAAAGTTCATGGCTCGACAATCGATAAAGTTCAATTTCATGAGGTGGGAGCTATCGACTCCATCGTTGATATTGTCGGGGTCGCGGTCGCTTGGGATATGTTGCAAATCAAACGGGCCTACGCCTCACCTGTACCTACCGGGTCGGGTACTATCCGAATTGCCCACGGGATTGTTAGTGTGCCAGCCCCGGCTACCGCAGAATTACTAATCGGCGTCCCCATCGCTCCAACACAAATTGCCATGGAAATGACGACGCCAACAGGGGCTGCCATCATCACCGAATTGGCAACCGAGTTTGGACCCATGCCACCCATGCAAGTTGGACGGATTGGCTATGGAGCAGGTCGCAAAGATATGCCCGACAGGCCAAACCTATTACGGCTTCTCATCGGCAACGCCTTGACTCCGAAACCCACGAACGACGATTCCATTATTGTGCTCGAGTCCAATCTGGACGATGTAACCGGCGAACAGATCGGATTTACGATCGAAAAGCTCTGGCGGGCTGGTGCGCTGGATGTCTTCGCGATTCCAATTCAAATGAAAAAGAACCGCCCCGGAACGTTGCTAACAGTCATCGCCAAACCTCAGGATCGCCAGACTATGGAAGGCATCCTGTTTCAACAAACAGGAACACTTGGTATTCGCTACCGAAAACAAGCCAGGACGATCTTGGAGCGAGGTGCTATCGACATTGCAACTGAGTGGGGGACTGTGCGTGGGAAAATTTCTAAGCTTCCATCTGGCGAAGTCAGCTTCTCACCCGAGTACGACGATTGCAGCAAGATTGCAGCCAATTTCAACCTGCGATTGTCGGACGTCTTTCGAATCGTGGAAGATCGCTACAAGCAAGGTGTCATCCCAATCACTGATGCGAATTCCAAATCCCAAGAGTTATATGAATCCTTAGGACTGGAACCAGAACGAAATCTTGACGTGGTTAATGCGGTATTTCGCCAGGCCGCCGTTGAAGACGAACTGGAATCGCTCGCGTGTGAAAGAATCTCTTCGGATCCAAATAGCGAGAGTGAATTGCCCGAAGCCAATCCAGTCGCGCCTGACTGGGACACAAATGTTGAATCGGCAAAGGAACCGCAAGGGTTTTATCGCTGGGACAGTTCACCCTGGGACGCAACGCTCGTTCAGAAACTAGCGCCGCAGCAATCAAGTGTTTTAACGGAAACTACGACTGCATCGCCCGCATTGTCTGAGCCCAAGCAATTGGACCAAAGATCAATAACGGCGCCCAAGCAGCCATGGCTGGAGTAAGCAGCGTTTCGTTTGCGCCCAACGTCCGCAAACCGATGCTAACACCAAAGAATGCAGCAAAGCTAAGCACGCACGAGAGTACCATGCTGACTAGGTTGCGATTGCGGTTGGAGAGTATCATCGGAATTCCAAGCAGCAACTGAGTGAAGTCAAGAAACGGTTGAATCATCCTCGTGTGTACGACCACCGACAATTCGCTACCGTAGTTGTGTGCCTGATGCTGCATACGCCACATCAGGTCGCTGGTGGAAGCAAATTGTTTTTCTACTCCGCCACGCAAAACATCATATTCAAGCGTGCTTGGAATAAAACACTGGTTAGGTTTTAACCAAGGTGTATCCTGCGGCAAATACAGAAAAACGCCTTCTTCCGTTCTCACTGAACTCTTGCCCACCAACGTCTCCGCCCCTTTTGGCGCTTCGACCAGATAGCCTTGTGGGTGCGTTTCATCTGCGAAAAGAAACTTTGCTGAAAAGCCAGTCAGCTGCGGGGTTAGGTTTGCCGCTGGCCCCAAAAATTTAAAGATGGGCTTGTTGATGGTCATGTTCGCCGGTTGCAAATTGCGACCTGCGATGAGCACCCCCATTTCAATGTCCTCCGTCGGCTGGATACGACGGATGCTTTCTCCAAGCAACTCCTGTGGAGTTTTGCTAAGCATAGAAGAATAGTGCGGAATCAAAAATTCGCGAGATGCTGCCGCAATCAAAATCAGAACCACCGACATGATCAATAACGGGCGAATGACCCGACCTTTGCTTATTCCGGCTGCTAGCAAAGCAGTCATCTCATGCGTTCGATAGAGCCAAGCGACCACAAACATCATTGCCAACAAGGTCATCAAGCCACACATCTTGTCATAAATGTTGATCATCTTGGGACTGAAGTACTCGGCCAAACCAAGAGCAAAACTGCCTCGCACCTTTCCGTAGGCAATCATCTCATCTAAGTTGGTAAAGACCTCGATAACGACCAACAGCCCGGATAACGTCAGAAAGCAAATCAAAAAGACTCGAAAATACAAGAAGAGTAGATAGCGATCGATCGTTGTCATGTGGAATGCCGTTGCCCGTCTTGAATCGTTCGCTATAAAGTCTCGAACTTCACTAATACCAAAAACCAAACACAGACTGCAACTCTGATCCACATTCGGCGAAATATCGGGAAAAACCCACACTTCTCGCTGATCGCCGCCAACTGGTTCCAAGGCTCTGCCGGCTCTGCCTAGGAGCCAGGGAACGAGAATAAAAATGGTGGCGTTGAGCGAAAAATCTCGAAAAAACCAATTTATCGCTCCATGCGGGCAATGCAGGATTGCTAGCGTTTTGATTCTGGTCCGGATCGTCTCGATCTTGTACGACTTGTTTACCGATATTCCTCTTGTCCGCAATTGCCAAGAGTTGCACAATCTGCGGCGGTACAAAAATGTTTCGCGGGAAAGGAATCCCATGCATCGTCGTGAATGGCTCAAAAGTATCTCGATCGTCACCTTGGCAGGACTGTCAGGTTGCCGAGGCTATCAGTATGGGCATGTGATCAAGCCGACCGCGGCCAACATGGTCGGAAGCCACGAAGCAGGCGCTGAAGTGTTTGATCCGCTCATCGATGAAGCGGTTGCCAAGCTGCTTGCTCGGCAAAACATTGTGACAGACGACTGCCCGATCGGTCCAAACGGACAGCCTATGAAAAAGTCAATCTGTTTCGTGGGAATTGAAAACAAGAGCGCCGAAGATATCGGTGACTTTAAGGACAAGATCTATAATCAAATCGATTCCAAAATCCTCGAATCGAGCTGCTTCCAATCGATGAGCAAGCGCATGGTCGATGCCGCACTCCACGAAACACGGATGCGGCCCGATGCCCTCTTGTTGCCGGACAACATGCGATTATTCACCGCGGTTTTGGAACGCAGCGGTTCACCCGTCGACTATTTGCTCTATGCGCAACTCACCAGCGGAACTACGAAACGCAATAGTTCAACACAACGCGACTACGAACTAACGCTCGAGCTTGTCAATGTTCACACTGGCATGAACGACAAGCTTTCCTCGGAAGTTCGCAAGGGGTATCACAAAACTGCTGGCGGCAAATTCTGGAACTACAATCCTCTCAAGCGATGACGTCATGCGCTACGGATCGTTCCAAGGCGAGGTTTCCCCCCGCCCTCCGAAAGCAACACCTCGGCTATTTGGCTGCCTGTCTATGCGTCTTGTTTTCGACCGGTTGTTCCACGCATTCTAAACGGATCTCGCAACCCAGAAATCTTTTTTACGACGGCCAACTTCAAGCGTGTCGCGAAAGTCTCGAAAAACTTGCCAAGTCTAGCCGTCATGATCGCGATGTCGTCAATCTGGATCTTGCCGTTGTCGACTTGCTGAGCGGTCAAGCCAAACAGGCCGAAACAAAACTGCGCGACGTTCGCGATCGATTTGATCATCTCGAACAGGACTCACTTGCGGAGAAGACCGTATCGATGTGGACCGACGATCAGGTGCGATCGTATGCAGGCGAGGACTACGAAAAGATTCTGATCCGTGTCTTTCTTTCTCTTTCAAGTCTGATGCACGACGGTGTGGACGCAGAGAGCTACACGCTGCAGATTCAAGACAAACATGAAGAGCTCGGCCAGCGGTTCGCGGAAAGAAATGGCAGTGCTGGCCCCGAGTATCAGCCATTGCCCCTAGGGTTCTACATGCGTGGAATGCTGCGAGAAGCGACCCTTCGCGATTATGACGATGCGGTTCGAAACTATGAAGTCGCGTCGAGTTTGTTGCCCAACAGCCTACCCCTGGTTTGGGACCTGAACCGCGCGCGCAGTGGCGTGCATTCGCAACCAGGCCAAGGTGTTGTGTATGTGTTTGCAATGGTTGGTCGAGGGCCGTACAAAATAGAAGTTGCCGAACAACCGACCAGCGACGCACTTCTCGTCGCAGACCGCATAATCTCTGCAGTCGGTCCGTACAAACTGCCTCCCACCATTGCTCCAATCAAGATACCCGATATCGCCGTGCCTCCATCCGATGTAGACAATGTTGGAATCCGAATCGACAACAGTACGATCGGGCCGACCTCTTCCGTGGCCAACATCGAGCAGTTGGCCGTTTCGACTTATCGAGCCAATCGCAACTCAATCATCGCACGTGCTGTAGCGAGGCGGGTCATTAAGAAAGCAACCGTCGCTGCCGCAAAAAACAGCATGGGCACGGAAGGGCTTACCGCCATCGGAATGGACCTTGCGGGCATAGCTTGGGAGGCAACGGAAGCCGCCGATACCCGATGTTGGGGACTTCTGCCACGCGATATTCAAGTGCTGCGTGTCGAGGTTCCTGCCGGTGACCATCAATTGCAACTTAGCCCGCAGCTTGGGAAACAGCCCGTAGGACCATCCAAATCGACCTCCATCCGCGTTGTAGACGGACTGAACACTTACGTGATTTGCTGGTTTCCGGACGCAAGAAGCGTGAGCCAAATCATGTGCAGCAACCGGGCTGAGTTGGTTTCAAACCCGTGATAGTCCGCAAAAACCGATTTGCAGTTTCAATAAACCCAGCTTTTCAACTGTGAAATGTGACTTTGAGACTGGGGAAATTGACCCCCGTCCAACCGTGACTTACAATTTTGGTAAGTCATAATCTCTCTGAACAATGTCTTAACGCAAAAACATCGATATGGGAAAACGCATTCCGAGATTGTTCGAAAGACTAGAGCGTCGTGAACTCTGCGCGGCAGATTGGCAGAATGCCATGAATCGGTTGGACGTCAATATGTCAGGGAGCGTGGAGCCACTCGACGCACTTGTCGTCATTAACGACATCAACCTGTTCGGATCCCGCACTCTGCAATCCAAGCCCGCGACATACTCGGGGCCATTATGCGATGTCAACGGGGATGGCATGACGAGTCCACTCGATGCGTTGATCGTTATCAATTCGTTGAATCGAGTTGATGTTGGTTCGGCTGCTCCCGCTGTGCGACTGCCAAATCAAGATGGCGAAATGGTCGATCTAACCTCGTTCGTCGGGAAACGCGCTGTTGTTCTTTATTTCTATCCCAAGGACAACACGCCGGGATGCACCGTTGAAGCCAACGACTTCAGTGTTCGCAAAGCACAGATCGCAGCCCTCGGAGCAGAGTTGTTTGGAGTAAGCGTGGACAATGTTCAATCGCACTATGAATTCTCAGACCAACATAAATTGACGTTTGATATCCTGGCCGACACCGACAAGAAAGTCACCACTGCGTACGGTGCTTTAACAGAATTCAACAACATTCCCATCGCAAAACGCACGACATTTATAATCGGCCAAGACGGCATCATTAAAAAGGTGTTTACAGACGTCGATGTGCTGATCCATGGCGAAGAAGTGGTTGCGGCGCTTCAATCTGGAATTTTATCGTAGCGATCCAACGCGAGCTGCGCACCAGTGTAGAACAGTTGTCCTCAACTGTTCCTCACGGCAACAGCGCACTGATCTACTTTGGAGAATTGTTTTAGGCGAGCGGCAGTTCAAATTCTACCGTAGTCATCCCGTGGCACGGGCGTCTCGCCCGTCAAAACATGTGCGGGACGCCCATGCCACTTGGTACGTTTGCTTCTGCCGCTCGCCTTACTCTATTTTTCAAGCCATGACATGAGGGTGGCCACGTCGCGACCGATCGCCGCGAGACGTTGATTGAGAAGCTTCGGATCGGCGTGATCAATTTGCTCGGTGTGTAGCGATAGTACACTTGGCAAACCATCCTTTTGCATCGTTTCAAACAGCTCCTTGGCTGCTTTCCCTTGGCCAAGATCTACGTCGATTACTTTGCCTCGTTCGACAATCGCGTCCTTGACGAAGACGGCTCCTAAATGTGGTTTGGCTACTGCATAGAGAAGAGGCCAACTGTTCGTGGCCTCGATGGTTGTGTGCCGAATGTCCATCGCAATTGCCATTTGCGATACTGGAATTCCCTTCATGACCTCGACGAGATCGAAGATTGGCGCACCGACATAGTTGTTGCCGGCATGATTTTGGTAGAGTGCGGTCATACCAAGACTGCCGCAAAACGCAGCCAACTCTTTCGCGTCACGCGCAAACGCTTCTAGTTGCGGCAGGATAGGTCGATCCAATTTGTATCGATAGTACCCCATTCGGAAATGGCGGATGCCAAGCTTCGATGCTCCTTGCAAAACCGACTCCGCTTCCGAACTCTTGGCGGCATTGATATTCGTAGCCAAGATCATGAAGTCGCGGGAACGTTTCGCAAGCGCCTCATGAAGTCTTGGCAATTGCTCGTCGACCTTGGCCGGGTCGACTTGGCCACCTGAACGCACCGTCGCTTCTAAGCCATCGACGGGATACTTTGCGAGCAAGTCTGCGGTCTGCTCGTACGACAACTCCTGTATGGGTTTTGCGAAGATGCAAATTTTTGGTCGCGGCCTCTTTGTGGTTTCTGCCGATTCACCTGGCAAAACAGCCATGGTCTTTGTACTAAGGGCGATAGTCGCCGAAGCAGCACCGACAGCAAGCAAGGAGCGTCGGCTTAAGTCGCCGTTGGAATTCAAGTTGTCGTCCTCATTAGGCGGGCGGCAGGCTGTGTTGTACCAGTCGTAGGTTGGGACCGTTGTCCCGAACGAATCAACGGACGGGACATTGGTCCCATCCTACAGTTTGGAAATGACAGGCTGGAAGCCTATCCCACGCTAAGCTAAGCCTTTGCTGCCTCGCGAAACGAAATAAAGTGGCCGCGATCTGCGTCCCAGAGTTTGAGCCGGAAACAAGCCAAAATATCGCGAGGGTGCAACGATGTCGTACCTGGAGTTTGCAACTCTACCATCGCCGCCATCGCTTCAGGCAATCGATAAAATGGGATCTTGGCATTCAGGTGGTGAACATGGTGGTATCCAACATTGCCTGTGAACCAATGCATGAGCTTGCTCATTCGGATGAAGCTCGATGACTTAAGTGCTGCCAAAACGTAATGCCAATCTTCTCGACGATGCAACTGGCAAGTTGGGAAATTATGTTGAGCGTAAAACAAATAAGCACCAAGTCCGCAGGAGACAACCAGCGGGAGCAACATACCCAATATCAGCACATCCAACCCTTGGGTAAAGCAAAACGCCAGTAACGCAACGTGCAAAACAATCGCGACTCCAGCGTCGAAGTGTTTTCTTGGGTGCAAAAAGAAGGAACGAATCGTCATTCCATAAAGGAACACAGTCAGGTAACCACCAAAAACCGTAATCGGGTGTCTAGAAACGGCATAGCACAGTCGCTTCCACCGATCCGCTTTGAGGTATTCGTCTCGGGTCATCAGGGGATATGAGCCGGTGTTGTTTCCAGATGAACGTGAATTGTGTTTGTGATGATGGTCGTGAGAATGTGACCAAACACTCGATGGGCTGAGTACTAGTAGGCCGTACACCTTTAGAATTGAGGCAGCGACCCAGGATCTTCGCAAAATGGCCCCGTGATTGAAATCGTGGTAGATGATAAACAATCGAACCACGACAAGGCCGCTCACGCAACTGCTAACCACTCGCAAGACCATCGGGAAAAAATCGGAGCAAGCGATTAGCAAGCTAATCAAATAACAGCCGATCGCAGAAAGCAAATGCCACCAACTGATCCATTTCGTTTCGGACGTAAATGCTTTGGAGGCGACTAACAATTCTTTTGGATTACGCATGCAGGACTCAAGTGTAGCTACGAACAATTAACGTTGATTCCAAAAATGATTCGGCTGTCTCTGGCACTTATCCAACAAAAACAAGTCATTCGTCTGCTAAACGAATCTCATTCCATCGGCGAAGTCGGTTTTGCACGAAGTGATTCCGAGAACATTGAGGTAGAGTAGGCAAGTGCTGCCATTCCTCCAATCCCAACTTGGCCTAAACCAGGTGAATTAGAGGCAATTAACTTGTTTATCATCCACGGTCAACGCCGATGGAATCGATTAACTGTTCCCAGGTCATTTTAAGTTCGTTTTCTATGTTGAATTGTGAAGACTGACCCCAATGGTGGCGAAGGTTAGCTATCGTTACCAGCTAGATGTCCAAGGAAACTCAATCTTGACGCAAAGTTCTGGGTTTGTTATCCAATTCCAAGCTGCCATTTGAGCGCGAGTCATGGTCACCATTCCATTTGCTCCACATCCCCAAAACCGCTTGATGTACATGTTCTCCAGGATTGCATAGATTTGATGATTCCAGCGTTTCGACAAACAAATTCAAATCAGCCGAAGCGACTGTTTGTTGACGCGTCTCATACCATTGCGACGGGCAGGAACTCAGGTATCGAACGCGTCGTCCGCAACATTGTGTCGGAGTGTGATCGTTGGTGTGAAGACGAGGGTTTGCCGAAGCCGCAACTGGTTACCCATTATTCCAATCGTTTCGCGGCAATAGACGACAAGCTATCTCGTCGCTTTAAAAAGCTAGCCTCGCTCGAGGCAAATGTCTACAACTTTCTTCCCAAAGGATACTTGGGACTTGCGACCTGGATTTGCAAACGTGCAAACTCGGAACGATTTAAAAAATGGTTTGCGCCGCAGAAGGGCCATCTAGGGCTATTCAAGCTGCCTCATTCCGCTTTCCGGTATTGGATTCATCGTTCCGTTGCCTCGCATGCGGAAGTTATCAAGCCAAATGAAAACGATTTGTTCGTATTGCCTGATGCGTATTGGACTAGGCGAGGCGTCTGGCAAGCGGCGGCGGCGGCGCGTGAGAACGGTGCAACGATTGCAACCGTCATCTACGACCTCATTCCACTGACTCACCCACAGTATGTAGGAGTCAAACGAATGGAGGGCTTTCGAAAGTATCTTCAGCACGCGATCGAAAACTCAGATCTGCTGCTAACGATTTCGCAAACTGTTGAGATCGAGATTAAACAGTACATTCAAAAAAACTTTTCTCAATTCGCAAGGGTTCCTTCAGCGATTAGGCACTTGACGCTTGGAGCCGAATTAAAATTGGTCGAAGGCGAAGTCCGCTCGAGCGTTAGCGATCTTTTTAAAACCGAAGTAACCGATACTGATCCAAAGAACCCATACTTGATGGTCGCGACGTTTGACCCTCGAAAGAACCACCACTACTTATTGGATTCTTTTGATTTGCTTTGGAAAACTCGATCGGATTTGCGACTTTGCTTGATCGGTCGCGTTGGTTCACTTTGCGACGACGTGGTGCAGAGGATTCGGAATCATCCAGCGTATGGCAAGCAACTCTATGCACTTCACGACGTCAAGGATGCGGAGTTGCAGCATTGTTACCAATCGTGTCGCGGCGTGATTTTTCCGTCGATAGTCGAGGGGTTTGGTCTCCCAATTGTCGAGTCGCTTTGGTTTGGAAAAAAGACGTTTGCGAGCGATACGCCCATTCATCGCGAAGTAGGCAGATCCGACTGCATCTACTTTGACCTCAACGACCCAATGTCGCTAGTCGATGCAATCGAAAAGTGGGAGCTGGTTGCCGATCAGGTTGCTGGGCAGCTTCCAACTCGAAAACCAACTACATGGGAAGAATGTAGTCGTGCTTTGGTTTCACACTGCGTTATGGCGCACCAGTCACAGAGAACACGCAAAGAGAATAAGCTCGCAGCGTAGCAAACTGAGTTGCACGACGCTCCGCGTCGTGATTTTGTGCAACGCGAAGCGTCGCACAACTAACACTGCTGCAGTGATTTCGTAATAAAATCACGATGGCGTTGTCGAAACGGGACCGCCTCACCCGCTTTAATCGAAAAAGGGATCAGAACGGAAACGACTGCGTTCATCAGCTCATGAAGTCCGGTGCCAGTGACGCTACTCGTATAGACCCGCTCCTGACCGGAGATCGCGATCGACTTTGGTACATTGCCGATCTCAGGCTGCGCATCGAGGGTGAGGTCGCATTTCGTAAAAACAAAAACAACCTTTCCCGTGCCATGATCTAGAATTCGAGTGTGCGTCTCGGTCCATCCAATTGAGCTATCGATAGTCAACAAGGTGCAATCGGCTGTAGAAATCCGATGAAGCGTACTGTCGATGCCAGCGGCTTCGATTGCGTCCGACGCAGTTCGGATTCCAGCACCGTCGACCAGTTCGATCGGCCAACCGTCGAAACTGGAACGTTCCGCCAGTAGGTCGCGTGTCGTTCCCGCTTGATCATGCACGATGGCACGTGAGTAGCCCAACAGCAAATTGAGCAAGCTGCTTTTTCCTGAGTTTGGTGGTCCTGCTAAAACAACACGCCAAGGATCGACGAGATGACTCCCAAACTGCGATCTAGAATCGAGCCGTTCAAGCCGTTGGGTCGCTTCCTCCATATTCCCTGACGTCTGCAGCGACTGGATGATTTCAAACTCGCTTTTGAGCGCGCCGCGGAATTGGTCAAGCAAAATGACGGTCGTTCGCTGTGTCGCGGCTAGAAGCAAATCTTCGCGAGCTTCCATTGCAATCACGTCGCAAACATCCGCCGCGAGGCTGAGTTTTGCTGGTTGCTCAATCGCTCCAAAGGAAACAAGAGTCAGAAGGATGCTCTCGGATGCCAATCGCCCTCCGTGACAGTGTATCTCAATACGACAGTCACCCGTCCTACAGACAACAATGGACTCGCCCTGCGCTTTACTATCCGATCGAGTAAATCCATATCGTATCGCATCGATTCGCAAACGGTCGGCACCTTGATTGGGTCGCCAGCATCGTTCAACAAAATCCAACGCATGCGGGCCGCGTATCTCTAACACCGCAATCGCCGACGGAGCCGATGAAGTCAATCGCGAAACAGTCGTCGGCTCATCCAGAATACTTGTTGAAGACAAACCTAAACGCCTCAGTTTTGCTTTGCGGGCGTTACGAACTGTTTCGCTTCAAGCCATCGCCGACAAACGTTGGACCAGTCCGATGTTCCTGGTATCTTTCGGGCCAGTCCTACGCCATGTTGTCCCTTTTCGAAAATATGAAGTTCACCGGGGACTCCGTTGCGAATCATAGCAGCATAGAAGGCAACGGAGTTTTGCGGGGGCACCGCCTTGTCCTCGATTGTATGAAACAAAAAGGTTGGCGGTGTCTCTTTCGTGACGTTCATGTCGCTTTGAAACGAAGCTAATAGTTTGGGATCGGGTGATTCACCGAGCAAGTTGCGTTCGCTACCTTTGTGCGTTCCGGGTTGGCCAAACAAGATAACGGGATAAGCTAAAATGCCGTAGTCGGGTCGCGATGATTCTCTCTCGATCGCATCGTCACTCATGGGATTGCCGGAGTCGAATCTGGTGAGTACGGTAGACACGAGATGCCCACCCGCAGAAAAACCCAGAATGCCTACACGCTTGGCGTCAATGTTCCACTCTTTGGCTTTTGCGCGGACTGTGCGGATCGTTCTCTGTGCATCTTGCAATGGTGCTGGATGACCGTAGCCTTTACCTCGGTGCCTATAGTCGCAGATGATTGCAGCAAGCCCCATTTGGTTGGCCCACTCGGCCATCTCGGTTCCTTCATGCCCCATGGCAAGGCCCCCGTAACCACCACCTGGACAGATGATCAAGGCACCGGTTGGCGAATCGCTTTCTGGAAGTCGTACGATTGCCATCGGAATGTCTTTGGCTTCTGTTCCGTTGGCGCC
>Ga0105044_10007863_pt1 | contig 14688 bp, 10 predicted proteins | sample MAT01_FD_78092 | JGI IMG/M metagenome (GOLD analysis project Ga0105044, IMG submission 78092) | Freshwater microbial communities from Lake Fryxell liftoff mats and glacier meltwater in Antarctica - MAT-01 | ecosystem: Environmental > Aquatic > Freshwater > Ice > Liftoff microbial mat | place...
CCATCGCCACCGGCAAGATCGAGGAGCTGATCCTTGAGTTGAAAAAGCAGTTCACCGTGGTGATCGTGACCCACAACATGCAACAGGCTGGTCGCTGCAGCGACCGCACGGCCTTCTTTTATCTCGGCAAGTTGATTGAATACGACACCACCGTCACCATCTTCACCAATCCGCGTCAGAAGCAGACCGAAGATTACATCACCGGTCGCTTCGGCTGAGCTAGCTGAGCTAGCTGAATTTGCTGAGACAACTGAACGAACACAGGACCGACATGAACCAGATCCGCCATTTCGATCTCGACCTCGCCGAACTCAAGCGCTCCTTGGTGAGCATGGGCAACATGGTCGAGCGCTCGCTCTCGATCGCCGTCGAAGCCATCATCCGTCCGACCGTCGAGGCGCGTGAACAGTGCCGCGTGTTGGAGGAACAGCTCGACACGCTAGAGACCGCAATCGAAGACCGTTGCCACCAGATCATTGCGCTGCAGCAGCCGATGGCCGGTGAACTACGCTTGGTGATCGCCGCCATGCGCATCACCAGTGATCTGGAACAGGTCGGTGATTTGGCCGAAAGCGTGGCCAAACGCGCCTCATTTATCGCTCGCAACAAGGGCGCTGAGATCCCACCGCAGATCGAAACGCTCGGCCGCCTCGCCCTGGGCATGCAGCGCCACGCGATGGAAGCATTCATCACTGGCAATCTGAACCTGGCCCGCGGCGTGATCACCGATGAAGACCATTCCGACGCGCTGACCAAACAGTGTTACGAACAACTCCAGGGTTTGATGCGCAGCGACCCGGATCGCATCCGCGAGTACACCCACCTGCTGCGTGCCGCATCGCAGTTGGAGCACATCGCCGACGTGTCAGTGTCGATCGCTGAGGAAACGGTGTACATCTACAAGGGCACCAACATCCGCCATCACCACGAAGAACTCACCGGCGAAAACCCCTAAAAAAGCAACCGGTAGTAATCCCTTCACCCAGCGACACTGAACACCATGCCACGCATCCTGGTCATCGAAGACGAACCGGACATCCAGACGCTCCTGCGGTTCAATCTTCAGCGCGAGAGCCACGTCGTCACGGTCGCGGGAACCGGTAACGATGGCCTGCATGAACTGCGCCGCGGGCACTACGATCTGGTTCTGCTTGATCTGATGCTGCCGGACCGCGACGGCCTGGAAGTCTGCCGCGTCATGCGCGCTGACGCCGGTCTGGCTGGCATTCCCATCATCATGCTCACCGCCAAAGGTGAGGAGAGCGACATCGTCCTCGGTCTCGGCCTCGGTGCTGACGATTACGTGACTAAGCCGTTCCGGGTGAAGGAACTGATGGCGCGTATCAAGGTGCGCCTCGGCCGTGCTGACGACTCGGAAGCCCTTGGTCCGAAAAAACGCCTGCAGATCCAGAACCTGGTGATCGATCCGGTGCGTCACCGCGTCACCGTCAGCGAAGAAGTCGCGCCGCTGACGCTCACGGAATTCAAGCTGCTGCACTTCCTCGCCTCGCATCCAGGCATCGCCTACGGCCGCTACGACCTGCTCGACCGCATCGGCGATGGCGAAGCCGCAGTCACCGACCGCACGGTGGACGTGCACGTGCGCAACCTGCGAGCCAAGATCAAGCCGTACGACCGCTTCATCGAAACCGTGCGTGGCGTTGGGTATCGCTTCAGCGAAGTGGAAGCCTGAGAAGCTGTCTGGAAAGACAGGATTGGACATGGAGAACCGGAGAACCGGAGGAGGGCGAGTCAGAAAACATGCACTCCATGCCGAAACTCTGCCGTCTCGTTTCCTCCGGTCCTCCGGTTCTCCATGTCAGTCTTCGGTTTCCAGACAGCTTCTAAGTGAGCTGTCCGGAGGTCCGGAAGTCTCCTGGAATTGAGGCCCAACCGGACGCTTTCAGTCTTTTTTGGCTCTGCGTCATTTCATGTGGGTCCTTGGCTGACCGGAGATGATGCCTGACAGGGAACAATACGCAGAGGCGCGGAGATTGGAGGAGGCAAAAATGGCTTTGCGCCGACATTCCCTGCTCTTTTACCCTCATCCGATCTCCGCGCCTCCGCGGCTCCTGTTCGATTCGATGCAGTTTCTCGCTTGATGTAGTTAGCCCCGTCGAGCCAAGGGCAACGAAAGCACCCACACGAAACGCCGCAGAGCCTTTTTTCGACCGCTGATGGATCCGTACTCGCTGAAACTGTCCAACCGAATGACTTCCGGACTTCCGGACCTCCAGACTTCCGGACCCGATACATCTCCTGGACCAACGGCCTCCCCTCCGCAGCCTCTCGTCCGCGGAGAATCCTGATGGTCGCATCCTGGCGCGCTTTGTTGCTCGGCGCCCGTTGGCTGGTGGTCGCTGCGGTCTCGTTCACGGTGGTGATCTGGGCGTCGCTGGCCTACCAGTATGAGGTCGTCACCGATGTGGTCGCCGACGGCCTGCTGAACGAGATCCGTTCTGAAGCCGAATTGGTCGCGGCGTTGGTGATTGATGACACCGATTTCTTACGGCTGAAACGTGCTGCGCTACTGAGTCATCGGCGCATCACCATCATCCTGCCGGATGGTACGCTGGCGTTCGATTCGCAAGGCGACACCCGACGGATGGATAATCACAACGCCCGCCCGGAAATCATCCAGGCGCGCAAAGCCGGCATTGGTACCAGCCGTCACCACAGCGACAATGTATCGCAGGACATGCTTTACGCCGCCAAGTTGCTGCCGGACAACCGCATCATCCGCATCGCCGCGCCGCTGACGGTAGAGACCGGTCTAGAACAGCGCTTATTACGCCCGATGGCGATCGCCGCGGTGGTGGTGATCATCATTGCTGGTCTGGTCATCACCCTGCACCTGTGGCGCGACCGCACGCGCGTCGCTGAACTGGTGGCGGTGGCTCGCGCTTTCGCCAACGGCCAGTTCACCCGCCGCGCCGGTCTGCTGGGTGGTGATGTGATGGCGCACCTTGGCCATGAGTTGAATGCCATGGGCGAACGACTGATGGACAGCCAGCGGGCGTTGGCACATCAACGTTCGCTGCTCGACGGCGCTCTCGGCGCCCTCGCTGAAGGCGTGGCCTGCGTCGATCGTTTCGATCAGGTGCTCTACGCCAATCCTGCGTACCGCCAACTCGCCGGCGGTGGTGCCCAGGCCTTGGGCAAACCGTACTACGAACACTTCCCGGTGGTCGAAGGCGACGTCCCCCGCGAGTTCGAACACCGTCGTCGCCAATTACGCGCCCTGGTGATCCCGGTGGCGGGCGACGTGCGCGTCCTCGTGTTGCATGACCTCACCGAACTGAAACACCTCGAAGGTGCGCGCCGCGATTTCATCGCCGCGGTCAGCCACGAACTGAAGACGCCGCTGACCTCCATCGCCGGTTTCGCGGAGACCCTGCTCGACGGTGTGATCGAAGAGGATGCCACCATCACCCGCGAGTTTGTCGGAAAAATCGCCCACCACAGCGATCGCCTGGCGGAACTGGTGCGCGACGTGTTGACGCTTTCGCGTCTGGAACAAGGCGCCTGGGAGGTCCGCCCCGAACCGGCCGATCTTGTCCTCCTCGGCCGGAATGTGCTCGATGAAGCATCTCAGGTGGCGGCGCGGCAACAGGTCCGCTTGGAGTTGGAAGCGCCACCGACCTTGCCGATTGTCAGCGACCCAGAGTTGCTGCGACAGCTCCTTGGCAACTTGGTCTCCAACGCCATCCGCTACAACCGTCCGGACGGCACCGTGTGGCTGCGCCTGATGGCCGGCGATGAGGGCACCGTGCGCTTGGAAGTGCAGGACACCGGCATCGGCATCCCGCTGGAGCACCAGGAACGCATCTTCGAGCGCTTCTACCGCGTCGACGCCCACCGCAGCCGTCAGAGCGGCGGCACCGGCCTTGGGTTGGCGATCATCCGCCAACTACTCGACGTGCTGGGCGGCACCATCAGCCTACGCAGCGACAGCAACGGCACTTGTTTCGCCGTCACCATCCCAGCCCGCGACCCCAGGACGACCCACCCCGTGTCGACCCGTATGCGCGCCACGCGCTGAATACAGGGCTGACACACGGGCTGACACACGAATGGGGCGCACATTCCCCACCCTGGTGCCCCCGCCCACGTGATGCCTAGGGTGGCTTCATGCGTGCCATCCTGACTGCCCTGTTTGTTGCCGCTTTCGGGATGATCCCGAGCGTCCCCGTCCACGCCGCTGATGAGGCCGCCGCGCCTGCAGCAGTCGCAGACGGTGCCACGGACATCGATGCCGAGGTCCTGGCCGCCGCGCGCGCCGCCGATTTCTTCTACCAGCGCAAGGTCCAGCGCCTGCTCTCCTTGTTGACCTCGCCGATCGAGGCCGAGCGCGTCGAAGCCATCAGCTACATCGGCCACCTGCGTGATCCGGCGCTGGTGCCCAACCTGCTGCCGTGGCTCCAGGCCTCCAACCGTACGCCTGCTGAACTAGTCGCCACCACCTGCGCCATTCCCACCGACGGCGGCCAGGCGGCGATTCCGGCGCTGAAAAATCTGCTCAAGAACGATGACGCCAGTGTGCGCGTGGCGGCGATGAACGCGCTGACGCGCCTGCATTCGATCGCCAGTGCCGACTACGTCTCGCGCGCGACAGACAAGGAAACCGCCATCCGTGGCAGCAGCGCCGCCAACCTGGGCGTGCTCGCGGTAACTGATGCGGCACCGATCCTGCTCAAGCACCTCGCCCTGGATGGCAAGCCGCACGTGCGCCGCATGTGCGCGGTTTCGCTCGGCCTGCTGGGTGATCGCGCCCATGGTCCGGCCCTGGCCGATGCGTTGACCGACTCGAATCCGGGTGTGCGGCGTTACGCCGCTGAGGCCTTGGTAAAACTCAACTACACGCCCGCCGTCCCCAACCTGTTGATGGCGATGGAAGGCAACGTCGCTGGCGACCACATCGCTCGCTGCCTGCAGTTGATGACCATGCAAGATTTCGGCTTCAGCTCGCGCTCCAATCCGCTGGCCCGCACCGAAGCGATCGAAAAAGGTTTCGTCTGGTGGACGGCGAATGCGAAGGAACTCGGCCAGTAGTCTGCGACCGGGTCCCGTCGTCGACCCCGTTAGGTATCAAGTATCTCGCGCTGATCAGTCGCTTCGTCGCCTGATCAGCCGCCAATCGCCGGTACCACACGGGGAAATTCTATCTGCGCCAGTGCGTGCGGGGGAAGCAGGATCTCCAACGGCAGACGACGACGCAAAACATCGCTGCGGCTGATCGCCATCTCCGCTTCCACCGCATGCGTCAATTCAGCGCGGCAGAATGGCGCTACAGGATGGCAACGTGTGGCCATTGACGCATCACGGGCAAGCCGGGCGAAGACCTCAGAAATGGTGGTGCCATAACGCCGGGCGCAGGTCGCGGAGGTCTCCGCATCCAATCCCAGGCGGCAGCCCTCGCGTACGGTTGCCGGGAACCAATCACACCAGGGCACGGAGGGACTCCAGGGAAACCGTCGCAAGGTGGTTGGACAGCGCGCAACGCTACGCCCCAGCAGGGAAGCGACCCTGTCCACCGTGCGCCCGGCCTCCATTCGTGCCGAGGTGAACTTGCCACCGATCGGCACCAGCATTCCAGGAGATGGTTCGACCAGCGTCCACTCACGCGTCGCCGCACCAACCTGGGCGGCGGTTCCGGCCTGGAGCGTACGCACGCCAGCGAACGAGCTGCGGATGTCGGCGCGGGTCCAGCCAAGGCCAGGACAACGACGGGTGGTTTCTCCGAGCAGGTAGTCGATGTCCGCGTCCTCCACCCGCACGTCGTCGGGATCGCCGTGGAATTCCTGGTCGGTGGTGCCCACCAGGGTCGCGCCGTACCACGGAATGAGGAAGAACACTCGCCGATCACTGCCCGCGGTCAGCAGCACGGCGCGGTCACGCGGTCCGGGCAGCGGCGGAAGTACGAGGTGCACACCTTTGCTGAAGCGCAGTGGACCAGGATCACAGCCGGCAAGGCGTGACGCCCAGGGACCAGCGGCGACCACGGTACAACGGGCACGCACTTCGTAGTCGGTGCCAGTGATGGCATCACGCACCTGTGCGCCGTTGACGGTACCGTCGGCTGAGCGCAGCAACGTCGATGCCGGCGCATGATTGACCGCCACGACACCATGAGCGAGGGCGCCGGCGACGATCTCCAGGGTAAAACGCGCATCATCAGTCCCGGCGTCGCCGTAGAGGAACGCGCCGCGCAGTCCAACGGCGGTCAACCACGGCGCGGACTCCGCCAGATCATCCACCGCCAAGTGCCGATGTGCCGGAAGCCCTGGATGTCCTCCTGCCAACCAATCGTAGAGCGTCAGGCCCGCCATCAGCGCACCACGTCCGGCGCGACTGTCGCTATAGACCGGCAGTATGAATCGCAGCGGCCACACGCGATGTGGCGCCAAGCGCAGCAAGCGCGCCCGTTCACGCAGCGCCTTTGCCACCAATCCCAGATGCCCGTGTTCCAGATAACGCAGCCCGCCGTGAATCAGCTTCGACGATGCCGATGAGGTTCCGCTGCCCCAATCGTCGCGTTCAACGATCGCCACCGACAATCCACGTAATGCTGCGTCGTAGGCAATCCACGCGCCGTAGATCCCGCCGCCGACCACCAGCAGGTCGAACACCCGTTCGCCAAGGCGTGCGGGTTCGCGGCGCATCTTAGCGCTGCCGTTTTCTGAGATGATTGACCAACCATCCGGGACGATCACTAAGGATGGCGTCGACGCCGAATTGGCGCAGGCGATCCGCCGCCGGCGCATCATTGGCGGTCCAGCTGAAGACCTGCACGCCATGAGCATGACAGGTGTCCACCAAAGCCGCCTTCAGGATTCGGCGGTCAAAGCACGCGGCGGACAAGCCCGGCTGATCGTCGAGCCAACGGTCGAGACTCCTGGGCAGGCGTTCGCAGTTGCGCACACGTAGCAGATGCGGTGCCACGCGGGCGACCTCGGCCAAAACGCCACCGTCGAAACAGAGGATACGCACGCGTTTTGCGGCTTTGCGTTGAGCGATGGCGCCGGCCACCATGCGCACCAACCGACGATGGTAGACGGTACGACCGCGACCGCCGGTGGCCTTCAGTTCGATGCACAGCGTGGTGCGCCGGCATTGGACCAGGACCTCGTCCAGGGTCGGGACCCGTTCGTCGGCGAAACGGGGATCTTTCCAGGAGCCGATATCCACCGCGCGGATCTGGGCCGCGGTCATCTTCCGCAGGCTCCGCGTCGTCCCGCCGAAGCGCGCGAGATCCGCGTCATGGCAAACCAACGCCACCCCGTCACGGCTGAGGCGGACGTCGAGTTCGATGCCCTCGACACCCGAAGCCAGGGCTGCCGCGAAGGCGACGCGGGTATTCTCCGGGTAATCCGCCGAATCCCCACGATGCGCCACAATCAACGGCAGACGCCGGCTCATGTCAGATGCGGCGTGAACGCCGTCCGGACCGCGTCGGACAATGGCACCTTGGCACTGGTCGTGGTGTCGATGAACACATGCACGGTCTTGCCAGTACCGACGTGGACTCCGTGCTGATTGGTAAAGCGATAGCCCATGATCATTGAGGTGGTGCCGATCTTTTCGGCGAACACCTCCACCGTCAGCTTGTCACCGACATGAATGGGCGCCTTGTAGTCGCATTCAGCGTGGACGATGACGAACATCGCTGCCACGTCGTGCCGCGTGGGTGGCAGCGGGAAGCCCACGTGCTCCAGCAACGCCTGGAACGCATCGTGGCAGAACTTGAACTGATTGGCGAAGAAAATGATCCCGTAAGCGTCGGTGTGGTGGAGTTGGATGGTCAGGCGATAGGTGAACATGCGCGTCCCTGCTGACCTGAGTATAGCGTGCAGAACCCTTTCGCGCAGGCCCTCGGGCTATTCATCCACGTGCGCATCACCCTTGTCCAAGGTTGCTCAAGAGCCTGGAAAATCACGCGGTTCGGTGGTATCCTAGTGGTAAGGAGGGAAACCAGATGAGCATCACTCTCCCCCCGCCGACGACGATCCCAGATCTGCTCGCTGGCCTGCTCAACCGCACCCCCTGCAGCGCCGCCCTGAGTTGGCGAGAAGCCGGCTACTGGCGGCGTCTGGCAACCGAAGAGGTCGCCCGTGAGGTCCGCCGCTGCGCTCTGGGGCTGGTCAAACTTGGCGTCAAAGCAGGTGATAGTGTCGGTCTGCTGGCGCCCTCTTCACCATACTGGGTGATCACCGACCTAGCGATCATGTCGATCGGCGCGGTGTCGGTGCCGCTCTTCCCGAACCTGTCGATCGACCACCTGCTCTACGAGTCTGACAACACTGAAATGCCGTGGTTGATCGCCATTGGCACCGAACAGTGGCACCAGATCGAGCCCCATGTGGGTCGCTGGCGTGCGGTGGTGGTGAAGGGCGTGCTCGACCTGCCGAACGACGTGGTGTCGTGGAGTCGCCTATTGGAGCTGGGCGACGAGGTCAGCGAGCAGGATCCCGGCCTGTTCGCCCGTCGTCGTGATCACCTGACACCGGACGCGGTCGCCACCATCATCCACACCAGCGGCAGCACCGGCCAGCCCAAGGGGGTGGTGCTGACGCACAAAAACCTGATGTCGCAGATCGCCGGTGCACGCGAATGTTTCCCGCTTGATCCGGCGAAAGATCGCGCGCTCAGTGTGCTGCCCTTGGCGCACGTGTTCGAACGCATCGTGGTCTATACCTACTTGGCGCAGGGCATCCCCATCGCCTTCGGTGACGACGTGAAAAACGTCGGCGTGATGCTCAAAGAGGTCCGTCCGACGATCATGTCGATGGTGCCGCGCCTGATCGAGAAACTCTACGCCCGCATCGTCAAACGCTTCGATGACGCGTCGTGGCCGAAACGCCAGCTCGGGCGTTGGGCGCTCGAACATGCACTCAAAGATGATCCGGTGGCGAAGAAGCCCTGGACCATGAGCGTCGCCGACACGCTGATCTACCAACGTCTGCGCGAAGCGCTCGGCGGTCGCCTCAAGGCGCTGATCGTCGGCGGCGCTGCGCTCGCTCCAGATCTTGGACGTTTCCTCACCAACGTCGGCGTGCCGGTCTACTGCGGCTACGGCATGACCGAGGCCTCGCCGGTGATCAGCCTCAACCGGGTCGGCGATTGCCGCCTGGGTACCGTCGGTCGGCCGTTTCCAGGCGTGCAGGTGCGCATCACCGCCGACGGCGAGATCATCGCCAAGGGCACGAACATCATGCGCGGCTACCACCGCGATCCGGAATCGACCGCCAAGACCATCACGCCGGATGGCTGGCTGCACACCGGCGACCTTGGCCGCTTCGATACCGACGGCTACCTAGTGATCACCGGCCGGGTGAAGGAACTGCTGAAGAACTCCAACGGCAAGTACGTCTGCCCGGTGCCGATTGAACACGCCTTGTGCGGCAGCCCGCTGGTCGATCAGGCGATGGTGGTTGCAGAAGGCCGTCCCTTCGCTGCCGCCCTGCTGTTCACCGAAGCCGATGCTCTGCAGCGTGGCAAGGAACGTTTGAAGCTCACGAACCTGAGCGATGAGCAGTTCCTCGCAAGCGAACCGGTGAAAGCCGAGATGCGCACCCTGCTGGCAGAGGTCAACACCCACCTCGACCGCTGGGAACGCATCCACGCTTTCCGCTTCGTGCTCAAACCACTGACGGTCGGCGAAGAGCTGACGCCCACGATGAAGATCAAACGCCATGTCGTGGCGGCGATGTACCACGACTTGATCGAGACCATGTACCAGGAGGCCGCAGTCCACGTCGCCGGATGACCGGCGAGCAGACGACGACCAGAGCAGGAGGATTCCATGAAGGAACGACTGGCCATCATCGACGGAGTCCGCACTCCGTTCAGCAAGGCCGGAGGCGCACTCGCCGGATTCTCGGCGGATGATCTGGGTGCTCTCGCCACCCGCGAGCTCATGACGCGCACCGCCTTCCCCGTCGCCTCGCTCGATGAACTCATCGCCGGCAACGTCGCGCAGCCGATCGAAGCGGCCAACGTCGCCCGCGTCATCGCGCTCAAGGCCGGCCTGCCGGATTCGCTGATCGCCAGCAGCGTGCACCGCAACTGCGCCAGCGGCATGGAAGCGATCACCACCGCTGCCAACCGCATTCTTTCCGACGAAGCCGATCACATCCTGTGCGTCGGCACCGAGTCGATGTCGAACATCCCGCTAATCTACGGACCCAAGATGACCGCGCTGTTCGGGCGCCTCATGCGAGCCAAGACCATGTGGCAGCGCCTGGGCGTCTGGGCCGGTTTCCGTCCATCTTTCCTGACGCCCATCATCGGCATCCAGGTCGGCCTGACCGATCCGGTGTGCGGCCTTAACATGGGCCAGACGGCGGAGATCCTGTCGCGCGAGTTTTCGGTCACGCGCCAGGATCAGGACGAATTCGCGCTGCTGAGCCACCAACGCGCCGCTGCCGCCGAACAGCGTCTGTCAGAAGAGATCGTCCCCCTGCCGCTCGCGCCGAAGTACGAAGGCGTGCTGACCAAGGACGACGGCCCACGTGCCAACCAGGACCTCGCCGCGCTCGGAAAACTGAAACCCTACTTCGACAAAGTCGCCGGCACCGTCACGGTCGGCAATGCCTGCCCCCTCACCGATGGCGCGGCGGCCATGCTGGTGATGCGTGAATCGAAAGCCAAGTCGCTCGGCCTGAAGCCGCTCGGCTACCTGCGTGACTACGCCTACGCTGCGCTTGATGGCCGGCGCATGGGCCTCGGTCCGGTGTACGCCACGGCTAAGCTCTTCGCCAAATCAGGAATGTCGCTGAACGACTTCGACCTCATCGAAGTGAACGAGGCCTTCGCCGCTCAGGTCATCGCCTGTGAACGCGCCTTCGCCTCGGCGGACTTCGCCAAGGCCCAGCTCAAACGCGACACGGCCATCGGCGTGATTGATCGCGCCAAGCTCAACGTCAACGGTGGCGCTATCGCCCTCGGCCATCCGGTGGGTGCCACCGGCGCGCGGCTGGTGCTCACCATCCTCAAGGAACTGCGGCGCCGCGGCGCGAACCGTGGCCTCGCCACACTCTGCATCGGCGGCGGCCAAGGCGCCGCTCTCGCACTGGAGGTCGCATGATCGCCTTCACCACCACCGTCACCGACGATATCGCCCGCGTGGTCTTCGATCTCTCTGGCGAGAAGGTCAATAAATTCAGCGCTGTGGTCATGGCGGAACTCGGCCATGTGCTCGACAATCTGCACGCGCGCAGCGATCTGAAGGCGGTGATCTTCACCAGCGGCAAACCTGGGATTTTCATCGCTGGCGCCGAGATCAAAGAAATCCAATCGATCGCCAACCGCGTCGACGCCCAAGCCAAGGCCGAGGCAGGCCAGCGCACGTTCCAACGCGTCGCCGACCTCAAGGTCCCCACCATCGCGGTGATCGATGGCGCATGCCTGGGTGGCGGCCTGGAGTTCGCCCTCGCCTGCACCTACCGCATCGTCGCCGATGAGGACAAGACCAAGCTCGGGCTGCCGGAAGTTTCCCTCGGTATTATTCCTGGCTGGGGCGGCACCCAACGTCTGCCGCGCCTCATCGGCATCCAGGCCGGTCTGGAGATGATCCTCAGCGGTGCGCCGGTGAATGCGCGCAAGGCGCTCAAGCTCGGTCTGGTGGACGCGTGCATCGCTCGCTCGTTCCTCGACCGCGAAGTGAATGCCTTCGTCGCACGCATTCTCACGACCGACGGAGCGGCTGCCGTGCGCGCCAAACGTCCCCACGGTGGACTGATGCGTTGGGCACTCGAAGGCAATCCCGCCGGCCGCCTCGCGCTGTTTCGTGCGGCGCGCAAAGGTGTGATGGCCAAGACCCGTGGCCTGATGCCGGCTCCCCTCGCCGCGCTGGAGGTCGTGCGCGATACCTGCCGCATGTCGCTGGAACGTGGCCTCGAAGAAGAAGCCCACCGCTTCAGCGACCTCGCCTTCACACCGCAATGCAAACACCTGGTCGACTGCTTCTTCGCTAGTGAGGCACTGCGCAAGGAAGGCGGCGACGCGAAGAGGCTGGTGCAATCCACCGCCGTGCTCGGCGCCGGCGTGATGGGTGGCGGCATCGCCTGGGCATTTGCCAACAAAGGCCTGCCGGTGCGGCTCAAGGACCTCAACTGGGACGCCATCACCAAGGGCCTGCACACCGCCAACGACTACAATCGCCAGCTGACCAAGCGGAAGAAGATGACTCCAGGGCAGGCAAATCTTCTGCTGCACCGCATCAGCGGATCGCTGGATTACCGCGGCTTCCAGGGCGTGGACTTGGTGGTCGAAGCGGTGGTCGAGGATCTGAACATCAAACGCAAAGTGCTCGCCGAAGCGGAACATCATCTGCGCGACGATGCGATCCTGGTCAGCAACACCTCGTCGCTCTCCATCGCCGACATGGCGGTGGCACTCAAACATCCGGAGCGCTTCGCTGGCATGCATTTCTTCAACCCGGTCAACCGCATGCCGCTGGTCGAGGTCGTCGCTGGACCACAGACCTCGCCCGAGACCGTGGCGCAGGTCGCCGAACTGGTGCGCCGCATTGGCAAGACCGCGATCGTAGTGAAGGACTGCGCCGGCTTTCTGGTGAACCGCATCCTGCTGCCGTACCTGAACGAGGCAGCCCGCTGCTTGGAGGACGGTGCCGGCATCGAACTGATCGACCGCACGATCTACGACTTCGGCATGCCCATGGGCCCGTTCACGCTCAGCGACGAGGTTGGACTCGATGTGGGCTACAAGGTTGCGAAAATCCTCGCCAACAGCTACGGCGAGCGCATGGCGGTGGCCGACACGCTGCGCGTCGCCTACGAAGACCTGCACCTGCTTGGCACCAAGGGCGGCAAGGGTTTCTTCCTGCATGGCGCCAACAAAAACGCCAAGCCGGAAGAGAACCTCGACCTGCTCGCCGCGCTACGCGCCCGTCATCCGGTGACGCGCACCGTGGACGCGGACGAAATCCGCGATCGCTGCCTGCTGATCATGGTCAACGAAGCCGCGCGCTGCCTGGAAGAAAAGGTCGTCGACAAGGCTGGCTCCCTCGACCTGGCGATGGTCATGGGTACCGGCTTCCCGCCCCAGCGCGGCGGCCTGCTGCACTACGCCAACCAGCTCGGCAGCCGCACGGTCGCCGACCGGCTTAAGGCCCTCAGCGACCGCTGCGGCCCGCGCTTCACCCCCTGCGATCTCGTCAACGACCTCGCCCGCGACAACCGTCCGTTCCCGACCTAGGAATCATCCGATGCAGCATGTGAACCGCCACGACGCCACGACGCCACGGGGAAGACACCTAGCCGACAAAGGCTGGGCGATTGCTTCCGCCGTTGCGTGGCGTCGTGGCGTCGTGGCGGTTCAATTTTGCATAAAAGCCACATGAACGAGGAGACCTGCCATGGCCAGTGAGCTCAAACCCAACGTCCCGGCTACCGGCTCCGCCAATTCAGGCGAAGACGAGATGGTCATCGACACCTCCAAGATGTCCGCCGACAAGCGATCGGCGATGGAGGTGGCCGAAAGCGCGCGCGAAGCCAAGCCCACACTCCCAGGCTTTGCTCAGCAATTGTTCATGGGCACCTTCGATCCGTCGATGCTGGCGGAGTTCCCGCACCAGACGCCAGAGGACAAACACATCGGTGACGAGCTATGCGAGAAGGTCGGCAACTACCTTGACAGCCACCTGGATCCGGAAGAGGTCGACAACTCCCGGACCATTCCCGAAGAGGTAATCGACGAACTGTTCAAGATGGGCGTCTTCGCCATGAAGGTGCCAAAGGAATACGGCGGCCTTGGCCTGACGCAGGTGAATTACAACCGCGTGATGATGCGCATCTCGACCATCTGCGCGTCAACCGCGGTGCTGATCTCGGCGCATCAATCCATCGGTGTGCCGCAACCGCTCAAGCTGTTCGGCACCGAGGAACAGAAGAAGAAGTTCTTCCCGCGCTTCAGCCAGCACAGCATCTCAGCATTTGCCCTCACCGAACCAAGTGTCGGCTCCGATCCGTCGAAGATGTCGACTACCGCGACGCTGACACCGGACGGAAAACACTACCTGATCAACGGCGAGAAGCTGTGGTGCACCAACGGCCCGATCGCCGACCTGCTGGTCGTGATGGCCAAAACCGCGCCGAAGATCGTCAACGGACGCGAGCGGACGCAGATCACCGCGCTGATCGTCGAAGGGAAGTCCCCAGGTATTGAGGTGGCGCATCGCTGCGATTTCATGGGCATCCGCGCCATTCAAAACGGGTTGATGCGCTTCCATGACGTGAAAGTACCGGTGGAGAATGTCTTGTGGGGTGAGGGCAAAGGTTTGAAACTGGCGCTCACCACGCTCAACACCGGGCGTCTGACCTTGCCGGCAGCGTGTACTGGCGTGGCCAAACAATGCCTGTCGTTCTGTCGTCGCTGGGGTGAAGATCGGGTGCAATGGGGCCTGCCCATCGGCGCCCACGAACAAGGCCGCAACAAACTCGCATTCATCGCCAGCACCACGTTGGCGATGGAAGCCATCACCTGGCTCACCAGCCATTGGGCGGCGAAACACGATCAGGACATCCGCATCGAAGCGGCCATGGCCAAGCTCTTCTGCTCGGAGATGGGCTGGAAGATCGTCGACATGACGATGCAAATGCGCGGTGGGCGCGGTTACGAGAAAGCCTCGTCGCTCAAGGCCCGTGGCGAGGAACCTTTCCCGGTGGA
>Ga0105044_10007866_pt1 | contig 14686 bp, 11 predicted proteins | sample MAT01_FD_78092 | JGI IMG/M metagenome (GOLD analysis project Ga0105044, IMG submission 78092) | Freshwater microbial communities from Lake Fryxell liftoff mats and glacier meltwater in Antarctica - MAT-01 | ecosystem: Environmental > Aquatic > Freshwater > Ice > Liftoff microbial mat | place...
CAGCGTGACGGTCGCCGCTCCTGCCAACACCACGCTGCGCATTGATGGCGGCCGCCAGGACAAGCTCAGGCCCGGAGATATCTTAGGGGCACTTACCGGTGAAGCGGAGGTGCCGGTCTCTGCGATCGGCAAAATCGATATTTTTGCGACGCGCTCGTATGTGGCCATTGCCCGTGAACACGCTGAACGCGCGCTGGCACGCTTGAGCAAAACGCGCATCAAGAAGCTTAAATTGCGAGTGGCGCGGATTTAACTTAGCGGCGCTTTTGCTAAAGCTCGCTCGGTAATTCTTCGACCGGCGTTTCATCCGCTGCATCGGTTTTTTCGACGATGTCGCGGTGCATTGGAGCCAGCTTGGCGAGCAGCTTATTTTGTGCACGAAACGGCACGTTGTTGCGCTCCATCGCCAGCTGCAAGCTTTCAATCAGCGCGTTGAAGTGCTCGCGCTTGACGCCCATGTCAGCGTGGGCACTGCGCATATCGAGGCCCGCATAGACGCAATCGCCTTGCAGAAGCTCGCACAGCTGATCCACCAGCATTGCTTTGACGTGGTCTTGATCCACGGGCGCGAAAAACGGCTCGGTGCGCGGATCTTTGAGCAGTTCGAGCATCATATCGTCCATGATTTTGACCAAACCCGGACGGCCACCGAAGGCCTTAAAGGTGGCTTGATCTGCGCTGGCTGAGACGCAAGTGGCGGCCAAAAGCAGGAGCAGAATGAGGCGTTTCATACGCGCGATCTCAAGCAAGAATAGTCCGGTTAAAAACCAAGCTGCAGCGAGATGTACGCGCCGCGCTGCTTAGAAAAAGTGGCGATGTCGCCGAGGGCCGTGTAGGCGATGGTGACCGCGATATTTTTATTTGGCTGCCACGCGATAAATGCCGAAGCCCAGTCGCCTTCGTCGGCGAAACTTAAGTTATCGGGTTTAGAGCGATATTCGGCCCCAAGCGCTAGGTCGCGGCGCAGCAATAGCGCAGCGGACAGCTCAATTTGCGGGCGATAGCTGTCGTTGCGATCACCACCGAAACCGAGCAGACCCAGCTGATTGGCCTTGGTTAGGCGCACCGTGGCGTTGAGCAGCACGCCTGAGCTCAAATAAAGCTTGCTTGCCGCGAGATAAAAATCGGTGCCGGAATCGTCGCGCGCGCCCAGCGCTTGAAGCAGCGCTGCCTGATCGTTGCGCTTGTGCTGTAAGCCAGCGGAAACTTGCGGGAGCCAACTATCCTGCTCGAGCACCGCATCGCCCAGCAGCCGCACTTTGATCCCGAAAATATCCTGAGAAATTTTAAATCCGCGCCCAATGCCGAGAGCGGACCCTGCGTCTTGGGTATCAAGCCGCTGCCGGGCCAGCGAGAGCTCCACGCGATCTCGAATGCCGAGTAACACGCCGCTGCTGGTCAGCCTAAAATCGTCCATCGCAATGTTCGTATAGAATGCATTTCCGCCGTATTGGTCTTCCGTACCCAAGCCGCCAATCAGCGCCCAAGTGGCCAAGCCGCCGCCGCCCGCGCCTTCAATCGCGTTGACGCCGCCGGTTAAAACCAGTTTGTCAGAGCGCGCCCCGCTAGCTAACGCGGTGCTGGCAGTCATTGGCAGCGTAGCAGTCAAGGCCAAAACGTAAAACGCGCTACGCGTGCCAGCAGAGAAGCTCATGGGTCGGTCGCTCGAATCAAACACCAGGCAGAAACTCGGAGTTGGGTTGGTTGCATCAGCAGGCCGCACAGTGAGCTTTTAGTGACCACAATGAACACCCACGTGAGTAAGTCGAGGCACCGAATTGGGCGTGCTCGCGGCTCATCGATCCATGCCCGAAAAACCCATAAACGCTAGCGCCATCAATCCGGCGGTGACCAAGGCAATCGGTGCACCCGCCCAAATCGCGGGCACCGGTGAGAGCGCCAGGCGCTCGCGCATCGCCGCCATCAGCAGCAGCACCAGACCAAACCCGAGCGCTGCGCCAAAGCCAAATAGAATCGATTGCAGAAAACTGCGCTCGGCACCTTGGTTGATCAACGCCACACCGAGCACCGCACAATTGGTGGTGATCAGCGGCAAATAAATGCCCATCAGGCGATACAGCTGCGGCTGGGTTTTTTTGATCAAAATTTCGATAAATTGCACCGCAACGGCAATCACCAAGATAAACGCGAGCGTGCGTAAGTACTCGGCGTTAAACGGTTTGAGCACGTAGAAATGCACCAGCTGCGTAAGCCCAGCGCTTAAAGTCAGCACAAAGCCGGTGGCAGCGGCCATGCCGAGTGCTGAATCCAAGCGCGATGAAACGCCGAGAAAAGGACACAGGCCTAAGAATCGCATCAACACAAAATTGTTGACCAGTGCAGCGGAGATCAGCAACAAAAACCATTCGCTCATGGGCTTGAGTCTAAACTGGCAGGCATGTTGAGCGCGGTGACTGTTCGGTTGGTATTTTTCGCGTGCTCGGCGCTTGCGCTGATGTTGATCGAACGCAAGCTGCCGGCACGCGCCGTTCCTGTCCAGCGCGGTGTGCTGCAACTGCGCCATCTCGCGATGATGGTCATTTCAAACCTGCTGGTGGCGCTAGTGATTCCCGGCGGATTGGTCGCTTTTGCGCTCTATGTCAACCAGTTGCAATGGGGCGTGCTGGCGCTCAGCGCTGCGCCGCTCGCGCTGAAAATAGTCTTGAGCGTGCTGATTTTTGATCTGGCCATTTGGGCCCAGCATCTGGCGTCTCACCGCATAGATTTCCTGTGGCGCTTGCACCGCGTGCATCATTCCGACCAGCACTTGGATGCCTCCAGCGCGCTGCGCTTTCATCCCTTTGAGATTGCGCTGTCGGTTCTCTACAAAGCTGCGCTGATCGTGCTGTTAGGCACACCCTGGCAGGCGGTGCTGATCTTCGAGATTATTTTAAACTCAAGCGCGCTGTTCAATCACGCTAACATTCGAGTGCACCCGACGCTGGAGCGGGGCCTGCGCTGGCTGCTGGTGACGCCGGCCATGCACCGCTGGCATCACGTGCAACTCGAAAGCTGGCAACATTCGCAATACGGGTCGTTCCTGAGCATTTGGGATCAGCTTTTTGGCACGCTCAAAGACGACGGGACCGATCGTGCCAGCTCACCGGGCTTGCAAGGCTTAAGCCCCGTAACACGCATTCGCGACCTGCTCGCGCTGCCCTTTCGCCGATGAAGGTGCTCGCAAGCCTGCTCCAACAGCTCAATGTGGGGCTGATCGCTTTGGACGCAAACTTAAGCGTGCTCGAAATGAACGCTGAAGCCGAGGCGCTGCTGCACTTAAGCGCGCGTCGAGCACGGGCGCAGCGCTTCGAGGATCTGCTGCCGCTGACTTGTGAGTGGCGTGCACGCGCACTGGATGCACTGCGCGAACGCCGCCATTTACAGCTGCTTGAGGTGACTTTGGGCCACGAGCAGGTGGTCGATATGCGCTTACTGCCGCTACCGGCGGATGCCGCCGCTGCGTGGCTGGTTGAGATCAACGCAGTAACTCGGCGCGCTCAGCCGAGCCCACCCAGCGGCGATTCGGCCGATCAGCGCGCTTTACTGCGCGCGGTCGGGCATGAAATCAAAAACCCGCTGGCCGGCTTGCGCGGTGCCGCGCAGCTATTAGCGCGCGAGCAATTGAGCACCGACGGCCTTGAGCTGACCGAGCTGATCGAGCGCGAAGTGGACCGCCTCAGCGCGCTGATCGACCGCTGGGGTGAAACCGAGGCGCGCACGCATTTTCGGCGGATCAACTTGCACGAAGCCATGGAACATGTGCACCGCCTGATGGCCGCTGAGCTGCGCGGGCGAGTGGTGATCGAGCGCGATTACGATGTCAGCCTAGCGAGCGTGCGTGCCGACTTGAATCGGCTGATTCAGGCGCTGATCAACCTGTTGCGCAACGCCGATCAGGCGCACGCCACGCGCATTGTGCTGCGCACCCGGTTGAACGATCCCGGCGGCCGAGCGCACGCGCGTTTGAGCGTGATCGACAACGGGCACGGCGTGCCGCCCGCTTTGATGCCGCGCATCTTCGAGCCGCTGGTTACCGGCCGTGCCGAAGGACTAGGCCTAGGCTTGAGCATTGTGAGCGCGGTGGCGCAAGAACACGGCGGTCGCGTGGAGGTGAAATCGCAGCCCGGGGCTACCGAATTTGCGCTGGTTTTACCGTTGGCCGATTAGGCGTTGCGTTGGTGGCTAGTGGCTAATGGCTAGTGGGTAGTGGTTGATTGCTTGATGAGAGAGGCACGCCGCTTTACGTTGATCGGTAGCTTGATCGTCAAGCGGCGTGATGGTCTTAGTGTGCAGCAAGCTGACGGCTCTTTCGGCAGACCCCTATGTTCGACGGCGCAGGACCGTAAAGCCAATCAGTAGCGCGCCCAGAAGCAGCACCCACGTGCTGATCGTGCCCAGTGCATCAACCGCAACCACGATGTTGTTCACAAAAGTGATGACTGTTGAGCTTGATGCCGAGCCGCCCACGCCGGTCAGCGGGGTGATCGTGGCGGTGTTGAGAATCTGCGTGGTACCCAGCGCGATCGTGCCGCTAACGGCGTAATTCAAGCGGCCGCCTGGCGGGAACAGCGCGATGGTCTGATTGATCACGTTGCCAGTGCCGTTGGCATTTGGGCACGCAGCGCCACTGCTGGCGGTGCAATTCCAAGTGACGTTGCTGATCGACGCGGGCACTGTGTCGGTAAACACGCTGCCTGCGCCGTCGGCTGGGCCATTGTTGGTGATCGTAATCGTGTAGTTGATGCCTTGACCGGCAGTCGCGGTGGCCGGGCCTGCTTTGGTGATGGTGAAGTTACCGACCGGGCCGCCCGGTGGGCAGGCGAAATCGATGTTGTTCACCGCCCATGGTGTGCGCGTGACATTTGCCGTGGCCGGATTGGCACCGTTGGTCCCTGGGCCGGTCACGGAGCCCCACCAGTTACAGGTGAGATTGGCCACGCCTTCGTTCGGATCGTTATCTGCACCCGCTACCAAGTTATTAACAAACTGGTTAGAGCTGCCTTGGACCAGTGGGCGAGAAGATCCATCTGGGCTTAATGGCGCGCGCGGCAAAGGTCCGTCAACTGATGGCGAGATCGGCGGTCCACCGAATTCAGCAATTGGAGCGGGTGGGAACGTGCGCACCCAAATGCCATTCACCGAGGCGCCGCGCAGAATATTGGACCCAACCACGGTCGCGCTTGGGTCATTGAGCAACGCTGTGGCCGAAATGGTTTCGCCAAAGTTAGCCGCAAGCAGGCCTACTGTGCCGCCGGTGACGGTATTTCCGCGGAAAGTGGTGGTGCCTGAGAACACCGTGAAGCCGCGGAAGCGGTTATCGGTCAGCGTGTTGCCGGTGACAGCCAGCGGATTTGGCGCGCCAACGCCGAACAGATTGGGGCCGACCGACATGCCGTCGTCGCTGGCGGTGATGGTGTTGCCCGAAACCACCGTATTCACGCCTTGGCCGAGGACCAAGATACCGGTCGCTGTGGAAATATCGACGTCGATGTTGCCCCCGCACTGCGGTGAAGGCAGATTGCACTGCATGTTGCGAATGATGTTGTTAGTAATAGTACCGCGCGCCCCAAAAGCCATTTGAATGCCGTTGGACGCCAACACGGTTTGCCCGAGCGGACGGGGTGTTGTGCCGTTGCGCTCGCCGGTGCCGCCGTCGATGATGGTGTTGCCGGTGATCGTTGCGAGCGTGCCGGTTTGATTGGCGGTAACGCCGGTCTTCTGACAGCGGCTGAGCTGGTTATTGAGCACCTCAAAGGTGCCCGAGCCGCCGCGCGTCGGATCGCCTGCGCGGATGCAATCGCCGGTTTGTGCGCCTGAAATCGTCGCATCGTGGATTTCCGTCACGATATTGTTTTCGATGCGCGCGTTGGCGCCGCCGGTAACCCAAATGCCGCGCACCGGCGCGTTCGCCACGCCCGGATAATTGTTGCTCGGGAAGCGCACGGTGAGGTTGCGCACCACCACGTTGATCCCAGCGCCGTTGATATCGATGATCACTGAACCTGAGTTGATCGGTGCCGGTGCGGGCAGCTGATTGGCCAGCAGCGGCGCGACGATCGTGCTTGCCGCAGCGGCCCCGTTGAGCGTCACGCTCCGGGTGATGCGCGGCGATTCGCTGTAGGTGCCTGCGGCGATATTGATTGTCGCGCCCGCTGGCGCTTGGATCAGCGCGTACGCAATCGTTTGACAAGGCCCTGGCTGACAGTTGCCAGCGTTACTGCCGCCTGGTGCGACGTTGAGGGTCTGTGCAAAAACACTCGGCGCAAGCAGGCATGCCGCAATCGCAAACGACCACGCGGCAATGGGATTCGAACGGGCAGCACGATGGATTTGGGGCATGGTTCCTCCTAAAAATTTGGTGCTATCGCTCTCCTGAGAGGCGAGCGAATAGCGAGTTCAAGGACACGTTAACAGAAGTTAAATCCCTGCGCCATGGCTACGGTGCAGTTAACGTGTTTCTCATCAGACACTTAAGCAACTAATCTCGATGTCACTTTAAGACTTTTTGCGTATTTCCTCAGTAGATCGCCACCGAGCGATCTACTGCGCGCGCCCACGCATCAATCCCGCCTTGAACATTGGCGAGCTTGCTGAATCCCAATTCGCGGAAATGTTCGGCCGCTTGCAAACTCGAATTGCCAAAATGGCACAGGAAAGCAAGCGACGTATCTTTCGGCAAACCTTCTAATAAAAGCCGCTCGTCTTCCCAAATCCGCGCGCCTGAGAAGGGCGCTTTGGCCCGATCCAGTGCGCCGCGCACGTCGATGACGATAGGTGCATCCGTTGAACCGAGCGCAGCTTTGAGCTCATGAACTGCCAGCTGGCGGATGGGTCGGGGCGCGTTGGGATTGTCGATTTTGAGGCCCGAACCTTGCAGCGCGTCGACCCAGTCGATGCTCAAGCCGTCTGCGCGCGTGGCGCTGGTCATATCGAAATGCACGACGATGCCGTTTGATTCAGCGGTGATGTCACTGCTGCCAGCCGCCTTGAGCATAAACTGGTGGTTGAACTTGCCGTCGATGCGCAGATGCAGCGCCTCGTCAGCATCGCCCATGCTCGAGCGAATCGCGGCGGCGGCTTTATCGGAGACAGTGATGTTCGGCTGGACCCGCTCAGGCGTCGCCAGACCTAACGTCGAGTGCAGCTCGCCGGAATTAAACATCTCCAGCACAATGTCGCAGCCGCCGACAAACTCGCCATCAATATACAGCTGCGGAACCGTCGGCCAATTGGCGTATTCCTTGATGCCATTGCGAATCTGCTCGTCGCTCAAAACATCAAACGAGCCAAATGCAGGCACCAGCGCATTCAGCGCCTCGACGGTTTGAGCGGAAAACCCGCAGCGCGGTTGCGTGGGGGTGCCCTTCATAAATAGGAACACTCGATCCGATTGAATCAGAGTGGAAATACGCTGGTGGAGGTCAGACATCGGTACAAGCCCTTGAGCATTTAAGTGAGAGATACGTCACGCGCTTGGCACTATTCGGCGCGTAAATGTGAAATTAGATCCGCCGGATTGCGAAGATTTAGTTACCGTTCCGCTTGCGGATGCTTTCGCAACGAAGCGGGTATTTTTAATAAATGTGTAAAATTAGTAAGTTACTCGCTAGACTTCATCCGTTTTCAGTCTTCTGTTCATGAGGAACACCATGCGTCGCAATCCCCTTTTTGTCGCCATCGCGCTTATTTGCAGCGCGTCTGTCTTCGCACAGGATGCCGCAGTTGCACCTCCCGCGTCTTCTGGTGGCGTGAGTTTCTTTGGCCGCGATGGGCGCATTGGCCTTGGTATCGACGATGACGGTGACGTCTCAGCGGACGCAGCCTGGGTGTTTAAGTACACCCCGCGCGCGGCGTGGATTGGTGAGGGCTGGTTTGGCGACGGTGGCGCTGGCGGCTTAAAACTGAACTACAACTGGATTTGGGGCGGCGTCGATCCTTTGGCCGCCCTCGACAATTCCAAAGCGGTGACGGTTAGCCGCGTCTTTTTGGCGATCGATCAAAACGAGTTCGAAGACCGCAAGGTGACTCTAGGCGGCGGATTTCAACGGCAGAATTTTTCAGCCGGGCTGTATGTCTCCAAAGCGATCACCGATGAGCGCGCTGTGGGTAGCACAACGTCGGTATTGAACGAGACGCTCAGCGGCTCCGACAACGGCCGCCCGTTCACGCAAACCCGCACCACCACGACGATTATCAATTTCTTTGAACAACCCTACGATCGGGGCGTGGGCTTGCGTCTGGGTCAGTTCCTTGAAAGTCCGCTAGTGCAGCTGCAAGGCGGCCTGGATTATGAAAGCGGCGAGCTTGATAATGACCAGCTGTCGGCAACCGTCGGCGCTGAGAAATTCTTCGTCAACACGCCTTTTAGTGTGGGTGCAGACGTTGCGCTGATTAAGAAAAGCGGCGATTTGGTCGCCGATGAAAACGACACCCGCGCGATGGCCTACGTGCGCTACAACTTTGGCAGCTTGTACCGTTCAAACGAAGTTGAGATGGTCGAAGTCAAAGGCGACGCAAGCAACACACGCGCAGCGAGCGATTCGGTGCCGAGCGTGACGATGGTCAAAAACACCGTCGAGATTGATTGCGACACGTTTTTCGAATTTGACCGCGCGACGCTTAGACCCGAAAGCGTCAGCGAACTCGACGCGTTTATGTCGAAACTGGCGAACACCGCAGCAGTCGGCCCGATCAATGTGTCAGGCCACACCTGCGACATTGGCAGCACGCCCTATAACCAGGGCCTCTCGGAACGTCGCGCCAAAGTGGTGACTGATTACTTGATCGACAAAGGCGTGGATGCTTCGCGCTTGATCACCACCGGCAAAGGCGAGATTGACCCGACCTACCCGAACGACGGCATCGAAAATCGGCGCAAGAATCGCCGTGTCGACGTTGAGTTCTTAAGCGAAGAGCAGGTCGCGCAAGAAGCGCCCGCAACGCCAGATGAAACGCCAGTGACGTGGCGCCGCGAGCCGGTCAAAGTGCCGCCCGCATGGATCGAACGCGCGCTGCGCGGCAGCATTGATCACAAGCGCCAAGTGGATACTTACCGCACCGCGACCTCAACAACCGTGGTCACTGACGGCACGCGGGTGTTCACCAATCGCCCACCGAACGCACAGAATGACGCGCTCAGCGTTAATCGCGACGCGCCCGCTACGCTCATTGATGTGCTCGCCAATGACAGCGACCCAGACGGCGATCGGCTTACAGTTGCCAGCTTTACGCCGCCGGCCAACGGCACAGTAACCAACAACGGCAGCGCGGTGCTTTATCAACCGCGCGCAGGCTATAGCGGGCCGGATTCGTTTACCTACACCGCCCGCGATCCTGGCGGTTTAACGGCTACGGCGAGCGTCGCGATCACGGTGAATCAAGCGCTTGGCAATCGCCCACCGGTTGCGCAGAATGATGCCGCTAGCACGCGCGGTGTGGCACCGGTCAGCGTTGCGGTGTTGAGCAATGATTCCGACCCCGACGGCGACGCAATCCGTGTGATCAGCGTCACCACACCGAACAATGGAGCGGCTACATTTACCGCCGCTGGGCAGGTCACCTACACCGCACGCGCGGGCTTTGTCGGCACCGATACGTTCAGCTACACCATTGAAGACGCCCGCGGCGGCCGCGCGAGCGCGACGGTCACCATTACGGTTATCGCTGAGGTGATCATCGGCCCGGTCAACCGTCCACCGATTGCGCGTGACGATTCCGCCAGCCAGTACAAAGGCGGCACCACCGATATTCTGGTTCTTTCAAACGACGAAGATCCCGACGGCGACCCCATACGGGTGATTTCGGTGACCACGCCCGCTAACGGCTCGGCAGTCATCATCGGTGGCGGCACCGCGATTCGCTACATCAGCCGATTCGGTGTGCAATCTGGCCCCGACACGTTCAGCTACACCATCAGCGACACTGCTGGCAACACAGCGACCGCGCGTATCAGCGTCACTATTTCGGTCCTGCCGCGTTTCTAGCGCCTGGTAGTTTTGTAGTTCGGTGCGCTGGAGACTCTTCCAGCGCACGTTGCGGCAAGTCTGTAGGGAAGCCCATGCGCACGCGCTCACGTTTAGCGACCTATAGTGTGGCGTATGCATGTCATTGACCTTAATGAAGCTAGCGATCAAGTAAAGCCGACGACGTGCTATATGTGCGCGTGTCGCTGTGGCATCAAGGTGCACCTTAAAAACGGGCGGGTGCGCTACATCCAGGGCAACCGCGACCATCCGGTCAATCGTGGCGTGCTGTGTGCAAAAGGTTCGGCCGGCATCATGCAGCACTATTCCGAAGCGCGGCTGCACGCTCCGCTTAGGCGAGTCGGCGCGCGCGGTTCGGGTGAATTTGAAGAAATCAGCTGGGATGAGGCGCTCACGCAGGCCAGCGAGTGGCTTTCAGCGATCCGCGCGCGCAATCCCAACGAGCTGGCATTTTTTAGCGGGCGCGATCAATCGCAAGCGCTGACCGGCTGGTGGGCGCAGCAGTTTGGAACGGTCAACTACGCCGCGCACGGCGGTTTTTGCTCGGTCAATATGGCCGCTGCGGGCTTGTATTCGATTGGCGGCAGTTTTTGGGAATTTGGCGAGCCCGATTGGGATTTGACCCAGTATTTTTTGCTGTTTGGGGTGGCCGAAGACCACGATTCGAATCCGATCAAAATGGGTTTGAGCAAGCTCAAAAGCCGTGGGGCCAAGATCGTCGCGATCAATCCGGTCAAGACCGGCTACGGCGCGATTGCCGACGAATGGATCGGCATTCGGCCCGGCACTGACGGCCTGTTTATCTTCGCGCTGATCCACGAGCTATTGAAAGCCGAACAGATCGACTTCGACTATTTAGCACGCTATACCGATGCAGCCCACCTCCTGATCGATGCACCCGGCAGTGCCGATGACGGGTTGATTGCGCGCAGTCCGAGCGGCGAGCCGTGGGTAATCGATGCGCAAAGTGGTGAGCCCGTTGAGTTCAATCTGGCCTCATCGATGCGCTTGATTGGGCACACCACGCTGGCGCACGGGCGGCGCGCGCACACGGTTTTTGGCCAACTCGCCGAGCGCTATCTCGACGATCGCTACGCGCCATCTGCGCAGGAATCGGTGACCGGCGTACCCGCAGCGACGGTTAAGCGCATCGCAGCCGAGCTTGCGCACGCGGCGTTTCAGCAGGCGATTACCTTGCACGTGCCGTGGACCGACACGCTCGGGCGCGAGCACCCGACCATGCTCGGGCGCCCGGTATCGATGCACGCAATGCGCGGCATTTCGGCGCACGCCAATGGCTTTCAAACCTGCCGCGCGCTGCATGTATTGCAAATGCTGCTTGGGGCGATTGATACGCCGGGCTCGCATCGCTATCAAGCGCCGTTTCCGAAGCCGACGCCACCGCTGAATCGTCCCGGCAAAGCGCGCCGCGCGAACGGCGTGCTGGACGCAAGCCCACTGGGCTTTCCGCAAGGCCCGGATGATCTGCTGGTCGATGCCAACGGCGCGCCGCTGCGCATCGATAAAGCCTTTAGTTGGGAGTTTCCGTTCAGCGTGCACGGGCTTTTGCAGAACGTGATTCGCAACGCGTGGAACGCCGATCCTTATCCGATCGATACGCTGTTTTTGTACATGGCCAATATGAGCTGGAACTCGAGCATGGCCACCGGTGAGACGATCAATATGCTCACCGATCGCGATTCAAGCGGGGCCTATAAAATCCCGCATGTGATCTATAGCGACGCGTATTCATCCGAGATGGTGCAGTACGCCGATTTGATCCTGCCCGACACCACTTATCTCGAGCGCCACGATTGCATCAGCCTGCTGGATCGGCCGATTTCAGATGCCGACCGGATTTGTGATTCGATCCGCCAGCCGGTGGTCGAACCCGATCGCCCGGTACGCGCCTTTCAAAGCGTGCTGCTCGATCTCGGCGCGCGCCTGAATCTTCCGGGCCTGATCAATGAATTAGGCGAACCCAAGTATCCGGGTGGCTATGCCGACTACATGGTCAACCACCAGCGCGCGCCCGGCATTGGCCTGCTCGCCGGTTGGCGCGGTGCGGACGGATCGGAGCACGGGCGCGGCGCGCCGAATCCGCAACAGCTCGATCGCTACATCGAAAATGGCTGCTTTTTTGTCCACGAGCTCGAGCCCGAGCAGCGCTATTACAAGATGGCCAATCGCGCCTATCTTGATCTCGCCGCGCGCTGGGGATTTATCGCGAAAGCTGAGCAGATCGTATTGAAGCTGTACGTTGAGCCGCTGCGCCGTTTTCAACTGGCCGCGTTGGGATTCGGCGACATTCAACCGCCTGAAAAGGACCGCGCGCGAATCCTCGCGCATTTCGATCCGCTGCCGTGCTGGTATGCGCCACTGGGCTGGAACGAGCTTGATCTTCAGCGCTATCCGATCTCAGCGCTGACCCAGCGGCCGATGTTTATGTATCACTCGTGGGGCTCACAAAATCGCTGGCTGCGGCAAATTGCAGCGCGCAACTATTTGTACCTGCACCCCGATACCGCACGCGCCCACGCGCTGGAGCCTGACGACCTAGTGCGCGTGGAGTCGCATTTAGGTGCCATCGAGGTGCCGATCAAGCTGCATGCAGGCGTCGAACCCGGCACGGTGTGGACCTGGAATGCGATCGGCAAAAAGCGCGGCGCGTGGGCATTGAAAGCAGACGCGCCGGAATCGCGCAAAGGTTTTTTATTGAACCACGTGATCAGCGATTTGCTGCCCAGCAAACGCTACGCCAACGCCGATCCGATCACCGGCCAAGCGGCGTGGTTTGATCTGCGCGTGCGCTTAAGCCGGGTCACCTGATGCGCTATTTCATCGTCATCAATACCAGCGCCGGGCGCCAGCAAACCGACTCTGCGCAAACGCTGATTGCCGAGGTGCTAATGGCTGCACACGCCGAGCACGAATTTTTGCTGACCCGGGCCGATCAGGATATCAATGCCGTCGCCCAGCTCGGCGCTTTTAAAGCGCGCACCCAGCACGGCGCAGTGGTCGCAGTCGGCGGCGACGGTACGATCAATGCGGTCGCGAGCGCGGCACTCGATCACGACGTGCCGTTCGGGGTCATTCCGCAGGGCACCTTCAACTACTACGGGCGCGAACACGGCATCCCACAGGACGCCGAGGCCGCGACGCGCGCGCTGCTCGGCGCGCGGGTCGAGCGCCAGCAGGTCGGCTGGGTCAACAAGCGGCTGTTTTTGATCAACGCCAGCCTCGGGCTGTACGCGCGGGTGCAAGAAGAGCGCGAAACTTACAAACGCCAGTTTGGCCGCAGCCGCGTCACCGCGGTGCTCGCGGGCTTGCTAACGCTGCTTGCGCAGTCGCGCAAGCTCATGCTGGAGATTGAGACCGACGGGCGCTTTGAGGTGCTCGCCACGCCATCGCTGTTTGTCGCCAACAATCGCCTGCAGATGGGCCGCATTGGCTTGGACGAACCCGAACTGGACGCGCTGGAAAACGGACGACTGGCCGCCATCGTGGTCAAGCCGACCAGCGGCGCGCGGCTGTTCGCGCTTGCGCTGCGTGGCGCACTGGGTCGGCTTTCTGCAGATGAGAATATTTCAAGCTTTAGCTTCAAACGGATGCAGGTGCGCCCGCGTCGCGACAAGTTTTTAAAGGTATCGGCCGATGGCGAGGTGCAGCTGATGCGCACGCCGCTGGTGTTTAGCGTTGGGCCGCGCGCACTGAAGCTGCTATTGCCTGCTGAAATTGATCGAGTGGCGATTGCATGAGCGTGTTGCTACACCTCTCGGACCCGCATTTCGGTACCGAGCAAGCGCCCGTTTTGGAAGCCTTGCTCGCTTTCGCGCACGAATTGAAACCGCAGCTATGTGTGCTGTCAGGGGATATCACGCAGCGTGCAAAACGCGCTGAATTCCGCGCTGCGCGGGCCTTTCGAGATCGCTTGGGCGTGCTGCAAACGCTGGTGATTCCGGGCAACCATGACATCCCGCTGTATAACTTGATTGCGCGGATATTCACACCCTATCGCGCCTACAGCCGCGCGTTCGGCAATGAGCTTGAAGGCATCATCGATAGCCGTGATTTTTTGCTAATCACGGTGAACACCACGCGCCGCTGGCGGCACGTGCAAGGCGCGGTATCAGCCGCGCAAATTGAGCGCGTCGTGCAGCGCCTGCGCGCGGCGTCCGATCAGCAGCTGCGCGTGGTGGTCACCCATCAACCGCTGCACGTCACCCGCGCTGAGGACGAAAAGAACCTGCTGCGCAACGGTGCCGCCGCCGCACGCGCGTGGGCGCAAGCCGGTGCGGATTTGGTGCTCGGTGGGCACATCCATTTGCCCTATGTGCGCGCGCTATCGGAGCGTTTTAGTGATCTTCCGCGCGAGCTGTGGTGCGCGCAAGCGGGCACCTCGGTTTCAAAACGCGTGCGCTACGGCGCGCCAAACTCAGTCAACGTGATTCGCTCGATCGCAGCGAAAGAGTTTGTGGTCGAGCAGTGGGATTACGCCGCTTCCAGAGGGCGCTTTTTAAAAGCACACAGCACGGTGATTGCTTTAAGTCGCTAGTGAGGATTTTCAGTTAGCCAAAGTCCTATCGCTACCATCGACAGCCCCGGCTTTTGCTGGGGCGCACAAGGCTTTTGATCGGCTATTCGAAGCCATTGCTGAAAATCACCTCGGGGGTGTAGCTGGCGATGTTGGACGAAACCTGGCC
>Ga0105044_10007870_pt1 | contig 14683 bp, 14 predicted proteins | sample MAT01_FD_78092 | JGI IMG/M metagenome (GOLD analysis project Ga0105044, IMG submission 78092) | Freshwater microbial communities from Lake Fryxell liftoff mats and glacier meltwater in Antarctica - MAT-01 | ecosystem: Environmental > Aquatic > Freshwater > Ice > Liftoff microbial mat | place...
AACATCAGACGCTCCTGGGGGCCACTGGCACAGGCAAGACCTACTCAGTTTCTAAGGTCATCGAGCGCACACAAAAAACGACACTTGTGCTGGCCCACAACAAGACGTTGGCGGCCCAGTTGTATGCGGAGTTCAAGGAGTTCTTCCCCAACAACGCCGTTGAATACTTCGTCAGCTATTACGATTACTATCAGCCGGAAGCCTATGTGCCGCGCTTTGACCTGTATATCGAGAAGCAGACGCAGATCAATGAGCAGATCGAGCGCCTGCGTCTCTCGACATCGGCATCGCTGTTTACGCGCAAAGATATCATCATCGTCGCCTCGGTGTCCTGTATCTACGGCCTGGGCGACCCGCAGAGCTGGCGCAATGCCACCGTTGAACTCAAAGTCGGGCAGGTCATCCGCCGTGACAAGCTGCTGCGCGATCTGGTGGCGATCCAGTACAGCCGCAACGATCAGGTGCTCAAGCGTGCCAGCTTCCGTGTGCGCGGCGATACGCTGGAGATCATTCCGGGCTATTCTGAGACGGCCTATCGCATCGCCCTCTTTGGCGATGATATTGAGCGCCTGACCGAATTCGATCCCTTCACGGGCGAAATCATTAAAGACTTTGCCGATATCAAAATCTTCCCGGCCCGTGAGTATATTTCCGATCAATCGCACGTCGTCCAGGCCATCCGCGATATTGAGGCCGAACTGGAAGAGCGCGTGAAGCACTTCAAAAGCGAAGGCAAACTCGTTGAGGCACAGCGCATCGAACAGCGCGTGCGCTATGATCTGGATATGCTGCGCGAGGTCGGCTACTGCTCCGGCATCGAGAATTATTCGCGCATCATGGAACAGCGTGCGCCCGGCAGCCCACCGTATACGCTGATAGATTATATGCCGGATGATTATCTGCTCGTCATCGACGAGAGCCATATGACTGTGCCGCAGCTTCGCGGGATGTACAATGGGGATCGTCAGCGCAAAACCATGCTCGTCGATTATGGCTTCCGCCTGCCCTGCGCGATGGACAACCGCCCGCTCAAATTTGAAGAGACAGAAGCCCGCATGAATCAGGTCATCTATATGACCGCGACTCCTGGCCCGTATGAGAAGGGGAAAAGCACGCATGTCGTCCAGCAGATCATCCGCCCCACCGGGCTGGTCGATCCTGAAATTGATGTCCGTCCAACCAAAGGCCAGGTGGAAGATTTGCTGCAAGAGATCGCCGCACGGGTGAAGAAATATCAGCGTGTGCTCGTGACGACTCTGACGCAGCGCATGGCCGAAGAGATGTCTACCTACCTCAATGAGATGGGCATCAAGGCTCAGTATCTGCACGCGGAGATCGAAACGTTGGAGCGCATCGAGATTCTGCGCGATTTGCGCCTGGGCGCATATGATGTCGTTGTGGGCATTAACCTGCTGCGTGAAGGTCTCGATTTGCCGGAGGTATCGCTGGTGGCGATCATGGATGCGGACAAAGAAGGCTTCCTCCGCAGCGACTCGGCGCTGATTCAGACGATTGGCCGCGCCGCCCGCCATCTGGAAGGCCGCGTGATCATGTATGCCGATAAGATGACCGACAGCATGAAACGCGCCATTGACGAGACGAACCGCCGCCGCGAGATTCAACGGGCGCATAATATCGCGCATGGCATCGAGCCACAGTCGATCATCAAATCGATCCGTGATCTCACAGATCGCGTGAAAGCGATGGCCGCTGAGAGCACTGAGAAAGCGGAAGAAGCGCCGACACTGTACGCGCTCAACCGCGATCAGCTCCAGAAGATGGTGAAAGACCTGGAAGCCGAGATGAAGAAGGCCGCCCAATCGCTCGAATTTGAGAAGGCCGCCGCCCTGCGCGATCAAATCTTTGAGCTGCGCGGCGTCATGGCCGATAAGACCGATCCCAAGAGCGATAATTTGCTGCTCACATAATAGATTGACATTGTAGTAACATGACGGAATGACATCGTAGGGCCTGGCGTGCCAAGCCCTCTCTAAGGAGAAAATATCATGGACACAGAAGACGAAATCATTCATCTCAAACGTCAGACGATTCTCAACTATCTGAATCGTGAATATACAGCACTGCGGGCGCGATTGGATCGGTTGACCGAAGAAGATGCCAATCGCTCCGGCGTCGTGGGCTACTGGTCGGCGCACGATCTCGTCGCGCATCTCATCTATTGGAATCGCTATCCGGTGGAGGAGCTTCATACGGTGCAGCGCGGCGAAGAATTTGTCTTCCCATTTGTCGATGCGGATGATGCTAACGAAGCAGCGGTCGATGCCGCAGAAGACACCCCCTGGTTGGTTCTGCTGGCCGAATTTGAGCAGACGTATCAAGCCGTTCGCCAGACGATTGAGGCCCTGCCCGATGTGGAGTTTACACCAGAGAGTACGCTGCTCGATGGTCTCGATAACAGCATTGCCGGGGCTTTTGGCAACAATACCTGGGAGCATTACGAGATTCACAGGGAAGAGTTGGATGACTGGATGAAGGAGCAGGGTTTGCTGACATAGCAAAAAGGGCACGAGCATTCGTGCCTTTTTGATTTGCTGAGAGAGGCAGGATATTCCTTGTCTCTCCTTAAACCACAAACGCCCCATTTTCATAGAATAGGTCGCCATCGACGCGAATCTGGCTGTCCTGGCGCATATCGCAGATCATATCCCAATGCACGGCGCTGGTGTTCTTGCTGCCCGATTCAGGATAGCCCGCACCAATCGCCATATGGATCGTGCCGCCGATCTTTTCATCGTAGAGGATGCTGCCCGTGAAGCGATTGATGCCAAAGTTCGTACCGATGGCAAATTCGCCCAGATAGCGCGATCCGGCATCGGTGTTGAGCTGCGCTTGCAGCAGATCATCGTTCTGCTCGGCATGGGCTTCAACCACCTTGCCCTGCTCAAATTTGAGTTCAATGCCGCTGACCGAACGTCCGCTCACAATTGAGGGATAGCTGAAGCGCACCCAGCCATTCACGCTGTCTTCTACCGGGCCAGTGAAGATTTCGCCATCCGGCATGTTGTATTTGCCATCACAGTTGATGAAACTGCGGCCATCAATCGACAGTTTTAAGTCGATATTCGGGCCTTGCAGCGTGATCGCCTTCTTGCCCTTGAGCCAATCAATCTTGCTCTGCTGCAACGTGCCAAGCTGCTGCCACGATTCTACCGTATTCTCACGGTCACAGAAGCACGCGCCGTAAACAAAATCCTCGTAATCTTCCAGGCTCATCCCGGCTTCCTGGGCGAATGCCTGGGTGGGATACATCGCGCCGACCCAGCGCATCTCGCCGCTGGCCGCACGCCGCATACGGGCTTCAAGCAAAGGCCGCCGCGACTTGGCCCACTGTTGCATCTTTGCCCCTGGGATGCCCGTCATGCCGCGTGTGTTGCTGCTGCCGTTCACGCGGATATACACGTCGGCCTTATCGTAATAGAGCGCCTCCATCGGATTGACCCAGTTGATCTGTTCATCGCTGCCATACTTGAGCAGCGAGCGCGTCATGGCATCATCGTTAAGCATCAGATGAGGATTGCCGCCCGCTTTGATAACCTCTGCGTAGATGGAGCGCAGGATTGGCAGCGAGGCTTCATCGCCCAGGATGCCGACCCAATCCCCCGCCTTGACCACCGTAGAATAATTGACCAGCAAACGGGCCATACGATCTGTACGAATATCCGACATAAAATGCTCTCCTAAAAATGAATATCAGCCGTGCAGCCCAAAGCCGCTTGTCTTGACAGTGGCTAACGTTAATCCACGAGACAGCATTTTTCCAGGGGGACAGGCGTGTGAGGCGGTTGCCATTCTGGGGTCGTCTGTCTATCATTAGAGGAGATTGTTCGCAGCAGCCGGATCACATGTCAGACGGTTTGGTGCTTGCTCCATGTGTCGGAAAGGCTTTTCATGTCCCAACGCCAAACGAACAGTGATCTCCCTCCTAAGCCACCAAAACGGGAGAGTCCGCCCGCCCCAGGGTCAGGCCGCATCCTACCGCGCCGCCGATTGACGCCCGCCGCCCGATTGGGAAGCCAGCTTCTGTTTATCGTGCTGGTCGTCATCATGCTTGGGCTGATCACCTTCCCGCTGTGGCGCACCCGCGTCTTCCCAGACCCCGTGACCACGCGCTTTAGCCAACTGCCCGCTGAACAACAGAAGGCTATCAACAGCCTGCCCTCGGACGAGCGCAATGCCCTGCTCCAACTGGCCGAGCAGAACCCACAGCAAGCGGCTGATACGGCTGTCGCGCTGCTGGATATACCGCTCTCGCTATCGGACGATATTCGCTTTTTGCTGCCCGTAGGTCAGGTTCCCACGCTGATCCGCGAAGGAACCTTCTCACAGATTGATGTGATCCATGGGGCCAGCGGCACAGCGCAGGTTTACAAGAGTGGGACATCATATTTCCTGAGTCTGATTGATATGACGGTGACACCAGGGCCGGAGCTTCATGTAGGCTTCGCTGCCGATGCTGCGCCAACCCTTGCCTCGCGTGCGACTTGGTTTGATGCTGGCGTCCTCAAAGGCCAGCTTGGGAATATGGTCTACAAGCTGCCTAACACCTTCAAAATCGATTCGTATAAAAGTGTCGTCATCTTCTCAGGCAAGTACGGCACGATCAGCAGTGTCGCGCCGTTTGGCCCATGATGGAACGCATGGTTTTGGGCGCAGGGTGCTGCTAGGGTGTTCGTGATCGCGTGCTATCGATTTTTGCATCATGTAATGGGCGACCCATGGGTCGCCCCTACGATAATCCCGCCTTAAATTGAAATGGCATCCCTCCAACATTTAGTGCTCAAAACGATCCAAATTCGAGCCTCAAAATGCCCCGTGCCGCCACTGACCCCCGACCATCGTTGCCAGAACACGAGTCTCAAGAATCTCATCGCCCGGCAGCGTGGGCAGGTCACGATCCAGCACCACCAGATCGGCCAGATAGCCCGCTGCCAGACGGCCCAGGCGGTGCTCAAGCCCTGCGGCATAGGCCGGACCAAGTGTGTAGCCTTCCAGGGCTTCGGCCATCGTCAGACGCAGATCGGGATACCATCCGTCCGTGCCGGGCGTTCCATCGCGGCGGCGGCGCGTCACCGCTGCATGAATGCCCCACAACGGATCAAAATGCTCGACAGGCGCATCAGAGCCGAACGACAGCATCACGCCCTGATCGCGCTGAAGCCGTGTGTTATACGCCCACTGGCTGCGAGCGCCCCAGTACGAATCCGCCATATGCATATCTGAGGTGGCATGAAGCGGCTGCATTGAGGCGATGATGTGCAGTTCGGCCAGACGATGCTTATCCTGCGGATGAATCACCTGCACATGCTCGATACGATGACGCCGCTGTGAGGGGGTTTCGCCGCGTGCTGCCTCTTCCTTGCGGAGGGCCTCGAAAATATCGAGGACATCATGCACCGCTTTATCGCCAATCGCGTGAATCGTCGTGGGCAGGCCCGCAGCACTGGCACGGCTGGCGCAGGCATACATCGTCTCTTTATCCACGACCACGAGGCCATAATTATTCGGTTCGCCTTCATAGGGCTCGATCATCAAGGCGGTGCGCGGCCCAAGCGCTCCATCCGCAAACATCTTCAAGCAGCCAATGCGAATCCACTCATCGCCAAAGCTGCCGTGAATGCCCAGATCAAGCGCCTGCTGGAGCCAGGGTTGATTGATATGCTTAACCACGCGTAGGCCCAATTCGCCGCGCCCACGCATAATTTGCAGGGCATCCATGCATGAGGGATTGTCATAATCGTGAAACCCTGTGATGCCAAACGCCAGCGCCCGTCTTTGCGTCTCGCGCATCATGCTTGCGAGATCATGCGGAGTAGGCGCAGGAATGAGTTTGGACACCAGCCGCATCGCCGTTTCAAACAGGATGCCAGTGGGCTGGCCGCTGCTGTCACGAACGATCTGGCCGCCTTCGGGATCGGGCGTGCTGGCCGTGATGCCCGCCCGCTGGAGCGCCGCGCTGTTCACCCACGCTGCATGGCCGCTCTTGGCCTGCAAAAAGACGGCACAATCGCCCGTGACAGGATCGAGATCGGCGGCGCTCGGAAATTGACGATCCGGCCAGAAATCCTGCGTCCAGCCGCTGCCAAAAATCCAACTGCCAGGGGTCGATTGTGCCACCCGCGCCCCCACGCGCTGAACGGCCTCTTGACGGGTCGGGACTTCGTAGACATCGACGGAATGCAGCGCTATCGTCAGCCATTCCCAATGAATATGCGCGTCCGTCAGGCCGGGGATGACGCTGTGTCCCTGCACATCGTGTTTTTGCGTGCGGGCTGAGGCCAATGCGAGAATCTCATCGTTCGTGCCCGCCGCGACAATATTCTCTCCGATGAGTGCAAGGGCCTGCACGCGAGGTTGGGCGGCGTTCTGCGTGTAAATATGTCCGTTATAGAGGATGCGATCAATGACCACGACAAGACTCCTAAGTGTCTGTAGACCTCTAAAAATCAATAGAGCGCAGCCGAGACACCAGCAGTCGTTCTGCTTTTGCGGCCTCGGCTGCGCCCTTCCCACCACCACTCGTATCTCTTTTGCTCGCTTTAGAAAGAATTCACTTCGGCCAATACCGCTTTGACCTCATCAGCACGAACCGTGTTGTTGATACCAATGCGTGTCACAGACAAGGCGGCCAGCTTTGCGGCGACGCGCAGCGACTTATGCAGATCGTCGCCCGTTTGCGCGAGGCTGGCGAGAAGCGCTGTCGCAAACACATCACCTGCCCCTGTTGGATCGACCTCCTGCACCGGATAGGCGGTATAGGACTGCGGTGTGCCATTGTGATAATACACTCCGCCGTTGGCCCCATCGGTGACAAACAAATGCTTTACAAGGCCCGCATACTCTTGTTCCAGTTCCGGCGCTTCGGCAATATCCTGGCGGCTCATGACGACAATATCGACAGCCCGCAGCACCGCCTCGTTGTCAAAGCGCTTGAAGCGAACACGGCCTTTATCGTCCCAGCGGCGCATCCAGCCCTGCGGCGTCAGCATCACCGTCGCATCCGGGAACATGAAGGCGATTTCCGGGTCAATCTCATCCGCAATCGGCGCAAGATGCACATAACGGGCCGATTGGACGGACGTAGGAATATCATCCGGGCGAATCGGGCTGGCAACGCCGTGAATATACTGAGTACGATGTGACCCCTCGTAGATATTCTCAAACGTCGTCGTCTGGGCGGCAGGAATGATCACACAGTGCGTGCAGTCCAACGCCTCAAGCAGCGGTTCCTCACGGGCCGCCGACGTGACCAGAATCGGATCATAGGCGAACTGCCGCGCCACAGACATCCCATAGGAAACCGTCCCGCCAAGCACACGGCCCTGCGGCGTAATGTCTGCTGTTATGTGGCCGATAATCAGATAGGGCGACTCACTCATCGGCATTTGCTTTGCGTGAAATCGTCACTTTACGATTGTCGCCTTCCCCGATGCTCTTGGTCGTCACATCCGGGCGAGCACGCAGCGACAGATGGAGGATGCGCCGTTCGTGGGGCGGCATCGGTTCCAACACGATGGTGCGATTCTGCGCGATGGCCTGATCAGCCATGCGATGCGCCAACTGCTTGAGGCGGATGGCGCGATTGGCCTTGTAGCCCCCGGCATCCACGATGATATTGGCATGGGTTTGCAGGCGGCGGCTGATCATCAGGCGCAGCAGATACTGGATCGCTGTGAGCGTTTCGCCGCGCCGCCCAATCAGGCGGCTCATTTCAACGCCGCCAATATTCAGAATCCAGTGCAGCTCTTCGGTCTCGCGTGTCGGCTCGGCGCGATGGATGGTCACAGTGCCTTCCAAGTTCATCTTGATGAGAAGCTGTACGAGCAGCTCCTTGCCAACACGGGCCGTTTCATCGGCATCGGCTTCCATGATTTCGGGGCCGACGGGGGCGGCAATATCATCATCGTTGGGTTCATAATCATACTGATGACCGCCAGCATCACGATCACGGCGCGGGCGCTCCGGGCGATCTCCACGCGGCCCATTGTCACGGCGCGGGCCGCGATTGTTCGGCTCACGGCGATCCGTCCAACCAGGACGATCAGGGCTTGACGGACGCACACCTGTATCAGGCCGTGCCGCACGATCCGCACTCGGCGGCGCATCGGTGGGCGCGGGTGGGCGTGCTCCCGAAGCAGGCCGATCAGGACGTGGCGCACCACGATCTGGCCCCTGGCGATTGCCCGCAGGCCGATCCCCGCCACGCGGTGGCGGCCCATCGCGGCGCGGGCCACCCGAACGAGACCCACGCGAGGTATTAGTCGATTTCGTTGGGTCAAATCGTTCATAATCTTCGGGACGAAATGGCGCTTCCGCTGTGGGATAGTCGTTGTGTTCGGGCATCCCCATCGGTGAATAGGTCGTTGTCTCTCGATGGGAGTTCATCAACACGAGCCGCACCCGTGCGGGACGTGCGCCAATGCCCATAATGCCTCGGCTGGCTTCCTCTAGAACCTCCACCATGACATCGGACGCGCTCACGCCGAGTTCGGCAAGGCCCGCTTGGATGGCTGCCTCGACGGTCTCGCCCGTTTTTTCAATAGATGTCATTCTAAAAACCCTTTGTGTAAAAAGAGGCGGATTGCATCGTATACAGTCCGCCCCCAATCGATCTCACTGTTTATAGGCCCATGTGCTCATCCATTATGAATGAAACACAGCAAAATGGGAAACTTCTCGATCGAGAAGTTTCCTATTCTGTCATCGTCTAACGACGGACCTTCTTTTTTGTCTTTTTACCGATCTCGTCACCGTTGGTCGCACTTAAGGACGCGCCTGCCACCGCAGGCTTGCGCCCTGCTGCCGGAAGCTCTTCAATGACTTCGGTGTTCTTGGATTTGCCGCCTGCGAAGACACGCTCCATCGCACGTTTCCCGATCGGGCTGTATTGCAGGATGCTGATGAGATTGCCCGTGATGAAATAGATCGACAGACCCACCGAGAATGACAGCGAGAACACACCGAGCATAATCGGCATGATCGTCGTCATCGAGCGGTTGATGGCTTCGGTCTGGTTGACCTCAGTGCCTTCAGTGGGGGCCTGCGTCTGCGGCATCGCCAGTTTGGACTGGAAATAGGTTGTCACCATCACCAGCAGCGGCAGCACTAACGCATAGGTCGGGTTCAGCGGCGGGGTCGGGGCCTGGGTCAGGTTCATACCCAGCCACACATGCTTCAAGGGGATAAGTGTATCCAGCCCTGGAATGAGCAGTCGATCCGCCAGATCGACCAGTTGATACGGCGTATAGGCCAGCGCAAACGCAATCGCTGAGTATAGGGCAATCATGATGGGCAGTTGAATCAGCAGCGGCAAACAGCCTGTGAAGGGACTCACGCCCGCTTCACGGTAGAGCGCCATCTGCTCCTGCACCATCTTCTCGCGGACTTCCGGCTCTTTCTCGCGGCCTTTGTACTTCTCCTGAATTTTCTTCAAGCGCGGTTGCAATTCCTGCATCCGTTGGGACGACTGCTGCTGCTTGGCGAAAAGCGGATAGGTGATCATACGAACGAGAATCGTAAAGACGACAATAGAGACGACGATATCCTTGTTGAAGATGGAATACATCCAGGTCAACAGGGTGACAAACGGGTTCAGGATCAGATCCCACATGGCCTAATGTTCTCCAACACTAACGAGAGTAGATCCAACCCTGATACCCGCTGTCCGGGTTCAATGGGAAGGCAATCGCCAACCGTGCCGTATCGACGGTTCCGATGACGATCAAGGGTTCACTGATATCCAGGCTATCGCTCGGTTCGAGCAGCAGCATATCCGACAGAATTTCAGGACGTCCGTCGAGTTCACGACGTTTGACGAGTTCGCCCGTCTTGCGTGTCAGCCAATAGACCGATCCATCGCGGCTTGCCGCCACGACATAATCGCCTGACACAATCGGCCCAGGCCGAATGCCACGCGAGGCCACTTTCAATGACCAGACAGCGGTCATATCCGTCGGATTGATGGCATAGACGGAGCCGCCGAGGTCAGTGGCATAGAGGACGCCATCAGCGAGGACGGGCGTGCTCCAGAACCAGTTATTGCCCTCGAAAGCAGCAAGAATCTGGCCATCTTTGGAGATTTTAAACATCTTGTGGTCGAAACTGCCGATATAGACGGCATCGGCTGTCACCAGCGGCGATGCGCCCACCAGACCGCCGAGATCAACCGACCAGACCGGTGCGCCTGTTTCGGCATTATAGGCATACAGAAAATGATTGATGCCTGATACATACAGGATACCATCCTGAATCACAGGGGCTGACCAAACACCCTCAGGCACAGACGCCCGCCAGAGTTCGGTGTATGTATCACGATCCAGCGCCACCACATCCCCATACTTGAGGGACGCATAGATGATAATATCGCTCGCCACAAGGTTGGCAATGGCCGGGCTGCTCAGCGGGATGCCTTTGGCGTCGGGCGGATCAATCAGCGCCCCCTTGAGATCGACCTTGAGGAGGCGGTTGTTAGCGGAGGGAAACAGCAGATAATCGTCATCAAGACGAAGAGGCCGACCAAAAAACTCGGCATGTTCTTTTGAGCCGCCATCGATAATCCAGCGGCGTGGATTGCCATTCTCATCATTGCGAACGCGCCCCTCAGAGTCTTCGAGCTGTGTGACAGAGCCGTTAGACGGATCGAGGAGAGCGACGATAGTGTTATAGCCGACAACGATGCGGGTACGCCCGCCCATTTCGACTGTATCGAGCATCGGCCAACTTGTGCCGATGCGCGTGCTGCACCCGGCTGACACGGCTGCCAACAGCAGCGCGACCAGCATGAGGGGGCGTCTTGTGTGACGTGTAAAGGCGTTCAAACTCTCGACTCCCTGGGAGGCACAGGATCAGCTCCGCCGGGGTACATGGGTTGGCAGCGCCAGATGCGCCACAAGCCCAAACGTAACCCACGCAGCAGTCCGTGAACGGCGATGGCTTCGTACATATATTCGGAACAGGTCGGTGTGAAACGACAGGCGGAAGGCAGAAGGGGGGAGAGGAATCGCTTATACAGGCGAATAGATTTGAGGGCCAGCCATGTTAACATGCTGTATCATCCTTCTGCATAATCAGACCCGCTTGTGTACAGAGAGTGAGGAGGGCCGCTTGAAGGGCCACAAACGACTGCGTCATGCCTGCGGGTCGTCCAATGACGACCACATCAAAGCCCTGACGCAGTTGACCTTGCAGTCGGTGGATGATATCACGAAGCTGACGACGCAGACGATTGCGGTGAACGGCCTTACCCAACCGCTTGGGCGTAATAAAACCGTAGCGATTGTGCAGCCAACGACCCGGGGCAACGCTGAGGATAAGCCAAGGGTGATGGTAGGCTCGTCCCACCTCACGAACACGCTTAAAATCGTCTTCTTGCCGCAGACGATACCGCCGCCGCATCATCGAAGATCCTACGACGCATTCCAGTTGATTTTCTTCACATGATTCGGTGTCACCGTGAGCTGATGACGTCCAGCAGCGCGACGTGCTTTCAGCACCTTGCGGCCACCTTTGGTCGCCATACGCGCCCGGAAACCATGCACACGTGCCCGACGCCGTTTCTTCGGCTGGTACGTCCGTTTTGTTGACATTTTGTCTTATCCTTATTAACTCTTGCACAGGCAAATTCTCGCACAACGGGCCGATTATAGAGGCATGATGCCTGTAAATCAACCCATGCTTCTCTCATTATAGCGTCCGCTTAACACTCCCCCCTATACCGAGAAAGAGGCATTATGCTATACTCGAAGCTTCATGTGCATTCCTCTATTGACCAGGACCTCAATTTTCCTTGGATTCGGCGGTTGCCTGCTTTCTTGATCCTCGCACGACGACATCCGTTGGTGGACGCGCCGCCCTCCCCCTTCTGGACAACTATGGAGGCGTTCGCCTATGATGACTCATGCCTTGACCCGCTCATTCAGCCTGAGCGAAGATGACGTTGACTCGCTCGTGAACCTGCTGCTGGAACGCGAGACACCCATGACCACTGAGCAGCTTGCGCTTATTTTGCTTGAGCAGCGTCTTCAAGCCGAGCATGACGCCCTCGAAGCCCGCTATCGGGATACCCAACTCTACAATCCCGCTCACACTTATACCGATGGATCACGCCTGATCTTCCCGCAGTTTGATTACGCGACAGCCACCGTCAAACAGGTGCGCCCTGGTGATAATCAGGATTATGGCCCGTATCAGGTCATCGCAGTTGAATTTGATGCTGCCATTCACAACACCAATGGCGCAGCGCCGCGTGAATTTGCCGCTGGCCTGACCATGCCCCATGCTTTGATTCAATCCGCTGCTGACCTGGATGCGGCGGAAGCTCCTAATATGAGCGCCTCCGAAACCCTCGAACAGGGCCGTAACGTCATCCTCAGCACCCTGCAAACCGCTCTCAAAGCCCGCACCGAACTGATGCAGATGGCGGGGCAGTGGTTTGTGCGCGATCTCGTCATGGATGTTGATATGGGAACCATGCACCTGACCGAAGCTGTGCTCGATATGAACAACGGCGGCCCCCTCTCGCCCGAAGAAATTCTGGGGCAGATTGGCGGCCTGGGCAGCGCGGGTATGGGCTTGCAAATCTTTTCGCTCAATCTTGCCATGAGCAAAGATGGACGCTTTGACGAGGTTGGCCCATCGGGACAAATTCGCTGGTATCTCACCCGGATGGAGCCGACCATCGTGCGGGCCGTACCGGAGTGGTTGGACTATCGAGAAATCCCCTATGATGAGGATTTGCTGACTGAAGATATGATCGACCTGGAAACTGAACTCGATGATGAACTCACCGATATCGATTTTGAAGGCCGTTTGCGCCGCGCCACCACCACGCTGCTCTATCCGCACCGCCGCGCCGGGACGCTGCCGCTGAATGCCAAAACGCGCATGATTTTCCCGTCGGCCCGCACGCCACGCATTTATGTTGAGTTGATCGACACCAGCGACAACGAGTCCTTCACGGGCTGGGTGGTACATGAGCATAAGTATGTGTATGGGCTGGAGCCGTTTTATACCAAACATCGCTTTCCAGTGGGCGGACGTCTCACGGTTGAACAGGGCGACAAACCCGGCCAGATCAAACTGAGTTTTGAGGGGTATAAGGCCCGCACCGAGTGGATTCGCATGTTCGTGCCAAGCCCCGATCAAATCCTGTTTGAAAATCGCAAACGCGCCATTGGTGCGGCCTACGATGATCTATTCATCTTCGGCGTCGATGAATTGAGGCCGCTGGATCAAATGGTGAAGGCGCATCGGAATAAGACGATGGTCACGATCCTTCGCACCCTGATGACGGAATTGGGCAAGCTCTCGCCGCAGGGGACGGTGCATGTGACAACGCTGTACAGCGTCTTCAACGTGATTCGCCGCTCTCCGCCGGGGCCGCTGTTTGCCATCTTACGCGCCAATTCTGACTTTGAGGATGTGGGCGATCATTACTGGAAATTGAGCAGTCAAGAAAGGGGGTAAACCCATGCAGCCTGGTAAACCGAGCGCACTGGTGAAACCAACACTCGAAACCAAATTTCACATTGATTACGACTGGTGGTCGCGTGACCGTCCGAGTGATCTCAGGACGTATCTTTTGAGCCACCTGCCGCCGGAGAAGCGGGCGTATTTCCAGACCAAGACCACTGCCGATCAGACATTGGATTATATCCACCCTGAGACCGCCGAAGTGTTCCGCCTGGATGAGCTGGGGCTGGCCCTGCAAGAGGCGGCCAATGTGCCTGATTTCATCAATACGCATACGTCGCTGGTGGACAGCCTGTTCCGTGTCTTCATCGCCAGTAGCAACCAACCGCGCAGCCCGCTGGAACTGGCCCAAGCCACCGGACGGGATGCCCAGACGATTCTCAAAACAGTGGGCGGCCCAAAAGTCTACATGGGCATTCGTCCGTATTTACATTCCTAAGGAGACACTTGTTATGGGCCGTGTGGTGAATACAAATGCCCCTGCCAAGCGCCGCAGTCATCTGATGCGGACGATTGCTGAAATCTTGCGCGGTCTGGGCCAGAAGAAGGGCCTGGATGACGAAGTGAAAGACATGGTTGCCACCATCATCCTGTCACTGCGCGAGATTGACGAGACGATAGGTGAGTCGGTCAAAGCCTGGGAGAAGCGCAATTACTACAAAAAAGCGTCTGATTTTGAGGAGAAATGGTGGTGGTCCCAGGCGCTGCGCCCCTCGCTGGAAAAAATCCTGCGCGAGGACAAATGGGAAGATTTGCCCATGATCATGCTCAAGCTGCTGCCGCACTTCTCGGATATTGAGATTAACAAGGCCATGCGGAGCGAGAGCGATTGGCATGGCAATTACGATATCGTGATGCCGCAGTTAAAGTAAGACACGCTGTTGGGACGGCCTTCTGGTCGTCCGTCATGTGTTTCGACGGTAGACGCACAGCATCGCATCCCATACACACCAAGTTAAGCAAATCGAACCTGCTTGATCTCTCTTATGCCCTGTCGTCAGGGGTTGAGTAATCATTCACCTCTTCATGCGAATTTTAGGTTCGTAGGGGCAGGATGCATCCTGCCCAATGAACTTTGGCCCTTTTTTAGACCGAGACGGACGTTTCACCCGTTCAGATGCTTTTTTAGGGTGATTTTTTGCCATGTTGTCCGGTGTTACCGAGTAACTGGCATTAAAGTCAGCGGATGGAAGAA
>Ga0105044_10007872_pt1 | contig 14682 bp, 14 predicted proteins | sample MAT01_FD_78092 | JGI IMG/M metagenome (GOLD analysis project Ga0105044, IMG submission 78092) | Freshwater microbial communities from Lake Fryxell liftoff mats and glacier meltwater in Antarctica - MAT-01 | ecosystem: Environmental > Aquatic > Freshwater > Ice > Liftoff microbial mat | place...
ATGTTTGGTCTGTTCCAACACTCATAATTCTATAGTAAGATTGTCCTTGTGTTGGAGTTTCATCTACATAAGAATAAAATAGATTTACACATAAAGAGGAGCCAACACGGTCTTTAAAACCTAAAGCTTCATAAGCAACACCATCTGCTGAACGTTCTACAATGAAAATTCCATCTTTTTCGTCGTTTTGAACCAACCATCTCACAAAAGTTTTACCTGTGTTAAATACAGGAGAAAAGGAGATTATTGGACTTTGCTTTTCTTCTAACAATTGTGCGCTTCCAGTTAATCCAGTACCCATTTTATTCTGCGCATTTACAGAATTTGAATTGATTGCTGTTAGGACCATTGAGAACATTATTAGTTGAAATATTCTGCTGGTTTCGATGTTTTGCTGCGTTTCCATAATAAGTAGTTATTGAAGTGTGTTAAGGTTAGTGCTTATTGATACGTAAAGATATTTTGCATGTTTGCCTAAGTCTCCCGAATTTACCTAGACTCATTACAGAAGTAAGAAATACATTACTCTGTACTTAATATTTTTTAACATAGATAGTAACCCTCGCGTAAATTAAGGGTTGTAATTAGAATGTGCTTTTACATTATTGCAACTTCTTGATGTAAGAAAAAAATCAGAATGATAATTAGAGCGTTTGTATTTAAATAAATCAGGAAAATGCTATATTTTAAGAGAAATAGCAGGAAGAGTTAAAACAAAAAACCCTGCACAAATTAAATTGTAACAGGGCTTTTTGCAAGTTAAGGGTTAAGGTAACTTTTACATTCTTTTGATGAGTTTCACCATTTTCTTTTCGTCATTTTGGGCTACACTTAAAAAGTAAACACCCGGCTTCATTCCTTTTTCGTCTTTATAGAAGAACTGCTGTGTTTTTGATTTCTCGCAGTTCACTTGTTCTTCATACAATACTTCTCCTTGCACACTCATTAGTTTCAGTTTAGCGCTTCCATCTTTCGGAACGGTATATTCAACTGAAAAATCTTTAATGAATGGATTGGGTTGAGCCGCCGAAATACTTATTACTTCTTCTCCAGTAGATTCAACATTTACAGGTGTAATCATGGAATATTCTTCATTCCCACGAGAGTCTGTTAATTTTACTCTGTAATAATTGGTACCAATAGAAGGTTTACTATCAATCCACTTATAAGTTAATAAATCATTGCTATTTCCAGCGCCTGGCTTAGTTCCTATTACTTCATAAGTAGTTCCGTTTACAGATCTTTCTATGGTAAATAATTCATTATCAATTTCCATTGCTGTTAACCATTTTAGTTCAACTGTATTTCTTTGTACTTCCGCATCAAAAGTGAGTAAACTCATAGATATTTGTTGCTGAATGGCTTCCGTTTTAGCTGCTTTTATAAAACTGTAAGGCGGTTTTAAACTTGAATATTCTGTCGCAATCCAGTTAGAAGAGCGTACCATATTACTAATTCTAACTTCATCAATTTGTCCACCGAAATAATAGATTTTACGACTTGGCTCACGACCAATTTGCAAAGGTTCTGTGCTTCCTGCCATACTCAATTCTGTGCGGATGCCTCTATCGCGAATACCATTTATATATGTTACCATTGAATCTCCACCATCAGAATAAACAGCTGCAACATGATACCAAACATCTTTTTGAAGTTCCATTCCACCTTCCTCCCCAACTATTCCCGCTGGATTAGAATTTTCGTTTCTAACTTCAAATTCTAATTTATGTTTTTTACTAACGGATAATCGATAGCCGCCATTAAATCCATTTTGATTTGAAAGAATTGTTACTTCTTTATTTCCGTTTAAGTTTATCCATGCCGATAAAGTAATTTCTCCTGTTATATCAACATCTTCTGGTGTATTTAAACAAGGAAATTGACTTGAATTTTTCTCCGCTGCAACATATATATCTTTGTCTACAGGAGTTCCAATAACTTGAGCAAATTGCGTTGCAAATGGAATCTTGCTACTTAATGCTCCTTTTAAATGCCAAACGCCTTTGTAAGTCTTATTCCAGGTACTTTGTGTTGTTTCTTCTAATGAGTATTTGTTGTTAAAATACATAAAGATAGAACGAGATTGCTTTTTACTCAATGAATCCATGCGCACCCAAACCACAATTTCTCCAGAAACAGGATTGTAATTTTCAATTTCGTAATCTAATAAGGTAACTCCATCAGCTTTTGTAAACCGTATGTCAGCGCCTTTATCGCTTACAACTTTTCCTCCGTTTGATGCGGATCTTAAGTCATCATCTTTCAATGAAACCATTACTGGGAAATCTATCAAGGTTTCATTTCCAACAATAGCTCCACCGTCAATATTCAACATTTTACGATGTTTGAATTCGGCCAATGTTTCCATACCATTTACCCTATTGTTCGCAATAGATTTTTCTACATCTCCAAGGGTATTGTATAGCAGCGAAACTGTAAATACACCAAGTGCGAATGCACCTGCTACAGCAACATATCTCAATCGGTTTTGTACCGATACTTTTGTCTTTACTTTGGGAGCAAGGCGTGTAAATTTTCTTTTCATAATGTGTTATTTTGAAAATTGGTAGTGGTTATTATTATTTAGAAATAGTTGTTTCGCTGGCGGAAGAAGATCCACCATTAGGATTTTTTTCGTTTTTAACTTTTACTACAGCGCTGTATTTGTAGGTGTTATCTGCACCTACTTGCATTACTCGGTACAAGCTTGTTCCTGAAAATGGCTCTTCATCAACAAAAGAATAAAAAAGATTTACTGATAGTTCTGTTCCAACACGGTCGCGAAATCCTAAAGCTTCGAAATCTGTTCCGTCTTCTGAACGTTCAACAACGAAAATTCCATCTTTTTTATCGTTTTTTACCAACCAACGAACGTATGTTTTACCATCTAAATGAACTGGTGAAAAGGAGATAAATGTATTTAAGGAGTCTTCTGTTAAACTTCCTTTTCCACCAAAGCTGGTTGTCTTTGCTCCAGTTTGTGCCGAAGCATTAACTGTAACAAGGCATAAAAGTAAAGTGGAAAATAAGAATGTAAAAATATTAGATTTCATGTTGTTTATTTTTAATGTATGATACGCAGGATTGAATTCCTCGTTTTCAAATTTTGATTCCGATTTTGAAAATTCGTTACTCTTGTAATTTTGATAACTATAAGACAATAAATTATTCTCAGAATGATTGATTCTATTAGCATCCGAAACAAACTGCATTGTTTTTGGATCGAATTTTAGATGTAAGAATGGTGTAGAAAGTTCCATGTGAATGCAATTTTTATATGTTTATAATCTTTTTATCAGTTTAATAGTCTTTTGTTCTTTTGCTTGTGAGAGACTTAGAAAATAAATACCTGGCTGAAGCAATGCTGCACCCGCATATTCAAAATAATTGTCTTCTCCAGTTTTAGGATTTACCGTTTCGGTATGCATCAATTGTCCGCTAATACTGGTAAGCTTCACTTTAATAGACTCTTCTCGGTCGCTTTTAAATACGACAGAAAAATTATCTTTAAATGGATTTGGTTCTACTTTGGTAATTCCAAGTGTTGCCTGAATTGCATCAGAATGAACACTTATAATGTTACTCACATCGCTTTCTCCTTTAAATGAAATGTATCGAAGACGATAAAACGCATTTCCTAAAATTGGTGCTTGATCTATTAAGAAATAATTTTGTGGTTTTTCTGAATTTCCATAAGCAAACTTGCTCGATACTTTCTCGAATTTTAAACGGTCATTGCTTCTTTCTAGTGTAAAGTAGTCTAAATTACTTTCTTTTGCTGTTTGCCAATTTACCGTAACATGTCCTTCTGCAACTCTTGCTTCAAACTGTTCTATTTGAGTTACATTTTTAGAAGCTGTAAATACTTCTTGTTCATCTGCTTTTAAAAACGATTCAGGATCAGATTCTGATGCATAAGCTGTCGCAAGAAACGCACTATTAAATGCTACATTCGCAATTCTTACTTCATCTAATGTTCCGTTAAAGTAACCATGACATTTTTCATTCACCGCACCAAGAACAACGTTTCCTCCTTTTGAATAAGCTTTTGTTGCTTGCACTTCGTCATTCAATTCCCCATTTATGTAAGTAAATAACTTCCCCTCTTTTTCATTGTAAACACCCGCCACACTATACCATTCTGCTGCATTAAGTTTCTTTCCTGCTTTCCCACATTCTGTAGATGTTACTTTTCCGTTTTCATTTATAACTTCAAAAACTAACTTATTTTCTTTATTGAGATAAAAATTACAGCCTCCCTTTTTACAAGAATTAGTAAAAATGTATTGATTATCTAAACTTTCATTTGTTTTTACCCAAGCTGATACCGAAACATCTCCACTAAAATCTAAAGCTTCATTTTTTTCGAAGCTCGCAAAGGTTGCATCGTATGCTAAAAACTCTTTAGCTCCTGCAAATCTACCTTCTTCATCTTTTAATCCAATAGATTCTCCTGCAAATGGTATTCTGCCGCTTACAGTGAATCCTCCATTTAAATGCCAAACCGCAGCATAAGGTGCTCCAAACGTAAGAGGACTTTGCGCATTTACATTATCATCATTTCCATAATATAGAAATAGTTCATGTGCATTTGAACCTGGAAGTAAACTATCTGGTCTCACCCATGCTAAAAGTTTTCCTGAGGTTGGATCGTATCTTTCTATTTCAAAAGGAATTACAGTTAAGCCATCTGCTGCCGTAAAAACAAAATCTTTTCCTTCCTTATTAAAAACTGCTCCTCCATATTCTTGTTGGCGCAGCTCATCAAACCTTACATTTATTAAAACTGGAATTCCTCTTAATACTTCTGTACTTTTAATTTTAACAGGATCAATACTAATTTTTTTACGTCCAATAAAACCTTCTAACTGATTCGTTTTTGGATGAATTTTCTCTTCCAATTGCTGGGCTCTGCTACTGGCCACATTGCCAATAAATTGATAGAGCATAAAAATCCCAATTAATAATCCAGAAAAAGTAAGCACTACGGCAACATTTCTTATTCTGTTTTTTAAGTGAACGGAAGTACGATTTTTTAAATGTAAACGGTGTTTCATGAAATAGATTTAGACTTTTAAATAAAAAGCGAATGCTTATTTTTCGTCAGTTTCAGATTTTGCGTTACCTCCATTAGAAGGCGTTATAGCTGTTTTAACGCGAACAACGTCAGAGTAATTAAAAGAATTATCTACACCAACTTGCATTATACGATAATGAGCAAATCCTTTTGGAGGTGCGTCATCAACCCATGAATAGAAAAGATTTACAGTTTTGTCAGTTCCAATTCTGTCTTTGAAACCTAAAGCTTCAAATTGACTTCCATCTTCACTGCGCTCTACTATAAAGACACCGTCTTTTTTGTCGTTTTGCACCAACCATCTTAAATAGGTTTTTCCTTCAGCGAATACTGGAGAAAATGACATAAAATTATCTACTGAATCTTTTTGTAACGGCTTCGCTTCTGACGGCGGTGCCACTTTAAAGGTTTGTTGAGCTTTGAGCTCCGTTCCTAAAGTTAGTAAACCTATAAATAAGGATACACTTATTAGGTGTTTTAAATTTAATGAAATACGATTAGAGTTGAAGTTTCCCATAACAATGTTTATTTGAATGTTCTCAACGACAAATGTTAAACTGGGGTTGCTTCTTATTCTCTTAGGAATAGTTAACGCATTACATGTGTAAGTTTATTGGATACTTTAGATAAGTTGATTTATACGTAATATGTTGATTATTATTAAAATATAAAATTTACACTTATTAACACTTTCAATTAAGAAGTGTAAGAAACTACGCACACTTTAAAAATCAAACTAACAAATTCACTTTAAAGAAAATTGAACAACATGATACATTATTAAAATGCTTCTATTTTGCAGAAAATATGACTTAATGCTGCTTTCGATTTATAAAAAATTCAATTAAAATATTTTTTTTAGCAGGTGATTTACCAAAACCGAAAGACCTTTATCATAGTTTTTATTGTTGGTTATTATAATATCGGCATCATCTCTGTATGGTCTTAAATATTGATGATAAGAAGGCATTACATGGTTATGCCACTGATATAACACAGTATCTTCTGCATATCCTCGTTCATCTTTATCTCTTTTTAAACGTCGCTGCAGCTTTATCTCATCTTTTGCATCTATGTAGACTTTTAAATCTAACGCATCTCTAATTTCCTTGTAATGAAATATGAATAAGCCTTCCATCACAATTATTGGCGCAGGATGAAGCTCTATTAAATCAGCCTCTTTGGATATATTATTAAATGTGTATTCTTTTATTATCAAAGATTTTCCTTCCGAAAGTTGCTTCATATCTTCGTAAAACGCTGTTCGGTTTATAGAAGTTGGAAGGTCATAATTCACCTGATTGTTGTCATCTCGAAACTGAGACTCTTGTGGTAAATAGTAATTATCTTGAGAAACGATACAAATACTATGTTCTGGCAACAAATGTCGCAAATGTTTCAAAAAAGAAGTCTTTCCTGAGGCACTTCCTCCAGAGATTCCAACGATGTATGGCTTGTCATTCATTGGTGGGCAAAAGTACTGCTTTTTCTGCAGCATGCAACAATGCATTTAAAACAACCAAGGCTGCAGCCTGATTTTTTGTTTGAATTGGAATTGCTAAAAATGCAACAGAAACACTATCTCTTTTGATAGTTTTAATGGGAACTGCAAATCCTTTTGTTGCAATACCATCTGAAAATCTATACGAATCTGTTTTTGCAAATTCCATTACTTTATAGGGCATCAACTTATCAAAAGGTCCAAAAAGCAATTGTTCATTCATCGCTTTTTCTAAATCTCTCCCACTACACATTACTAAATCCTTTTTTGTTAAATCTTCGAGTGAATCATTTATTTGTCCTTGTTCTATTCCTTTAAAAATAACTTCAATATTAAACTTCAATGTTAATGAATCTTTAACGGTGGTATAAAACGAATTCCATTGCTCTAAACTAGTATTATCGACCAAAACAGTAACTTCTTTATTCTTGGCATCGGCTGCAATCTCGAACCAAGACAATTTACGGGTGTCTCTTTGTTTTCTATTGGTGCACGATTCCAAAGAAATAATCAAAATAAGAAAGGAAAAAATTAGTTTCATCTGTTTAATATTACCGCAAATTAAGTGCATTTAATCATTCTAACCCAAAACATACTTTACACCACTACTTAATTTAAAGCGGTATAACTTACATTTGCGCCACATGTCCCTAACAACAGCAACTCAAATTAGTTTAACACTTGCACAAGAACATTTTGTGTTGCTTCCTCAAAAAGCTCTCCTTAGAACTCGCGACAAAACGCTGATTATTGCAGATTTACACTTGGGCAAAGCAACACATTTTCGAAAATCTGGAATTCCAGTTTCCGATGAAGTTTTTAAAACTGATTTATATAAAATTGATGTATTGGTAAATCAATATAACATAGAATATGTATGGGTTTTAGGTGATTTTTTTCACAGTAAAAGCAATTCTGAATGGACTAGATTTCAGGATTGGTTAGCCAATTCATCTTTAAAAAAATGGACAATAATTCCGGGCAATCACGATAAATCAACGCTATCCGAAAGTATTTCAACAAAAATGGAAATTACAGATTCTTTAATTGAACTGAATGGAGTTATCTATTGTCATGAATTTCAAGTAAATGAAAATCCCGTGATAAGTGGTCACATTCACCCAGGAATTTCTTTACACGGAAACGGAAAACAAAAATTGCAAATTCCGTGTTTTCATCAACATGGTCGTAATCTTTTATTACCAGCTTTTGGCTCTTTTACTGGTTTGGCGAAGGTTACACCAGTTAAAGGTGATAGAGTTTTTGGTATAGCTGGAGCATTAATCCTAGAAATTCCATTGGTTGTGTAATTATGGTTTGATTTGCCTTCGTTTGTTTTTAAATGTAGTTACTTTGCAAAAATATAAATTCGAATGAAAATAGCTACCAAGCTGATCCATGCAGGACAATCACCAGATCCATCAACTGGTGCCATAATGACTCCAATTTATCAAACTTCAACTTACGTGCAAGAAGCTCCTGGAGTAAACCAAGGTTATGAATACGCGCGTTCTCAAAATCCAACTAGAAAAGCACTAGAAGACTGTTTAGCAGCAGTTGAAAATGGCAAACACGGTTTATGCTTTGGAAGCGGAGTGGCAGCAACAGATGCAGTAATGAAATTACTTTCTCCAGGTGATGAAGTAATTGCTTCTGACGATATGTATGGTGGAACTTACCGACTTTTCACGAAGATTTTTCAAAAACTCGGTATCAAGTTTCATTTCATTAATATGCAAGATGCTTCTGCAATTTCTGAATACATCAATCAAAACACAAAACTCATTTGGATTGAAACACCTACCAATCCTTTAATGAACATTACAGATATTAAAGCTGCTGCTGCTCTATCAAAAGTTAACAAAACCATTTTAGTAGTCGATAATACATTTGCTTCGCCTTACCTACAGAATCCTTTAGATTTAGGTGCAGACATTGTTTTACATTCTGCAACAAAATACATTGGTGGACATAGTGATGTGATTCATGGTTGTTTGGTTATGAATGACGATACTTTAAGAGAGCAATTATATTTTATCCAAAAAAGCTGTGGAGCTGTTCCTGGACCAATGGATTGTTTCTTAGTCTTGAGAGGCTTAAAAACATTGCATGTTCGAATGAAAGCACATTGTGAAAATGGAAAAGAAATTGCGCACTATTTAAAGAACCATCCCAAAGTTGACAAAGTATTTTGGCCTGGCTTCGAGCATCATCCTAACCATGAAATAGCTAAGAATCAAATGAGAGATTTTGGCGGAATGATGAGTTTTACACTCAAAGACATTAGTTTAAAAGCAGCAAAAAAAGTATTAACAAATACTCATTTATTCGCTTTAGCTGAAAGTTTGGGTGGCGTAGAATCTTTAATCAATCACCCAGCAAGTATGACACACGCTTCTATTCCTAAGGAAGAACGCGAAAAAGTGGGTGTAACAGATGGTTTAATAAGATTGTCGGTCGGTATTGAAGATATTGAAGATTTAATTCAAGATTTGGCGCATGCATTGAACGCTTAAAAGAACCTGTAAAAAGTCAGATACCAAGAGGAACAAGAAATTTTACACCCCTTAAAATTAAGGTATTTGAGGCTTTAATTTTTAAAGTTCATCGAAGATAGGTTGCTTTTTAGTAGTTCCCCCTAAAAGAATATTTATTAAGAAATGCACTAAACCGAGTATTTATTTGTTATTTTTGCATTCAACCAGCTTAAATCGTTTTAGTATGAAGGAATTTTCACAAAATGAAGGCGAATTCAATGAGTCAGTAAGTAGATTTGAGCAGATGTTGAAACGAAAGGAACGGTATTATTTTGATCGTGATGATTTAGAAGATATCGTAGAATTTTACATCAATGTAAATCACCACCAGAAAGCCCTTAAAGCCATTCATTTTGCTGAAGGACAATTTCCTGATACCACTTTCTTTACCTTAAGGAAATCTCAGTTACTTTCTGCCAATGGTCAATACGATGAAGCCTTGAAATTACTCAACGACCTAGAAATATTCGAACCTGGAAATCCAGAAATATTTGTAACTCGAGGAAGTATTTTTGCCATGCAAGGTCGTCCTGCAGAAGCAATAGAATCCTACAAATCAGCACTTAGAATTGACAAACGTTTAGAAGAAGTCTATCTTTTTATTGCGTTTGAGTTTCAAAACATGCTGAAATATGGACAGGCTGCGCGATATTTGCGTAAATGTCTCAAAATGAATCCAGATAATGAATCTGCATTGTATGAAATGTCATTTTGTTTTGATGTTACCAATAAGTTTAAATCGGGCATCAAGTATTTCAAAGACTTTATTGACGATCAGCCATATAACAAAACAGCGTGGTACACTTTAGGACATTTATATAGTAAGAGTCAGGAATTCGAAAATGCAATTGAAGCTTTCGACTATGCTATAATTATAGACGAAAAATTCGCAGCAGCATGGTTCAACAAGGCAAATTGCTTATCAGCCTCCGAAAAATACGAGGAAGCAATTGAATGTTACAAAGAAACATTCAAGCTAGAAGAACCAGATGCTAATACTTTTCTTTACATAGCAGAATGTTATGAGAACCTCGACAATTACAATGATGCACTTAAATACTTCAAGCGTTCTGCAGAAATGGATGAATTCCTATCTGATGCTTGGATTGGAATTGGTGTAGTATTAGATTATTTGGATAGAACACACGAAGCATTGCCTTACATTAAGAATGCTATAACCATCGACCCAACAAGAGGAACGTATTGGTTTATTTTGGGCGACTTGCAACTCAAAATGGGATTTCTTTTAGAAGGGGAAGAATCATATCGAAAAGTATTAGAATTTGAACCAGAAAATACAGAAATCTGGATATTCTTAAGCAACTTGCTTATAGATAAAGGCGAAATCCAAGAAGCAAATGAAATTATTCAAGAAGCTATTGAAGTTCACCCTATAAATGCACGAATTAAATATCAACAAGCAGAAATAGATTTACATCTTGGAAATCAGCAAGAAGCATTGGTGCATGCCGCCGAAGCGTTTGCTTATGATGTCGATTTGTATGAAAAAATTCAAGATGAATTACCAAAGTTCGCAATGAATAACGAAATTCGCGGACTTTTAGAAAAATTTAAAAATTAATATGACCAATGTAAATATTCCCTTTTTACCTGAACGTGAAGTAAAACCGAGAAATTCGGGAGTAACTATGATGATGGATAAAGGATTAAGTATAAGACAAGCCGAAGACTTCCTTGCTTCTTCATCAGCATTCACAGATATAATTAAACTTGGTTTCGGAACTTCAGTAATTACGCCCAATTTAAAAGAGAAAATAAAACTATACAAAGATGCAGGAATGCGTGTTTATGTAGGAGGAACTTTGTTTGAAGCCTTTGTTGCGCGGAATATGTTTAAGGAATATGTTGAATTTATTGAAAGTTTAGGAATTGATACCACAGAAGTTTCTGATGGTTCTATCATTCTAGACCATAAAAAGAAATGCGACTTCATTTCTAAACTTGCCAAAAAATTCCATGTGCTTTCTGAAGTTGGTTCCAAAGAAGCGGGTATTTTAATTTCTCCCTCCAAATGGATTTCCATGATGAAAGCCGAGTTAGATGCAGGTTCTAAAATGGTAATTGCAGAAGCAAGAGAAAGTGGAAATGTTGGAATATACAGACCAAACGGAACGGCTCACTCAATGCTGGTGAATAGAATAATGGCAAAAATTCCCTCAGAAAAAATACTTTGGGAAGCTCCAATAAAATCGCAACAAGCTTGGTTTATAAAGTTAATTGGTGCAAATGTTAACCTCGGAAATATTGCTCACGATGATGTTATTCCTTTGGAAACATTAAGACTTGGTCTGCGCGGAGATACTTTTTTCCAGCACCTTCCCGAAGATTTAAAGAAATTAAAACAAATGGTTTAAATATGAAAGAAATTTCCGTTAGCGAACTTAATGAGTTAAGAAAATCTGAAATGCCTTATCAATTAATTGATATACGCGAAGATTTTGAAGTTGAAAATGTAAACATTGGAGGTTTATGGATTCCAATGGGAAATATTCCAATGGAAATGCAGCAAATAAGAAAAGATGTTCCAGTTATCATTCATTGCAAAAGCGGTGTTCGGTCGGCAAATATCACAAAATACCTTGAAATTCAAGGATTTGATAATGTCTCTAATCTTCAAGGTGGTATTTTTGCTTGGATTGACCAGATAGATCCTTCTCTTTCTAAATATTAATCGGGTGCCAGATTATGGAATAATTGGTAAAAGTCTAGTTCATAGCTTTTCACCACTTTTTTTTGAAGAATATTTCCAGGAAAATAAAATTGAAAACACGAGTTATTCTAGTTTTGAATTAGAACAAATTGGATTACTTCCTCAATTGCTACTTGATAATCCGACTATTGCAGGACTTAACGTTACAATTCCATATAAAATAGAGGTTTGTACATATGTAGATGAGTTGTTTGGCCCCGCTGCTGGATTAAATGTTGTGAACACCTTAGTTATTGAACGAAATGTTGCTGACTTTGAAGGCCAAAAAACGAAAGGAATTAAAGTAAAAGGGTTCAATACTGATATTTATGGTTTTAAAGAAAGTATCAAACCTTTATTAAGACCAAATTTTGAAAGAGCTTTAATTTTGGGCACTGGAGCAAGTGCTACAAGTATTGCTTACGTTTTGTTTAAATTAGGAATTGACACTTTATTTGTGAGCAGAAATCCACAAGGGGAGCAGGAAATTGCTTGGGAAGACGTAAATGAATATGTAATTAAATTCCATCCATTTATTATCAACACCACTCCAATTGGACAATTTCCAAATGTTAACACCAAGCCTCCTCTGCCCTATTCTAGCCTAACAGACAAACATTTGTTGTATGATTTAGTGTACAATCCAGAAGAAACTGCTTTTCTAAAAGAAGGGATATTATTTGGAGCCAGTACTTTTAATGGAAGCGCTATGTTAAAACTACAAGCACTCCAAAGTTGGAAGATTTGGCAAAATGCAATTTCTAATTTCCAAGACCTGCCTTAACCTCAATGTTAAATACGATTTTTAAATCAACAGGTGATGGAAGAATTGGTAAATCGTTCGTTCCTAAAAGAGTAAACTGAATGGAGGGTAGTTTTATGAACTCTTTTAAATTAATACTTTCAGGAGTAAACGTTATCAATTTCTGATTGGTCTCATCGAGCAATTCCGCATTTGCAAAAATCAATTGTCCACCAGCATCATTCGACATTCTCAAAGACAATCTTTTGAAGTAATTTAAATCTTGATTCGCATTGATGGTGCTTATCTCTACTGATAAAACCTTAGCTTCTTTAACATTGTTAATAGTAAAATCATTCATAGACAAGTATTTTTCAATATTTGTAGCTATAGAAAAATCAACAAATTCTCTTTCTCCAACTAAAGAAATTGTATCCACTTTAAATTCGTTTTGGAACTTATAGTTTATTGTTTTATTTCCACCTACTTTCTTACAAGAAAAAGTAAAAGTTAGAGATCCAAGAACTAAGAATAATAAATACTTCCAATATTTCATTTCACAATTATATACAACGAAGGTAACAATTCAAATTACACTATAAAATTATTTGTATTTTTAACGTGGAATTTCAACACTTTCTATTCCATTATAAATCATGGATTAAAAGGTGTGTTGAATAGAATTTAGCTAATGGAAAAAGAATGGAAATGTAATAATTGCAACAATTGGAATTATGCAAATACGAATGGTTTGTTTTGCTCTTCTTGCGGATCTCCTCATTATTTGGAATCTTTAGAAGAAAAAGAAAGTCTCAAAAAAAGATTAGAAATTAATAACCTAAATATCCCAATTTACCCTCATGATAGGTTAATTATTAAGGGCCTAAAGAATGTATTTAATTTTATTCAGTTTATTTTCTTAGCAATTGTGAGTTTTTTTGTTTGGCTAATTGCAATGGGACCAGGATAGAAATTAATATTCAAATTTCTACTTAATTAAAAGATCGTGATAATTCAATGCTCTGTCTCTATCAATAAAACGAATTAATTCAGGTAAAAACTCATTGAAAATATTGTGGTAAAATAAATAATGTCGCTCTAATTCTTTATGCGCATTTTCCATTCCTGAAGGAAAAACAGAACGTCTCGCCAAACCCGACAAAGCTCGTTTCACACCTTCTACGTGCTGGTAATTGCACAACCAATCCTGCATGCTCATGTAGTGCAATGTATACCTGCACTTTTCTGGAAATTTATCTTTGTATTGATGCAATAAATCATAAGTAGTTTCTGAAAAATCTTTTAAACTTACTTTAGAATATATGTTCCAATTATTCGCTAAAAAATGATCCCCAAAAACGTCCATTACAACTCCTGAAAATTTTCGAAACTTCGGTCTCAATGCTTCTTTTCCTCTCTCAATAATTGGATGTGCGTCTGTAAACATATCTATTTGACGATGCTGAACAATTCCTCTTTTTATTCCTTCGGAATACGTTTCGATTTGCTTTCCTTTTACCGCATCAGCAATAAAATTTCCGATTATTAACTCATGGTCATCGCCTGCTAAATATAAATGAGCTAAATAATTCATTGTGTTTAATTACTTCAAATATACGTTTTCATTTATATTCCTTTCCTAATTAAAAAGGGAATTGTTAACTAAATTTTGGGTACAACACAAATTTTAATTCTCTTTAAAAACTTCCTTGTTTCATAAATTAGTAATAACTCTTCCAAAAATTCATCTCCCCCTTTTCTAAATTTAATTAAATTTACATCACTTAAATTAGGAAATGAAACAATACCACGACCTTCTAGAACATCTGCTCCAAAATGGGGTTCAAAAACACGACAGGACAGGTACAGGAACTGTAAGTAGTTTTGGCTACCAAATGAGGTTTAACCTGCAAGATGGTTTTCCAATGGTAACTACAAAAAAGCTTCATGTAAAATCTATCATTCACGAATTGTTGTGGTTTTTGAAAGGCGATACAAACATTGCCTATTTGAAAGAAAATGGTGTTCGAATTTGGGATGAATGGGCGGATAAAGATGGAAATCTAGGCCCGGTTTATGGACAACAATGGAGATCTTGGACTACAAAAAACGGAG
>Ga0105044_10007876_pt1 | contig 14678 bp, 12 predicted proteins | sample MAT01_FD_78092 | JGI IMG/M metagenome (GOLD analysis project Ga0105044, IMG submission 78092) | Freshwater microbial communities from Lake Fryxell liftoff mats and glacier meltwater in Antarctica - MAT-01 | ecosystem: Environmental > Aquatic > Freshwater > Ice > Liftoff microbial mat | place...
CTGCCGTGACTTTTTCTGTCTCCCACTTCTCGCGATTGATAATCGCTTGGTAGCCTAGGATAATCCCATCGGCTTCCAATCGCGCGATGGCGACATCCACATTCGCTTCTGTAAGATCCAGTAGCCGAGCCATGTCCGCGCGGGGCATGAGTGCGTTTTGTTGGAGGAGATGAATAATGTGGTCCATGAAGTCCCCAACACTAAAAGCTACTCTTCACTTAGCAAGCGCGCTCATCAGTGACGCAGTTGTTCCGTTGTTACCATCTCAGGTTTGGAAGGCAAATTATGTCTCATGAGCGAATGTTACTGGGTGAGTCGCATGAGAGACGTTCCAATAGACCGATCGCCGCGACGGGCGGGAGTTTTCACTTGCCAAAACGAGCAAAGCAGGTGCCATTGCACCGCATGACGACCCATGTTTTCAAAGTTTCGACAAAGCTTCTTTATGACCTGAGTCAGCCGGGCTGGATCCTGCTGAATGTCGCAGTGAATAAGAGTGCGGCGCAGCGAGTGGTCCGAGAGCGGCTTACGAGCAATGCTGCTGCGCAATTCCGAGAGCATAGTGTGCCAGAGGGGACGACACGCTTCCATGGGATCGCTGCTCCGGCCGGACTTTTGGAGGTGGTCTATGCGGCCGAGGTGCAGCGGGATGTGGCGGATCGCCTGGACGAAAATCCTGTCGAAAAATCGCTCATTGATCTCCCGCCGGAGGTGATTCCCTATTTGTATCCGAGCCGCTATTGTGAGTCGGACAAGTTAGTGCGCTTCGCTGCGAAAGAATTTGGCCATTTGCTACCGGGGCACGAGCGTGTGGCCGGCATTTGCAATTGGCTGCACGCGAATATTGACTACCAAGTGGGAATCACCGATGCGCACACGAGTGCCGTGGATTGTGTGACGCTCCGGGCGGGTGTGTGTCGAGATTTTGCGCACTTGGGAGTCACCCTGTGCAGAGCGATGGGTATACCCGCACGCTATAGCAGCGTCTATGCCTACCAGCTCATTCCTCCAGATTTTCATGCGATTTTTGAGGTATGGCTCGGCAGTGATTGGTACTACTACGATGCCACGCGGTTGGCGCCTCAGCATGGATTTCTCCGCGTTGGGAGCGGACACGATGCAGCGGATACTTCCGTGGCTACGATGTCGGGTAGCGTGAATTTTGTCTCGATGGAAATCGCCGTCGAGAAGGTCTCGGCAGAGCGCGTGCACTATGCGGTGGGGCCGGTGAGCTTTTAGGCTATTCGACGAAGGTGAGTTCCTTCGTTACGGGCACAAGGCCGCGCATGGCAGCCTCGCTGAGAAAGCGCCGAATCGCCTCTCTTCCGGTATCTCCGTAGTCGAGCGTGTAGTCATTCACATACATTCCAATGAAGGCATCGGCGAGCGGTTCATCCATACCGCGGGCATGGGCCATGCTGTGGGAGACGGCGGCGGCGCGGTGATCGAGTCCGTAGCGAATGCTCTCCCGAAGGATGTCGGATAGTTCGTGTTGGATGGGAAGGGGAATGTCCTTGCGAATCACATTCCCGCCCAATGGAAGGGGTAGGCCGGTGTTTTCTTTCCACCATGTGCCGAGGTCGCGAACGAGGGTAAAGCCATCGCGCGCATACGTGAGCTGCCCTTCGTGAATGATGAGGCCGACATCCGCTGAGCCATTTTGCAGAGCCTCGAAAATTTTGTCGAATGGCACGACGCTGTGGCGAAAGTCGGCTCCAAGGTAAATCTGAGCGGCAAGATAGGCGCTGGTCATTTTCCCTGGCACGGCGATGAGTTTCTCGCAGAGCCAATCCCGACGGGCATCTTCGGTAGTCAACGAGGCGGCTGTGCTGTCGAGCGTGACAAACATGGGCCCGTATCCATCGCCCATGCTGGCACCACTGGGGAGCGGCGAATAGCGGTCAAGGAGATGCGCAAGCGCGTGGATGGAAACAGCAGTGATGTCGAGCTCGCTGCGCGTCGCCCGTTCATTGAGCGTCTGGATGTCCTGCAAGATGTGCTCAAACTGGTAGCCGCGGAGGTCAATCAGACCCTCAGCCATAGCGTAAAACATGAAGGCGTCGTCTGGATCGGGAGAGTGGCCGAGGGTGAGGGGTCTGGATTTCCAATCGTGCATGAGTGCGTTAATGAATCACGCAATCGGCTTTCATGCTAGGGGGGGCTTGCTTTTTTTTGCGGGCAAGGAATGGTGATTGCACTCGCAATACTGAAGAGCGACACGTCCAGTGTGATCGCCGTCTCGTAAATTTTCACATGCCAACCACATTCGCCCAACCCGACACCCTCGCTCGAACTCTTCATGGCATGGAGGAAGCTGATGAACTGCTCGGCGAGAAGCTGACTCTGAACATGGGACCTTCCCACCCCTCGACGCATGGGGTGCTGCGAATTATTTTGGAGCTTGATGGCGAGCTCGTGACGAAGGCGACGCCCGATATTGGCTATCTGCACCGGGGTGACGAAAAAATTGCCGAGAACATGCAATACAACCAATTCGTGCCCTACACGGATCGCTTGGATTATCTGGCCCCAATTGCCAACAACGTGGCCTATGCCCTTGCGGTGGAAAAGCTGATGGGATGGGAACTTCCTGCGCGGGGTAAGGCAATTCGCGTCATTGCGTGTGAACTCGCGCGCATTTCGTCGCACTTGCTCGGGATCGGGTGCCTGGGAATGGATCTTGGAGCCACTACTCTCTTTCTCTACACGTTCGCCGAGCGCGAAAAAATCTACAACTTGGTGGAACAACTTACCGGCGCGCGCTTCACGACCAGCTACACGCGTGTGGGTGGCCAGACACATGACCTGCCGCCTGTTTTTATCCCCATGCTGGAGGATTTTCTCCGCACGTTTCCAGCAGCCTTCGAGGAGGTAGATCGTCTTGTCACGCGCAATCGCATCTTCGTGGATCGCACGCGAAACGTGGGCATCATTTCCAAAGAAGACGCCATAGCCTTCGCACTGTCCGGTCCGAATCTTCGAGGATCAGGCGTTGACCACGACCTCCGCAAGAAACATCCTTACCTCGACTATCAACTCTACGACTTCGACGTTCCGGTGGGAACGGTGGGAGATTGCTACGACCGGTATCTCGTGCGAATGGAAGAAGTTCGCCAGAGCATAAAAATCCTTCGCCAAGTCATTGATCGCCTGCCATCTGGTCCCATTAATTGGCACGATCCCAAGAGCACGCCGCCAGATAAGGTGGCCGTGCTGACGAAGATGGAGGAATTGATTCATCACTTTATCGTAACAACGGAAGGCGCCGATGCGCCTGCGGGGGAAGTCTATTTTGCGGCGGAAAACCCGAAGGGCGAGTTAGGCTTTTACATTTATAGCAAGGGTGGGGGAGTGCCGTATCGCCTGAAAATCCGCGCCCCGTCTTTCGTGAATCTCAGCATCATTTCGAAAATCGTCCCCGGCCATTCCGTAAGTGACGTAGTTGGGATTTTGGGATCGCTAGATTTTGTGATGGGCGAGTGTGATCGTTAGGCAGCGAAAACTTCTCGATCATTTGGGCTAATCCGCCTTAGTTCAACCATGGCAACGCTCGCGAGCACAGTTGATGGATTAAAACTTCCGAATCCCTTCATCATTGCTTCGGGCCCTCCCGGGACAAATCTCAATGTGATCACGCGTGCCTTCCGCGAGGGGTGGGGTGCCGTCATCGCCAAGACGATCAGCTTAGATGCCTCGAAGGTCGTCAATGTGACGCCCCGCTACGCAAAGGCCTATGCCTCTGATGGGAAGGATATCATTGGCTGGGAGAACATTGAACTCATCAGTGACCGGCCCTTCGAGATTTGGCTCAACGAGTTTCGGAAATGCAAAGATCAGTATCCTGAGGGAATCCTCATTGCGTCCATTATGGAAGAATTTCGAAGAGAGGCTTGGGTCGAAATCGTTGAGCGATGTGAGGCCGTAGGCGTGGATGGATTTGAACTCAATTTTTCCTGTCCGCACGGCTTGCCTGAACGAAAAATGGGAGCCGCCATGGGACAAGATCCTGAAATTCTTCGTGAGGTGTGTGGGTGGGTTTCCGCCGCAGCGACCAAGCCAGTATGGGCAAAGATGACCCCAAATATCACCCACATCGAGGAACCTAGTCGAGCCGCGCTGGCCGGCGGATGCGAAGGCATTAGCGCGATCAATACCATCCGTAGTGTCATGGGCGTGAATCTCGATACGCTGAGGCCCGAGCCTACGGTCGAGGGATACTCGACGCCGGGCGGGTATTCTTCCAAAGCCGTTCGACCGATCGCGCTGCGCATGTGCATGGAAATCGCCACGCTCATTCGTAAGGAGTTTCCCGGCCGCACGTTGTCTGGCATGGGTGGGATCGAGACAGGAGGCGATGCCGCGCAGTTCATTCTGCTGGGGGCCGATACGGTGCAGGTCTGCACGGGAGTGATGAAACATGGCTACAACATGGTGGGGCCGATGCAGGAGGAACTCATGGCGTTCATGGAAAAACATGGCTTCGAATCGCTCGCAGAATTTAAGGGCCATAGTCTCGACTTCTTTACGACGCACGCTGACCTCGTGCGTCGCCAAAAGGAACGCAAAGATGCGGCTAAGGCCGTAGGGAAATCCAAGATCGCGGCCGATGGAGACTGGAGCGGAGATCAATTTGTGGAGCAATCTCAGTCTTTGGCGACGTAAGTCTCAGATGTCTTTACCAACGCGTGTTCGTTTTTTTGTGGGTGGCGCATGGCGCGAGGGTCAAGGCCTTGCGACCTCGCTCGTCTACAATCCATCGTTCGGCACCGTGATAGCCGAGGTGCCACACGCAGATCGCAGCGTGGTGGACGAAGCGGTCTCTTCTGCTAGCGAGGCGTTCCCTGCGTGGGCCGAGACGCCAGCCGTGGATCGCGCGCAGATTTTCTTTCGCTACAAGGCCCTGTTGGAGTCTCATTTTGATGATCTCGTGCTGCTGATCTCGACAGAAAATGGCAAGACGCAAGCCGAGGCGAGGGGAGATATGCGGCGGGGAATCCAAATGGTCGAGTATGCGACAAGCGTCCCGTCACTCCTTATGGGCGATGTCTTGCAAAACGTCGCTCGCGGCATTGATTGCGAGGCGGTGCGGTATCCACTTGGAGTTTGCGTCGGCATTACGCCATTTAATTTTCCTGCCATGGTGCCGCTGTGGATGTTCCCTTTGGCACTAGCCTGTGGGAATGCCTTCATCCTGAAACCAAGCGAGAAAGTGCCACTCACCGCCGTGCGACTCACGGAACTTCTTGCCGAGGCAGGCTTGCCGCCGGGGGTCTTTCAATTGCTGCATGGCGGGCGCGAAACGGTGGATGCGTTGCTGGTGCATCCGATGGTCGAGGCGATTTCGTTCGTCGGTTCGACGCCTGTTGCGCGTGAGATTTTTCTTCGCGGCACATCGCATGGAAAACGCGTGCAGGCCGCCGGTGGGGCAAAGAACTTTGTGTTAGTGATGCCGGATGCCGCCATGGACGAAGCTGTGCGTGGTCTCACCGAAGCGGCCTTTGGCTGTGCAGGGGAACGGTGCATGGCCGGCTCAATGCTGCTTGCGGTCGGCGAAGCGGGCGATCGCATCGTCCCCGGCCTCGTGCGCGCCGCTGAGGCGATCCGTGTGGGCCCCACGTACGCTAACGCATCCTCACAAATGGGCCCCGTAATCACCGCTGCACATCTCGACCGAGTCGAAAATCTCATAAGTCAAAGTGAGACCGAGGGCGCACGCGTCGCTGCGGATGGACGGGGCTTCGTTTCGGCGGAAGCTCCTCAAGGATTTTATCTGCGCCCGACAATTTTGGATCACATCGCGCCCGGCACCACACCGCTCTCAGAAGAAATCTTTGGCCCAGTTCTCAGCGTCCTGCGGATGGATGATCTTGACGCGGCCATTGCCCTCGCAAATGCGTCTCCCTACGGCAATGGGGCTGCGATTTTCACGAAGTCCGGTCGAGCGGCGAATGAGTTCAAGCGGCGCATTCAAGCGGGCATGGTCGGCATTAATGTTGGCGTGCCTGCCGCCATGGCGATGTTTCCATTTAGCGGATGGGGCGAGTCATTTTTCGGCGACCTCCACATGCAAGGCAACGAAGGCGTCGCATTCTACACGCGTCAAAAGGTCACGACATCAAGGTGGTTTGGAGAAGCCGACGTTTGGCAACGTTGACACGGCCTTGGCACGCACCCTGCTGTGCAAAGCGCAAGAACCATATTGTGGCATTCTTTTCACATTTCTTCACTCGCGTATCCCGTCTCATGTCGTTCCAGTGAAGATGCCACGTTCCATGAAATCCGCCCTCTTTCTTATTCTCCTTCTGTCTGCCGCAGGGCTCACATCTTGCGCGAAACCCAAAGAACAAGCGGCTGAGGTCATCGTCATCCACAGCGGCAGAATGCGGGGCAACGTGTATCCACTTTCCCTCGGAAGCATCTCGCCACTGCAACACTACCAGTTCCTTGCAGGGTATGTGGCAAGCGTAAGGGCAGAGGCAGCGAAGACGGGTGCGCGGGTCTTTCTGGTAGATCTCGGAGACAGCCTGAGCGGTTCTTTTGCATCTCATGTGACAGGCAGCATGAACATGGTCGCATTCTTCAATCAACTCGACTACGACGCCGTCGTGCTGAGCAATCTCGACGTCAATGTGCCACGCGCCGCGCTAAGTGACCTTCGTGCGAAAGTTCTAAGCCCCTTCCAGCCGCTTGCGCCGACCAATGAGTTCGCCTTTCCCTCTGCCGCGAACTTTCCCAAGGATGGATGGAATATTCTTCTTCACGCGAATTTCTACGGCGATCTAGAGCCTCTCAAACACCCTGAGCGCTTTCCAGAGAGCTTCGGGGGGATTGCGGTGCGACCCGTGCGCGAGGCTTTGCTTGCCAGCGTAGCGATCCCCTCCGGGCCGCAGCTTTCATTATTGAGTTGGATGAAATTTGAACCCACGGATAAGCCACCGAGCGCATTCCTGCAAAGCCTGCGAGATTCTGGCATTGATGCCATTCTTGCGCACAGAATCTACGGCAAAGGGGAGCGCGAGGCATGGTCGTCAAGTGCATTTCTCGCATGGCGGCCGCCGGTTTCCTTAAACATTCTCCGAAACAACGGAGGCTTTGCTATTGCGCGAATGGATCTCGCGCGCGAAGGCGAGGGTTGGAAGGTGCTAAGCCATAGTCTCGTTCCCATGACATCCAATGCTGCGGCACCCGACCCGCAGGTTGTTGCCGCTGAGGAGAAGTATGCGGACCAAATCGCGGCCGCCGATACACCGCTTGGAGATCTTGAGGAAGCGGTAGATGAAGAAGGGATCCTTCAGATTTACATGGCCGCATTAAGCGAAATTCCTGGCACAGAAGCAGTCGCGTATTCCATACAATCCATTCGTTCCGATTGGCCAGCAGGGACTCTTCGAGCAAGCCGCCTGTTCAATAGTCTGCCGTGGACAACCGGCCTTGTGCAGGTAGCGATAAAGCCCGAGGACATCACGACACTAGCGCCCTTATGCATCATCGCCGTTGCACCGAACAATCAACCCGGAGACATCACAATCACCACGTCAAGATTTTTTGGAAATTTGATTGCCCGAAAACTCCATCTCCTACCCGAGGCCGTTCTTGCTCTCTCCGAAACATCAGAGTTTGACTTTCTCCTCAAGAGGCTAAAGACAAGCCCCAATATAAACGTCGGAATGCTGTCTCCGGATTGGACAATCTATCCCCAAGATAAAGACTCGCTTTGAGCCCGGGAATTATCAAGTTTAGCGTTCTGAGCTTCGTTATTGTTGCCCTGATATTTACCCTTATCGGAATTCTTGGGAGCCAACAAGAAGAGGCAAAGCGCGCCGCAGGGATTCGAAATCTTAAGCAATGGGGTATCGCGCTCAATCTTTACTTGATAGAGAACGATAACCAACTCCCGGAGGTGGGGAAAGCTCCAGTCACAAGTGAACAAAAGCGCGCTTGGTTCAACGTCCTTCCACCCTATTTGTCGGAGCCCGCCCTTGCGAATCTCCCAGCCGCCCAAAGGCCGCGGCCGGGTATTCCCTCGCTTTGGATTCGTCCAGATTCAAAAGCCGTAAAGATTTGGGATCCCGAAGTCTTTTATTTTAACTACGGGATGAATGAAAACCTTCAACCCACAGCTGGCGCCCGAAGCTTTCGCATTTATGAGCTAGGATTTCCGAGTCATATTTTCTTTCTGCTTCCCACCGCAGACTTTGCGCCCTCCGCGCGCCCTGACAACACGGTTTTCTCGCAGGATGAGCAGCGGAATCTTGGTGCAACCGTTCTCTTTTGCGATGGCCATGTTGAAACCCTCCTGCGATCTCTCGTGCTCGATCCGGTCACATTTTCATCGAAAACGGCGGGCGAAGGGCCTTCGTGGTATGGTAACTAGGCTATGCAGCCCGAGAAGAAGTCGGTATATCATTTTCCGATAAGTTAGAATGGTTGCTTGCCAAGCGGTATAATGGACTCTAGTGTGCGCTGCACTCTCATTGAGAGAGTAAGCAAACCAAGAATAAACATACTAAAACTACCATGGTCTCAACAGCACTAGAAAAAATCGCGGCAATCCAAGAAGATGCCAAGCAGAAAATTGAAGCATTACGCTCAGAAGCCGTTTCCGACATAGCGAAACGTCTCTCCGTAGCTAAAGATCTCGTCCGAGAACTGCAAGCCCAATACGAGAGCATCACTGGCAAGACCACTCGCGGCGAACGCGTTTCTGGAACGCGGAAGCGCCTCTCACTCGAACAAAAACGCTCGCTCTCAGAAGCCTGCGCTGAGTTTATTAAATCGAAGCCAAATGGCGTTTCAATGGGAGATATCGTTCGTCAGACTGGCGAGTCCCCATCCGCCGTTCGAGATGCCGTGAAGCAAGTTCAAGGCCTGCGTGTTACAGGTAACAAAGCCTCAACGCTCTACCACGCAAGCTAAGCAGCTTTCACAATATGGAATCAAAAGCTCCTAGGCCCCGGTCTAGGAGCTTTTTGTTTTGTTGAAATTGTCTTGTATTGGATCGCTGTGTTCTGACACAAGATAATCCTTGGATTCCCGGTCCTTCCGGGTCAAAGCCCCCCATAAAACTCCCCCCAAATGACCGATTTTCGCACTGAAACTGATAGCATGGGAGAAGTTCACGTCGCGGCTGACAAACTCTGGGGCGCCCAGACGCAGCGCTCGCTCGAGCACTTCAGCATCGGTCAGGATCTCATGCCGCGCGAGATGATCACGGCCTACGCCACCCTCAAGAAGGGTGCCGCCATCGCCAATGCATCAGGCGGACGCTTGAGCGAAGAGTTCGCCACGCTAATCATCCAAGTCTGTGATGAAATTCTCGCCGGGCAACACCATGAAATGTTTCCCCTCCACGTGTGGATGACCGGCAGTGGAACCCAGTTCAACATGAACGTGAACGAGGTCATTTCGAATCGGTGTTGTCAGCTCGCGGGCACGCCGCTGGGGAGCAAGGCGCCGGTGCATCCAAATGACCACGTCAATATGTCCCAGTCTTCGAACGATTCCTTCCCCTCCGCCATGGTCATCGCGGCGGCCGTGAATGTTCACGAGCGACTTATTCCAGCCCTTACGAGTCTGCACGATGCCATCACTGCGAAAGCCGAGGCTTGGAAGGATATCGTTAAAATCGGACGCACCCACATGCAGGACGCCACGCCCATTACTCTCGGCCAAGAGTGGTCCGGGTATGCGGGCATGTTGAGCGACAATCTTGGGCGACTCGATCAGGCTCTCTGCGACGTCTATCACCTCGCTCTTGGCGGCACAGCGGTTGGCACCGGCATCAATGCCGCACCGGGTTTTGCAGAATCCGTCGCAGAAGAAATCGCCAAGCTAACGGGACTTCCATTCGTGACCGCTGCGAATAAATTTACAGTCCAAGGCGCCCATGATGCCCTTGTGCAACTCTCTGGAACATTCCGAACCGTGGCCGTTTCTCTTTACAAAATCGCCAACGACATTCGCCTCATGTCCTGCGGCCCCCGCGCCGGCTTTGCCGAATTGATCATTCCAGAAAATGAGCCGGGTTCTTCAATCATGCCAGGCAAAGTGAATCCCACCCAAGCCGAGGCCCTCGCAATGATATCTGTGCAGGTGATGGCGAACGATGTGGCAGTGGGGTTCGGTGGGGCTAGTGGATACCTGGAGATGAATGTCTATAAGCCACTCATCATTTTCAACATTGCGCACTCGATTACCATTCTCACCGATGGGTGTAAAAATTTTCAAAAGTTTCTTATCGAGGGAACCCAGCCCAACCTCAAAAACATTGCTGGATATGTCGAACGCTCTCTCATGCTGGTCACGGCCCTCGCACCCGTGATCGGCTATGACAAAGCCTCGCAAATCGCCCACCACGCCATGGACAACGACCTCACGCTGAAGGCGTCAGCTATGCAACTGGGGTTCGTTACCGAAGCGGAATTTGACCGAGTCGTTGATCCGTCCAAAATGGTAAGCCCTTACGTTGCCACAGCTTGAAGGCCCCAAATAAAATCCTACAAAACCCGCCAATCCCATGACCCGACCCAACAAATTCCTTAAAGAAAACGACGTCCGAAAAATTCAGACTACCGCCCGAGGCTATCAAGTCCTTCACGATCCTGCGCTGAACAAGGGGACAGCGTTCACACCCGAGGAGCGCAAGGCCCTCGACATTGATGGACTGGTGCCGCCCGTGGTGACGACCGACATGGAGACGCAGCTCATACGGGCTTATAGGGCCTACCATGCAGCACCCACCGACCTCGCCAAGCACATCTACATGTGGCGGCTTCACGACGAGAACGAAACCCTTTTCTATGCTCTGCTCCAACGGCACATGATGGAAATTATGCCCGTCGTTTACGATCCGGTTGTCGGTGAAGCCATCGAGAAATACAGCGAGATCATGACCAACCCGCGCGGCGTGTTTCTCAATATTGACGCTCCGGATAAGATCGAGCAGCAGCTAACCGCTTGGGGTGCAGGTGCCGAGGACATAGATATCCTGGTGGCCAGCGACGCTGAAGCGATTCTTGGCATCGGTGATTGGGGATCAAATGGGATTGATATCTCCGTAGGCAAGCTAGCGGTCTACACGGCAGCGGCTGGGGTGGATCCCCACCGGGTCATCCCGGTCGTGCTCGATGTGGGCACCAACAACGAGCGCCTCCTCAATGATCCTTCCTATGTCGGCTGCCGCCACTCTCGTGTGACAGGCAAGGCGTATGACGACTTCGTTGATGCCTACGTAACGATCGCTCACAAATTGTTCCCAAAAGCCTACCTGCACTGGGAGGACTTCGGCTCGGCCAATGCCCGGCGAATCCTTGACCGCCACCGCACATCCCTCCCGACTTTCAATGATGATATCCAAGGCACCGGAGCCATCGTTGTTTCCGGGCTGCTCAATGCCGTCAAACGCAGCGGGCTTTCTTGGAAGGATCAGCGCGTCATCATCCTTGGCGGCGGCACCGCGGGTTGTGGCATTGCCGATCAGATCCGCGACCAAATCGTTCGCGGTGGCGGGTTGTCGGTCGCGGAAGCCAACAAGCGCATATGGATCGTTGATCTTCCCGGCCTCCTGACCGAAGACATGGCTGGGGGTTTGTATGACTTCCAACGTCCCTACGCGCGGTCTGAAGCCGAGGTGAAAAATTACAAACGCATCCCCAGCTCCCCGAATGCGGCAGCGGAAACACGCTGGCCGGCCATGGCCAAGATGCTCGCCGTCCAGTCCGGCAAAGGCGGTATCATTGACCTCGCCACCACCGTGGCCGAGGTAAAACCCACGATCCTCATCGGCACCTCAACCACGCCTGGCTTATTCACCGAGCAGATCGTTCGCAACATGGCATCGCATGTCGAGCACCCGATCATTTTCCCGCTCTCCAATCCCACCATTCTCCACGAGGCCACACCTGCCCATTTGCTAGAGTGGACCGACGGCAAGGTGCTCGTTGGCACTGGGGCGCCCTTTGCTGATGTCACCCTGGGCGGGGTCACCTACACGATTGGGCAAGCCAACAACGCCGCGCTCTACCCCGGCCTCGGCATGGGAATTATCGTTTCCCGCGCTCGCCAAGTTACCGATGAGATGATTTTTGCCGCAGCGAAGGCCGTGGCAGATCAGGCCCCACTCGAAGCACCAGGAGCCTCGCTGCTTCCCTCGAACGAGGATTTAAGAACCACCTCCAGCGTCGTCGCGGTGGAAGTCCTTCGCACGGCCATGGATCAAGGCGTGGCGGCGAACCAACCGGCAGATGCGGTTGAAGCGGTTCGCTCCGCGGAATGGTGGCCAGTTTATCAGCCTATCGAGGCCATTTAAACGCGGTTGTCATCGCGAGCCCGGTAACCATCTACAGCACCGCAGCTCACTAACTTGAGCTACACGCAAAGGCCTCGTGGTTGCCAGCCTCCCGCAGGAGAGGCCATCCTGCCCTGCATTCACAGCGCACGAACGGCATCTAACCAGAAATCTCTGGTCATGAGGGAGTCACCTGAACCCTGTGATTTTGACTCTTCGCCAGCGGCGTGCACCTTGACGGTGACCAAATTCCCCGCGAGAAGATTGGTCGGCTTGCCCGCCGAGACGGATCACCTAAACCGACACTATAACTATGTCTGAAACAATGCCGGACCAATCTCTCTGGCGAAACCACCGGTTTGTGCGCCTTTTCGCGGCGCACGTCGTCAGTCTCGTCGGCAGTGGACTCAGCTCCGTTGCTCTTGGCTTGTTGGCGCACCAGCTCGTTGGGGCCTCGGCTTCGGCAGTGCTGGGTATTACGCTCGCTATCCGGATCGTTGTCATTATCCTTTGCGCCCCGTGGGCCGGTTGGGTCAGCGACCGGATCGGGCCACGCACGGCCCTGATCGCGAGCGACCTTTCGCGGGCTCTCATCGTCGTCGGGTTCTTCTTCGTCGAGGCGGTCTGGCAAATTTACGCGCTCGCCGTATTGCTGAATATAGGAGCCGCAATCTTCACGCCTGTTTACAAAGCGGTCATCCCCAGCATCACTACCGCCGAACAATACCCGCGCGCCTTGGCACTCGGGTCGGTCGCCTATGATACCGCGAATATTCTCGGTCCGTCGCTGGCCGCGCTGACAATTGCCTTCTTAGGTTTTCGTGGGAATTTTCTTGCGGATGCCCTCACGTTTCTCGTCAGTTCCGCATTGATTTTTGGCCTGCCGCGACTTGCAACGACCACAACAGTCTCGAAAGCGAACGTTTCCGTCAGACACGGAATTCTGGCTATGTTTCAACGGTGGCAGTTGCGCGAGACGCTTTATCTTGCCCTCCAAACCAGCGTTGCGGGCGGATTCATTCTCGTTGCCACTATTGATTTCATCAAAGGCCAGCTGGCGCTTTCCGACACCGCTTATGCATGGGCAATGGCATCCTACGGCATCGGCTCAGTGCTCGGTGCGGTAGTCTACGGAAAGGCCGGTTCTGGAATCCGATGTGCGCTGGTTCACGCCGCCGCGCCCGCGATGGTTCTGGCGCTGGCGGGGGCCGGCTATTTCGGACGTTTCGAGCCGCTACTCCTCGCATGGGCGCTGGCAGGGGCCGGGCAGTGCATCCTCGGCATTCGTGGAAACGAACTCTTGGCCGCGTCCAGCGCTCCCGACGAGCGTCCGCACATCTACGCCGCACATTTCTCGCTCAGCCACGCGGGCTGGTGCATCACGTATCCGCTGGCGGGATTTGCCGTGACCGCGTTCGGCTTTGCGAACAGCGCTTGGCTCTTCGCGGGGCTGCTGGCTGCGGTTTCGCTGCCACTTTGGCTCACGCGGTTTCGGCTCGCCGGGCGACATACTCATGTTCCGAATCGAAATCACGGGCATCGCCACAGCGCATTCGATCCGCCTGGAGACTATCACACGCATGAACACCGCCATGGCGACCTTTCGCATTCCCACCCTCACCAGCATGGAACCCCACATGAGCACTGATCGCAAACATCACGAACCGGCTCATGAGCCACTCATGGTCGGCCAGTCAGACATAAGCAGAAATGCCTCGTGATGAGGGAAAATCTCTCTCATCTCGTTACAGAAGTATGAGAATAATTTTATTTCTAGCCATCCTTCTTCCCCTTTTCACTTCCATCGCGGCCTCCGCCAATCCAAGCAGCATGTCACAAACCATCACAATCGCAGCAGGAAGTCCCGCAATCGTGATCAAAAAGGCACGAGTTGATCCCCGCGATGGGATAATCCGTGGCACCGCCTATCTAGCTTTCGGCTATGCCGCCCCATTCTCTGCGCATATCCATGCTTTTGGGTTGGATGCGACCGGCAACGTCGTTGCTGGCGTTTGTGAGAACCTCAGCCGGAATCTTTTGGCCCCACATCCCCGCCGCGCTGGTCAGGGCCGGGACGCCTTTTCGTTCCAATTCCCAGTAGGGACACAATCAATCCGAGGCATCCAGCTCGTGGCCCACACCGGAAAATGTCCATATTGAGGGACAATGGCACGTCTCGCTGAGTTGTAAAAACTGCTTCAGACCGTGACGACCCGAAAGGCGACGCACGCAAGCCATTCCCGAATACCTGATTCCTGGCCCCATCGCGAAATCCAAAACTATGAACGAGAAAGACAGTTGCTGCGGCCACAAGCCCAAACCGGATGGCCCCATTGATCCCAACAAACACGAACACCACCACAACGACTCAAACATCGAACCAACGAAAGAA
>Ga0105044_10007877_pt1 | contig 14678 bp, 14 predicted proteins | sample MAT01_FD_78092 | JGI IMG/M metagenome (GOLD analysis project Ga0105044, IMG submission 78092) | Freshwater microbial communities from Lake Fryxell liftoff mats and glacier meltwater in Antarctica - MAT-01 | ecosystem: Environmental > Aquatic > Freshwater > Ice > Liftoff microbial mat | place...
CCGCTGCGCGCCACCTCGGGCACTGCCGGCACCGTTGCCGCGCCGATCACCGCCGACCCTTCCTCACGTGGGTCCCATGCTCCATCCCGGAACATCTCGATTCCATGCTGGCCCCGCCGACCGACTTCACACTGATCAGCATCCAGCACGCCGGCGGCGAGGGTGCTGACCACTCTGGCTGTCTCCTCGGTCGAGCGGCAGATCGCCAGACGTTCGGCCAACTCCGCCAGGAGTCGAATTCTCCGGCTGGAGCCCTCCAACAGATCCATCAGCTCCTTGTTACGGGTCACGTTTCGCTCGCTCTGACCGAGCGATGCGCCCAACCCGGATGCCGCGGCAACGGTGAATCCTCCGATCAGCAGCGCCAAGGTGAAGTCGGGATCCGACGCAGGCCCACGGATACGCCACGTCCTGCCCCCGATCTCCAGGGGCACCGCTCTGGCACCATCCACGGGCTGACCGTAGAGAACTTGAGAGCCATCGGAGATCGAGAAGGTAGGTGGACCAGAACTCGGACTCGACAGGAGGTCGGAGAACGCCAGCGCACCCGAAATATACGAGACAACCACCGCCTGCGGGTCTCGAATCGCAGCGGCCACGAAGATACCGGGCTTGGTCGAAGCGGCGCTCACGACGGGTCCAGAGATCGCGGGCCGGTCGGATGCCGAGGCGGCCTTCAGCGTGGCCGAGCGCGTGGGGCTGCTCATCAGATCGAAACCAACGAGGGGCCGTGTGTCGTCGTTCTGGGGCTCGATATCGGTCACCACGACGTGCTGAGCGCGGCTCACGCCCGGGACCAGATCGCCGGAAGCCGCCAGATCCTTGATCTGAATCCCACGACGGGCCTCGAAGTCTGAGGCGTTCGATCCCAGAACGGGCTCGGAGAACCCAGTGGCTTCGAAGGCCGAGGATTTCAGAACCCCCCGAGCGAATGCTTCGAACTCCGCTGACGAGACCGCGCCATCAGCAGCCAGGCTGTCAGCTCCAGCCAGGGCCGACAAGGAGCGTGAGACCGCTTGACCCGTCAAACGGGCGGCCTCCTCCACCCGCTGGTCTGCGAGCTCCGTGCCCTGCCGTTGAGCGGAGCGAGCCGCCAGCGCCATGGCGCCTCCGCCCATCGTCAGTATCAGGAGCACCGCGGTGTTGCGTTGAGCAGTGGCACGCCATCGGGCGCCTCGGCGAAACCCCCGTGTACCTGTCGGCACGTTGACCCGTTCGCTACTTTTCACCGATGGACCGTACCAACCCAGGCGTGAGGTAGCAGAGTGTGGCTCCCCCATGATGCCTGCGCTATCGCTGGCGTCGGCCTCCTTCCCCATCGAGGCGTGTTGGACGCCCCTTGGGTTCGCCGTTCGATGATCCGACCCGGGCCGCTGCGTCGCTTCTCGACACCCAGTACGCACTCGTCACTCTGGTGGAGGACAGACACTCCTGCTCAAAGAGCCCCTTCGGCAGCGAGGGGTGCGAAGCCGGGCGGATGCTGAGCGCGGCCGGCGCGAGGACGCGGCCGCCGCTCGCTCCTCAGAAATGTTGGAGCCGGACTCGCAACCCGGATCAACCGTCCCACTCCGGACGCCCAGTGTTTGTGCAATCAGTGCGCTCGGGGTGGGCTGCACGGACCACCGGCCCGAGGGAGCGTTTCCGGAGTGAACCTTCCACCCTGAGCAGCTCCTCGGGACTGTGGACATCCAATCCGACTGTGACGACGTGCAGGGCGGCGCCGGTCAGCGCCTCCTCGGCGCCGCCCGACGAACTTCCGGCGTACACGAAGCCGACCGTGGCGGCCGGCGCTGCGATGCACGCGGCAGCGAGGAGGAACTGGCCCCACCGAGGGAGGGGATCGATGTGTACGAAGATGGCGATGAACGCGCCGACCAGGGCTCCCGCCGCGCCGAACGGCACCGCTGCCATGAGACCCGCGGCGATCTGGCGCGCGCCGCCCAGATCCTCGTCGGTCCCGTGCCGCACCAGTTCGAACTGGGCGTGCGCCTCGCTCTTGTCGTGTTCCTGCTGGACGGCGACCTCTGAACGGTCGATGCCGAGGGCTTGGAGCTCGGCGATCGTCGCATCCACCGCTTCCACCGTCTCGTAGGAGGCGATCAGTCGTTCATTCATGCGTCAGCACCAGCGCTCTCTTCGTCGTCGTGGGCTCCAGGTACCCCTTCGGCGCAGTCGGTAAGCATGAGCTGGATATTCTCGAGGCAGGCGCGTCGGGCCGCTGTTCTGGGTTGAGCCATCGGCAAGGATGGGCCGATGTTGCTGTGGATCGTCGGCGGAGCCATGCTCGCAATCGCGGCGTTCGCCGCGATCACGGTGAGCGTGGGTTGGTGCCCGAACCAGTGGGTTGCCGGCGCCCAGATGGTGTTGCCGTGGTGGTTCGTCCTGACGATCGTGGTGTTCGTGACTTCGGCCATCTGGGAGGCGTGGATGCTGGCGGTCGTCGCGATTGCGGTGGCGGCCGGCACCTTCGTCGTCCTGCTTCCCAAGCTCCGGCGGACACCTCGGCCGCCTCCGGACGAACTACCTGACGCGTCGGTCTCGGTCACGCTCGCCAACCTCTACATCGACAACGAGGAGCCCGACGAGGCGATCAACCAGCTGTTCGAGAGTGCTCCCGACGTTCTGGTGATGGCTGAACTCACCACCGCGCTGGTGGCCCGCTTTGATGAGCTCGGTGGCGCGAGCCGCTTCCCACACCGGATTCATCCGGAGCCGATCACGGGTGACTACGCGGTTGGCATCTTCAGTTCCCTCGCCATGGTGGACTCGGGAGTGACGCAGCAAGGTTCGCTCCAATTGGTGGAGATGACCGTGCGGACCGGCAGCGGCGACGAGCTCCGCGTCGTCGCAGCGCATCCCGAGGCTCCCGTCGGGCGGGACGCGTTCCGCCGCTGGCGCGACCAGCTCCACGAACTCGAATCGGTCCTCCACAACGCGTCCAAGGCGACGATCGTCCTCGGCGACCTCAACTCGGGGACCCTGCAACCGCCGTTCGAGCACCTGTTCCGGTCGCCGTTCCGGGACGCCCACGACGAACTCGGCGTGGCACTCCGCCCGTCGTGGGGCGTAGCGCCGTGGCTGCCGCGATGGTTCCCGACTCTTCTCGCCCGGCTGGACCATCTGCTCGTCAGCCCCGAGGTCATCGTTGTGGATCTGGAGGACCTGGATGCCGTTGGCTCGGATCATCGCCCCTTCTGCGCCGAACTCGCCCTCAGGGTCTGACCCTCAGCCTCCGGTCAGCCGATTGCCCCTCGTGTGACTCACTTCGTGTGTCAAGGGGTAACTGGACGAGGTGTTGTCCGACGCCGTGCAGCAACTCGCCGAGCTGGGTTGGCCCTGGGTTGTCCTCGCTGCGGCAACCATGCCGTTCCTCGAGAGCATCCCGCTGATCGACACCTTCGCTCCGGGCGAGGTGGGGATGGCCGCGCTCGGGGCGGCCACGATCGAGCGTCGCTGGTTGCTCGTTCCGACTGTCATCGTGGCCACCACGAGTTGTTTCGCGGGTGACTGCGCGGTGTTCTGGCTCGGCCATCACTGGGCAGGACGCCTCGAATCACGCCGGGGCCGAGTCGGGCGGGCCCTCGGGCCCATGCTCGACCGAGCACGTCCAGCCTTCGACCAACACGGGCCCTGGATCGTCTTCGCGGCGCGCTGGGTCGGGCTCCTCCGAGGAGTCATTCCTCTGGTCGCCGGGGCATCGGGCATGCCCTTCACCACTTTCGCTCGATGGGCGGCGCCGGCCGCCTTGGCATGGACGTCGGTCTTGGTGGTGACTGCCTCGTTCGCTGGCGACGCGCTCGGCCGGTGGCTCGACCGCCCGTGGGTGTCAATCGCGTTCCTCGCCATCCCTGTCTCCATCTGGATCCTGTCGGCCACTGCTCGACGGAGACGTCAACCGTCAGCCGTGCAATCGTAATTGCTGAATGTCGCTGGGCCACTGAGCCGATTCCGACGGAGCCGTGATGTTTCGGCGATCGCAGGGTTGGGTAGCGACTGGTCATGCAAAGAGCAACAACCCGGAAGCGTCCTCACAGGAGTTGCGCAACGACTGCACCCGTGATGATGACCCCGAGTCCTTGACGCCCGTCTCTGCACGTGTTCGGTTCCTCGGGCGTGGACGTCTACGAGTTGGCAGTGGCGGTGCTCGGGCTCGCCGCGCTCGCCGCCGCGTGGCTCCCGGCCTATACCCGAAAGCGGGCCCTGTCCCTTCCGGTCATCATGTTGGCCGTCGGTGCGGTCGTCGCAGCGTCGCCGTTGCCACTTCCTCCCATTCGGCCTGACCGTCAGCTGGAAGTGACCGAGCGGCTGACCGAGGCGGTGCTCATCGTTGCGCTGCTCGGGGCGGGCCTCAAGATCGATCGGCCCTACTCGTGGCGAGGATGGTCCACGACATGGCGAACCCTGGCGATCGTGATGCCCGTGACGATTGCCGCGGTCACGCTCCTCGGTTTCACCGTCGCCGGCCTGCCGTTCGCTGCTGCCCTGCTCCTGGGTGCGGCTCTTGCCCCGACCGACCCGGTGCTGGCATCGGACGTTCAGGTGGGCGAGCCGACCCTTGACGGAAAAGCGAAAGAACGAGAGGACGACGTTCGGTTCACGCTCACGAGTGAAGGAGGAGGCAACGACGCTCTCGCATTTCCCTTCGTCTACTTAGCAATTCGGGTCGCCTCCGGCTGGGACTCCCATGACCTCTGGGCTTGGATCTCATGGGATCTGATCGGTCGAATTCTCATCGGGCTCACGGTTGGGTGGCTGGTTGGGCGGGTCATCGGCGTGATTGCGTTCCGCCCTCCGGGGCCGCTCGTCGCCTTGGCCGACACGCCACAGGGGTTCGTGGCGGTGGCCGTCACGATGTTGGCCTATGGGCTGACCGAACTCGCCAGCGGCTACGGCTTTCTGGCGGTATTCGTCGCAGCGGTGACCTTGAGAGGGGTCGAGCGGCGACACCGCCTGCACGGCGAGCTCCACGCGTTCGCCGAACAGATCGAGAACCTCCTCGTTGTGGGCCTGCTCTTGCTGCTCGGAGGTTCTCTGACCGCTGGCGTGTTGTCTGGGCTCACGCTGGGCGGCGTAGTTGTCGCGGTTGCCCTGGTGTTCATCGTGCGGCCAGCGATCGGAGCTGCGGCACTCTGGGGCACGAAACTCAGCCGGCCCGAGCGGTGGGCCGTCGGGTTCTTCGGCGTGCGCGGCCTGGGGTCGGTGTACTACCTGGCCTATGGGGCGTCGGCTGCGACCTTCCCGGCGGTCGAGCGGCTGTGGCCGATCGTGGTCCTTGCGGTGGTGCTGTCGATCGTCGTGCATGGCTTGACGTCCACGCCCGCAATGCGCGTCGTCGATCGGGCCGCACGCCGACGTCTCGGTCGTCGGGCAACCCGCAGAGCGGGGCGTCAGGGTTACGGAGCTCCTCCGGACGCTGCGCTCGCGGAGGAGCCGCCCGCCTGACAGTTCGGCTGAGCCGACGCCACCGCGTTGATCGCCTCGGCCAGCGCGCCCGCTTGTCGGACCGTGACCGTGAGCGACCTGTGAGTCATCAGGCCGAGCGGTAGGAGTCCGGATACGGGTACGCGGAAGCTGATGCACACCCCCTCCACAGCGTTTGTGGCGAACGTCAAGCCACCATCCGCCAGTGAGAGGTGCGGAGGGCCGAAGACCTTGGCTACGGCGTACGGGCCCGTCACGACGGCCGAGGCGAGGTTGGCGATCGGCGTGGCAACGGTCCACCGTCCGAACTTCGCGATGAACATGTGATCGTCCAGCTCGACCACAGCAGAGTGGGCCGTGACGCCGATCAACCTGTCGACGAGTACGAAGCGGCGGTCGAACTGGAAGTCGTACGAGAGCGCAATCATGGCGCCGGAGTTCCCCAATCGCCCGGTCTGAACCCCCCTGGTGCTCCGGGCTTCGCCGATGTCGAGGACTGCTTCGTGGGTGATGTCGGACGACGGGGCACGGAGCAGGGGTGGGCGGCACGGGCCCCGTCGCGCGACATGGACCATGCCTTCCCGCGGACGCGTCGCCCTATACATCAGGCTGCTCATTTCTTTTCGCCGCCGTTCGTCGAGGCGCCCGCCACCCGGCGGTCACGTGCGGCCGAACCCTGCCTCTCGGGCCAGCACGATGGCGCGGCCTCGATCCGTCACGTGCAGCTTCGTGAGGATGTTGGCGATGTTGTTCGCAATCGTTTTCCGGGACACACCGAGCTCGCTGGCCATGGACCCGTTGGATTGTCCAGAGGCGAGCAGCTCGAGGATCCCGTGCTCACGCGCCGTGAGATGCGGCAGAGAGGGCCGCGACGTCGGGATCTGGCGCATCCTGTCCGCCAGGATCGTCCGGGCGTGTGGGCCGAGCACGAGGTCACCAGCAGCTACCCCGACGATCGCCCTGACGACGTCGTCCTGATGTGCGCCCTTCAGCACGAAGCCGCTGCCACCGGAGTTCAGCGCCGCGAGGACAGTGGCTTCGTCACCGTGCATCGTCACGAACAGCACGCGGCTCTCCGGGCAGGCGTGGCGGATCTGCACTGCGGCATCGATGCCGCTCCCGCCGTCGAGTTCCACGTCCATCACCACGACGTCGGGCCGGAGCCGAGTCACGGTGGCGACCGCGTTGTCGACGGTCGAGGCCTCGCCGACGAGGTCGATCTCGGGACGTGACTCGGCCAGGAAGCGGAAGCCATCTCGCACCAGAGGGTGATCATCTACGACCACCACGGTGACGCTCATGTGGCTGCCCTGGGGATCACAGCCTGCACGCGAAAGCCCCGATGGGGGCGATCACCGGCGACCACGTACCCACCGACCTCGCTGGCACGAGCAGCCATCGACGACAGCCCGACGCCGTCGGTTCGGTGCTCGGTCGAGCCGGTGCCGTCGTCGCACACCTCGATCACGATCCCGTCCCTGCGTGCGCTCACCAGGACCTCGCAGTGCGTCGCGTCGGCGTGACGCACGACGTTGGTCATCGCTTCGGTCACGAGCCGGTAGACCGCAACCTCGACCCCTGGTGAGAGCTGGGCCAGGAGCGCCTCGCCGACCAGCGTGACGGACAGGCCCGGGGAGTGGCTGGACAACTCGTCGGCCCGTTGTCGGATGGCGGCGCCCAAGTCCATCCGATCGAGCACCGCGGGTCGAAGACCCTCGATCAGGCGGCGGACGTCATCGAGCACCGACCCGATGTCGGAGCTGGCCGAGTCGAGCATCTCCGTCGCCCGCTCGGGGCGCCGCTCCACCAGCTGGTGTGCAGCATCCACTTTGAGGCGCACGGCGGTGAGCCCAGCACCCACACCGTCATGCAGTTCGGCCCGGATACGGCGGCGTTCCGCATCGGTCACGCGAACCACCTGCTGCATCGATCGCTGCATCATGGGCGTCAGTCCCCACACCCGATAGCGCAGGACGGCCACGCTGATGAACACCAGCCAGGGAACCATGAACAACTGGGCCGCGACCTCGCCCGACTGCCCACCAGAGACGACCATCGCCGGGACCACGGCTCCGGCACCCGTGATGGCGAGCAACCAAGCGACCGCTTGCCGTTCGCCCGCGGCCGTCCGGCGAAAGCGGACGACGAGCGGAACCACGCCACCGATAGCAGTGAATGCGAGCAGCGGCACTGACGCGAACCCTGCGGCGTCACCCCACCAGGTCCCGATCCCCGGCAGGCGTTCGATCGCGGCCGCGACGACACCGAGCATCCCGATCGCGACCGACAGGACCAGGTACGGGCGCCAACCGACGAGCGGACGACCAGTGGGGAACACCTGCACGATGGCGGTCAGGACCGGCAACTCGACCACGACGAGCCACGACGCCACCCACACACTCCACTGATCACCGGGAGCGGCGGCGACCAGGATCGCCGCGGCAGCGTGGCTCACCGCCGCAACCTGCGCCAGCATCCAGAACGGCAATGCGCCGCGCCGCGCGGCCAGGACGATCCCGGGAACAGCCCACCCGAGCGCCAGCACCATTTGGAAACCCGGTTGAAGTGCCGGCTCGATCATGGCGCCGCCCACCCCGACGCGAACCGAGGTGCCAGCGGCGCCGGCAATCACCACGGCGGCAACCACCACCGCGCCCGTACCGACGCTCGCAACCGCTACGGCAGTCTTGGGGTCCACCGGCCGATTCTGCCCGAGCGGCACACCGGCCGCTAGGGCAGAGATCCCGAGGCGGCCGGGAGATCGTCCCGGGCCCGATCCCGTGACAACGGGAACGCCCTCCACCGATGATGCCCCCATGACCCACACGACAGCCACCCCGTCAACCGTCGCCGACTCGACCGCTACCGACTCGACTGCTGCCCGGACCGGGACGGCATGGATCACCGGTGGGGCCATCTGGCTGGTCGCCGGACTGCTCTACGCCGACAACGGATGGCGCTTCGATGCTGCAGCTCTGCTGTGGACGGGAGCCGACGTGCTCATCGCCGCCGGCATCGTCGGCCTGCTCATCCTCCGACCCCACGGGCGGAGCGGCATCGGAACCGCCGCACTCGTCGTCGCGCTCGCCGCACGGGTCGCGTTCGCGGTCGGGGAGATCACCTCCATCATCGACGGGAACGACGAGGGCCCGCTGATCCCGCTCGGCGCGCTGCTCACCGCTGTCGCCATGACCGCCTACGGGATCGTCGTGCTCCGCCGGCACCGAGACGGCGGACCCCATCGCTGGTCGTTTCTCGCAATGGGCATCTACCCCTTCATTGCGATGTTCCCCGTTCTGGCGATCACCGGTGAGCCCTCATATGTCCTCATTGCACTGTGGGGACTCCCGGCAGCGTTCATCGGCTTCGCCACCCTCTCGCGGGCCATGCAGGCGCGGTGACGCAGGAGCCTGGGCCACCTCCCCGCCAACGCTCCGGGGACACGCTTTCCCCTCGGTGCCCTCAGGCCCGAACGAAGACTTCGTACGCGCAGCTGTGTGCTCCAGCCGTCTTGTGGGCGACTCGCTCCACGTCCGCTTCGGGCAACAACTCCCGAAGGAATTCGAGCTCGTTGTTGCACGCCTGCCGGTAGTGGCTGGCAACCGCCCAGATGGGGCAACTGTGGAGGTTGATCCGATAGTGGTTGGGCTCGATTGCCTCGCAGTCGGCGAGGTACCCCTGCTCATCGAGCAGTTCGGTCAGAGAGCGCACCCGTTGGTCGACCGACTTGGCTGTGAGTCCCTCCCGAGCCGCTTCGACCTGATCGCGACGCCGCCGCTCAAAGATGCGACTGACCAGCGTGGGGTCCTCTTCTTCGACGTGTCTGAGCAGCTCGATCGGCAATGAGCCGGCTGTCGTGGCGAACAACTGCTCAGTTCCTTCCGTCGCCCGATACTGATCCGCCGGTCGACCTGGCCTGCCACGTTCCTGGTGAGCGGCGATGAGCCCAGCGGATCGAAGCGCGCTCAAATGCTGCCGGAGCGCGCTGGAGGAGATCCCGAGCGTGTCAGCCAGCTCGTCGGCGGTGGCTTCACCGGCCCGTTTCAGTGCTTCGAGCACTCGGCGCTGGGCCGGTGAGATCGTTGCGCTGACCGTTCCCATGGGTGCACAATACCACCGAGGCCGCAGGTTTCCAATGTTTCACAACCTATAACTGGCGAAACATGTCAGACCAGGGGTAGGGTCCGCCCCGTCTCCTGGTTTGTGACCAGGACCCTGTGATGCGGAACCAGGACCTCCCCCGGACGCTCGTACCCGCGAGTGTCACCAGCCGAAGGAAACGACATGAAGGTTTGGATTGACCAGGATCTCTGCACCGGTGACGGCCTGTGCGAAGAGCTCGCGCCCGAGGTCTTCTTTGCCCTCGACGACGGTCTGTTCTACGTGAAGGAGTCGGCGGCGTCCTTCGGGACGGAGAAGCTGTTCGACGGAGTGGCCAACCCAGCTGGCGTTGCCGGCATGGCTCGCATCCCCGACGGTGGCCTCGAGCAGGTCATCGAAGCGGCGGATGAGTGTCCAGGGGAGTGCATCTTCATCGAGGTCGACTAGCAACCAAGTGTGCATCCAGAGTCCGCCGGCGCACCGAAAGCTCTGAGCGGCAGCGTGGCACCACCACACCGATCTCACGATCGAGCAGAGAAGGAGTATTTCATGAGCGAGACACTTCGAGAGATCGAGGAACTGACCGAGGCCGGCTATGAGTACGGGTTCAGCACGGACCTCGACACCGACATCGCGCCCCCCGGCCTGACCGAGGACACCGTCCGGCTGATCTCGGGCAAGAAGAACGAGCCCGCGTGGCTGCTCGATTGGCGTCTGAAAGCCTTCGAGGCGTGGAAGACGATGGCGGAGCCCGACTGGGCCAAGCTCGAGATCGCCCCGATCGATTACCAGGCTCTCAGCTACTGGGCGGCACCGAAGAAGAAGCCCGTGCTCGACAGCATGGACGACGTGGATCCCGAGATCCGCGAAATGTTCGACAAGCTCGGCATCCCCCTGCACGAGCAGAAGATGCTGAGCAACGTGGCCGTGGATGCCATCGTCGACTCGGTCTCGGTAACCACCACATTCAAGGCGACGTTGGCGGAGTCAGGCGTCATTTTCTGCTCGTTCTCCGAAGCCGTCCAGGAACACCCCGAACTCGTTCGCGAGCACCTGGGTTCGGTCGTTCCCTTCCGCGACAACTACTTCGCGGCGCTCAACTCGGCGGTCTTCTCCGACGGCTCCTTCTGCTACATCCCGGCCGGGGTGCGCTGCCCGATGGAGCTCTCCACCTACTTCCGGATCAACTCGCAGAACACCGGCCAGTTCGAACGCACGCTGATCATCGCCGACGACGACTCCCACGTCTCGTACCTGGAGGGTTGTACCGCACCGCAACGCGACGAGAACCAGTTGCACGCAGCCGTTGTCGAGCTGGTGGCCAAGGACAGGGCCGAGATCAAGTATTCGACGGTGCAGAACTGGTATCCGGGCGATGAGAACGGCGTGGGAGGCATCTACAACTTCGTGACGAAGCGTGGGCGAGCACATACCGACGCAAAGATCTCATGGACACAGGTCGAGACCGGTTCGGCCATCACGTGGAAGTACCCCAGCGTGATCCTGCAAGGTGATCGTTCTGTCGGCGAGTTCTACTCGGTGGCCCTGACCAGCAAGCGCCAGCAGGCCGACACCGGCTCCAAGATGGTGCACATCGGAAAAGACACGACGAGCAGCATCATCTCGAAGGGCATCTCCGCCGGGCGCGGACAGAACACCTATCGCGGCCTCGTCAAGATGACGCGGTCAGCCGAGAACGCCCGCAACTACACCCAGTGCGACTCGCTGCTCCTCGGCTCGGACTGCGGGGCGCACACCATCCCGTACATCGAGGTGAAGAACCCGACGGCGCGAGTCGAGCACGAGGCGTCGACGTCAACCGTCGGTGACGACCAGCTGTACTACTGCCGTCAGCGAGGGATGAGCGAAGCCGATGCAATGTCAATGATCGTCAACGGGTTCTGTCGCCAGGTTTTCGACCAACTCCCCATGGAGTTCGCGGTCGAGGCACAGCGTCTGTTGAGCATGAGCCTGGAAGGAAGTGTCGGCTGATGCTTCACGTCAAGAATCTCACGGCCGCCATCGGAGGAACGCCGATCCTCAAGGGTCTCGATCTGGATGTCGGAGACGGCGAAGTCCATGCGATCATGGGTCCGAACGGATCGGGGAAGAGCACGTTCGCTCACACCCTCGCCGGCCGTGACGGCTACGAGGTCGGCGGCACGGTCACGCTCGACGCTGCCGACCTCCTCGTGATGACGCCCGAAGCGCGTGCTGCGGCCGGCGTGTTCATCGGCTTCCAGTATCCGGTCGAGATTCCCGGCGTCAACAACATGTACTTCCTCCGTACGGCGCTCAACTCGGTCCGGCGTGCCCGTGGCGAAACCGAGATCGGTGCGCGGGATTTCCTGGCCATCGCCTACGAAGCGATGGACCTGGTGGAAATGAAGCGGGACTTCCTCAACCGTGCTGTCAATGCCGGTTTCAGCGGTGGCGAGAAGAAGCGGAACGAAATCCTGCAGATGGCCGTGATGCAGCCGCGTCTCGCGGTACTCGACGAGACAGACTCAGGGCTCGACATCGACGCGCTCCGGGTCGTCGCTTCGGGCGTGAACGCCTTGCGTGGGCCGGAGCGATCCATGATCGTGATCACCCACTATCAGCGGCTTCTCGAGTACATCAAGCCTGACTTCGTCCACGTCCTCGTCGACGGACGCATCGTCGAGTCGGGTGACCACACGCTGGCGCTCCGCCTCGAGGACGAGGGCTACGCCGACTTCGTCAACCACGAACTCGACCACGTGCCGGGGCGCCCGATGTCGGGAGCCCCGACGTGACGAGCGCTACAACTGCCGCCCTCGCGTCGGAGGTGTCGCCCGAGGCGCAACTCGAGCGAATCGCCGCCATCGGGTACCCGACGAAGCGTGATGAGGCATGGCGGTACGCGCCCCATGCGGTCCTCAGCCGGTTGTCGTTCGGCCCGGCCGGTGCCATCGACGGTGGAATGTTGTCGGAGATCGACGCTCAGATCCCGGCTCTCGACGGTCCCCGAATCGTCGTCGTGAACGGAGTCGTCGACGAGGCCCGTTCTGACATCACGGCGCTCCCCGTCGGGTTGGATCTCTCGACGTCCGGCCATCGCTCGGGCGTCGCGGACCGCAGAGCGGTCCCTCCCGACTCGGGCGGCGAACCCGTCGCCGATGCGTTCGTGGCGCTGAACGTCGCGTTCAGCGGCGACGGCGTGAGTGTCCACGTCGCAGCAGGCCAGCATCTCGATCCGCCCATCCACATCGTGATGGTCTCGACCTCAGCTGGCACGCACAACACCTCGTGCAGCAAGCTCGCCATCCAGATCGATGCAGGCGGATCTGCGACAGTTGTGGAGACGAAGCTCGGCGCCGGGAGCGAGTTCGGTGGGGCGAATACGCGAACAACCATCTCGATGGGCGACCACGCCACACTGGAGCACATCGTGGTTCAGGATGTTCCTTCGACCCAGGTCCACCTCAGTCGAACCGAAGTGACCCAGGGCGTAGGAAGCGAGCTCCGAGCGAGGATGTTCAACCTCGGAGCGACCTACGGCCGACTTGCGTACGACGTTCACCTGGCGGGCGAGGGCGCTCGGGCGGATCTCTCCGGCTTGTACTTCGGGAGCGGCGATCAGACGCTCGATCAACAGATCAGCGTCATCCATGCTGCCCAGAACTGCACCAGCCGCCAAGCATTTCGGGGCGTGCTCGATGACGAGAGCACCGGCGTGTTCAACGGGGCGATCGAGGTACGGCCCGGCGCAGACGGTACCGACGCCGAGCAGTCGAACGACAACCTGTTGCTCTCGAACCGGGCGGCCGCCAACACCCAACCCCGCCTCGAGATCCTCGCCGACGACGTGGCCTGCAAACACGGAGCGACTGTTGGCCAGCTCGACGACGAAGCGATGTACTACCTCCGCACCCGCGGCATTGCCGTCGACGAGGCTCGGCGGCTCCTCATCAACGGGTTCGCCGACCAGGCGGTTCACGATGTCGGTATCGAGGTCCTTCGGACCTGGATCACGCAACGACTTGGCCACGACGATGAGTGATCAGCCCGACCCGCCGATACCCGAGCAGCCGGTCGCCATCGGAGCGACGCGAGCGTTCAGGCTCCCGCGTGACTGCGTCGTCACGATCGTGCCTGCCGGACACAAGGTCACGCTCCCCGAGGGCCAACGCGTCACACTCCTCCAAGCGCTCGGCGCCGCCGCGACGGTCACGACCGCCGATGGTGAGATGGCGCGACTCAGCCCGGAGGACTCGATCGACTTCGGTCTGATCCAGGCGTCGTCGACCCCTGACACTCCGAGTGGTTCAGCCTTCAACGTCGAAGCCGTCTGGGATGCCGCGGCAACCGTCTATGACCCCGAGATTCCTGTCGACATCGTCGAGCTGGGTCTGGTGTACCGCGTCGACGCCGAAGAGCTGCCGAGTGGTGGATGGCGGGTCGACATCGACATGTCGGTCACGGCGCCGTTCTGCGGCATGGGCGACATCCTGCGCCGAGACCTCCATGACGCGGTCGCTGCGCTCCCTGGCGTTGAAGCGGTTGAGGTCACCTTGGTCTTCGATCCGCCCTGGGACGCGTCGCGCCTCTCCGATGTTGCGCGACTCGAGATGGGAATGATGTGACCGAGCCGACACCCGACGTGATCGGTGGTGACCTCGACGAGGTTGCGATCATGAACTCGCTCCGCGGTGTGATCGATCCGGAGCTCGGCGACAACGTCGTCGACCTCGGGATGGTCAAACGGCTGGAGCGAAGCTCAGATCGGACCGTGCACGTCACGATCGCTCTCACCACCGCGGGTTGCCCGCTCCGGGCACAGCTGATGCGCGACGCCAAGGCCCGGGTGGGCTCCCTGCCCGGCATCGACCTGGTCAAGATTCATTTCGGCGAGATGACTGCGGCGGAGCGGAGCGATGTCATGTCGAGGGCTCGGTGGAAGGCGCGCGACAACGCGCTCGAGACCGACATCCCGCCGACGTGTCGAATCCTCGCCATCTCGTCGGGCAAGGGTGGAGTTGGCAAGTCATCGGTGACCGCCAACCTCGCGGTGGTTCTCGCTGATCGCGGTTTCACAGTGGGCGTACTTGACGCCGACGTGGGCGGCTTCTCGATGCCTCAACTGCTCGGTATCGACGGCGAGATCGAGGCTGAACGCGGCGATGAAGGGAAGA
>Ga0105044_10007882_pt1 | contig 14672 bp, 14 predicted proteins | sample MAT01_FD_78092 | JGI IMG/M metagenome (GOLD analysis project Ga0105044, IMG submission 78092) | Freshwater microbial communities from Lake Fryxell liftoff mats and glacier meltwater in Antarctica - MAT-01 | ecosystem: Environmental > Aquatic > Freshwater > Ice > Liftoff microbial mat | place...
TGCCCAAATCCAAGAACATGCCCAATCTCGTGGGCAATGTACGACTGTACTCCGGTACAGTGTGGCGGCGGCACTAGGCCGCTCGCCAGTCTGATCCGTCCCCCACTTATTACAGGGACCTGTCCCGAGACCGATGCGTCTCCGCAGGCTCCCTCTGTTGCTGGCATTTCTCGAACCAGCTTTATTTCCGCCTCCCCTTCCGACCCCACGATCTGGAAACGAATGGGTAAACGCGCTTCCCAGAAAGCTGTGGCTTTCACCACATCTTCCTGGTTGAACGGACCGATGAAAATGCGGATTGCTACCCCCGTCGGGCGATCCGCCCAGCGCTGGATGATGTCGCTTGACATCGTCCCAGTGAGAATATATTCTTTGGCCTCGCTGGACAGCCCAGCGAGGGAGGCTGTCGCCACCGGTGGGTTTACCACCGGTGGGTTTACCACCGGTGGGTTTACCACCGGTGGCGGCGAAGGGGCCGTGGGGCCACCTCCGCACGAGAAGCTCGCGAGGGCGATCACGAGGATCGCCGCAAAATAACGAATCGTCATGATCATGATAACCTCTATTCCCGTCCGTTGGATGGCGTAACTCACGTTGTCAGCCCCAAAACGACAGCCCCTTGCAACTGCCCAATCGGCCGTCGGTTGTCGCTGTTTATGGGACTCATTTCGGCTTTCTCGAATTCGCGCCCGGGTGTCGAGTGTCGCCCCGCATTCGAAGACTCGGACTGAGACCCCGAGATCCTAGCACACTGCGGGAACCAGAACAACCGATGCAGTGGGGCGCGTTCGACGGAACGCCGCTCTCACACCAGGAAACGAAGAAGCTGCCTCGAATGCGAGGCTGTTTGAACGCCCCCAAGAAGCCAATCGGTTTTGCCGCCGACCCCTACTGCTCCTTTTCGCTGGTACTCCGGATGAAAATTCGGTACAACAGTCCCCTTCCATTTTCAGGGCACGACCGCGAGCGCCAAGGCGGACTGGGCGCCGCAGAAAGGGACGCGATGGCGACGTCGTCGGAAGTCGCACAACGGGCAGAGGCCGCGACACTTGCGGCCGGTGCACCGGCGCGTTCGCTCCGCGACGTCCTGGGAGATCGCTGGGAACTGCATGACGCCTGGCGCCGGATGAAACGATCGACCGGCCAGCCAGGCCCGGATCGCGTCACCGTTGAGGCATTCGAGACACACCTCGATCGACATCTCGCCGAACTCGCGGTGAGCGTGGCGACAGGGCAGTACCGCGCCGGTCCGATTTCTCGGCAGTTTCTCGGCAAGAAGGACGCGGCGTCAGAGTGATCGGAATTCCAAACGTTCGTGACCGTGTACTTCAAGCCGCCGCGGCGCAATGGTTGCAAGAGCGCATCGAACCGATCCTGCTGCCCACCACGTTCGCATATCGACCGGCGCTGGGGCCACAGCGTGCCGCAGCCTACGCCGCACGGCTGGCGGCCGACTACGACTGGGTCATCACGGCGGATATCGAGAAGTATTTCGACAACGTCGACCACGACATCCTCGCCGGCGTACTCGGCGATATCCACGTGACGCCGGCCGATCTCGCCACCCTGATGGCATGGCTTCGCGCAACCCCCATCGACCGGGGGACCCCATTCGCCACGGTCAAAGGCCTGCCACAGGGGCTGACGATCGCGCCGTCACTGGCGAACCTGTATCTGCACGATTTCGACAGGCGCCTTCACCACGCGGGCTGGAAGCATGCGCGATTCGCGGATGATTTCGTCGTGTTCGCGACCCGACAAGCTGAGGCAGGGCACATGCACCAGTGGATGGCGTCCTACCTGGCCACCGAGCGAAAATTGAAGTTCAAGGCCGCCAAGACGGCAATGGCGCCGGTGGCCCAGGGATTCGACTTCGTCGGCTTCCGCATTGACCGTGACGGATTGCGGTTTTCCGCGTCAACGCCCGATCGCTTCAAGACGTCGCTCGAAGCCAGGTTACGGACACTCAATGGCGATTTAGATGGATCGGTGCGCACCGTCAACGATCTTGTGCGTGGGTGGCGGGCGTACTACGGAGGGATGTCCGACATGCTCAACGAGCAGTTGGCGGTCCTGGAGGGATGGCGTCGCGTACGGATCGCCGCGTCGCTCAGCGCCGCCGGGCACCCCCAACTGTGGCTGACAACGATGTTCGAGTCATTGACTGTCGAACGTACCCAGGAGGCACCTGGCGCCTATGGCCCCGACGCACCCGAGGCCCCTGCCGTCGCCCAGCCCCCTGCAGGTGAATGGTCGCGTTCCCAGGCGCCGCAGCCAGAATCGGTGACGGCGACCACACATCGCGCACGAAAACCAGCACCGACTCCCGCGCGAAAATCGGTGTCGCAGACGGGGCGCACGAAGGCCATTCGCGCCCTGGCGATCGGCATCACACAGCGCCCCTGGGTGACCGAAACTGGCGACCTGATGGTCCCGATGCACGGAGCGTTCGTCACACGCGCCGGTGAAACGTTGGTGGTGAAGCGAAAGCAACAGACCGTCTTCGAGGTACCACTGACCGCCGTCAAACACGTCTCGGTGATTGGGCAGGGAGCATCGCTCTCGGGCGCCGCCATCGTCGCATGCGTCGCGCGGGGTATCCGAATCTGGATCGTAGACCGTTTCGGCCGGGGGCTCGGCTTCTTTACGCCCGCACGGAGCCCCCTGTCACCGCGCATCGCGCGTCTGCTGTTGCGCGCCGCGATGACGCGCCGTGGCACGGCGCTGGCCAGGGACATCCTCAGTGGAAAACTACTGAACCAACGCGCCTTGCTCCTGTACTACGCCAAGGGACCGTCGCGACCGCCCGAGCTCCGTACGGCGCTACGCAACGCGGCGGCGGTCGTGCGAGCCTCTCTTCCAGACATTCGTGCGATCGATGCGCCCTTGCGAGTGGCCAGGCAGGAACTGTTTCTGGTCGAGGCCCGCGCCGCCGCCGCGTACTGGGCGGCATTTGCCCGGCTGGTGCCGGTCTCCATGGGGTTCCCAGGACGGCGTGGCCGCGGCGCCACTGACCCGGTCAACACGCTGCTGAACTACGGGTACTACAAGTTGCTCCATGTCGTCTGGCTGGCCGTGGACCGAGTGGGACTGATCCCCTGGCTTGGGGTCATGCACACTGGCCGCCGACGCTCGCCGGCGCTGGTCCTGGACTTGATGGAGGAGTTTCGGGCCGTGGCCGTCGATCGCGTCGTTCTTGGGGTTCTGGGTCGCGGGTTTCAACCCCGTCAGCGGCCTGATGGTCGTCTGAGACTGACAACGAAGACGACCTTCGAACACGCCTGGGAGGCGAATCTTGTTCGGCCCGTGCGATCTGGCGAAAGCCTGGAGCGGCTGGTGCGTACGCAGGCCGGTGCTTTTCGACGAGCACTGGAAGACCACACCACGTACAGGCCGGTGGTGATGTCGTGGTAGGCCGGCCTCGCGAGGCGACCTTCGTCGTGGTCGAAGCCACAGCGGTCTCACGAAAGCGCGCTGGCCGCGCGCTTCGGCGTCTTGGATTCGTCAACCTGCTCTCTGGAGTGTTCTGGACCAGTGGAGCAATACGCGACGGGCGCGATCTTGGGCGCGACGTTGCTGTAGTACTGCGCAGGACCTTGCGCGGACAGCCATTCGTAGCGGTGGTGCTCAGAGGGCGTGCGCCCCTCGAATCGCAATCCAGATGGATCACAAGCCGAGGAGGTGTCTCATGAAACTTGTACCGATCGCCCTCTACATCGGGGACCTGCCGGGGGCGCCTTTGGACGGGAGGATTCGACGACGGTATCGGAAGAAAGCCTTGTCCTCTCAAGTTGATTGCATCGTCGAGCCGAAAGGGACGGCTTTCGTCGCCACTCCGATATTCCGTCCGACCGTGCCTCAGCGGGCACGCTTCCGCCTTCAGCTCAGGGTCCCGTTGCTCTCTGGGCTCCCCGATGACGGCTACGCCCTGGTCATTCAACCGGTGAACGAGACGCGATCGACTGATCCGGAGCAGACGATTTTCGCCCCGATCTACGCCGGGCCAGACCGCCTGATCTTCGAGTTCACTCGGGCGGAAGTGATTTGGTGCACGGCCGATGGGACGTCCGGTGTCCGGTTCGCCGCCATCGACCCGTCGTCTGGGCAGATCGGGACGCACGATCGGGCTGCGCGCGACCAGTACGCCAATGTGCTGAGTCGATGTCGTGGTCAGTTGACGGGTGACGCCATGCTGTTTCCGCCACGTGAAGATCTGCGCCGGCCGGCATGGCGCATTCCGAACGGACTGCCCGTGCTGCAGTTTCAGTAACCAGCCCGACTCCGGGCCCGTGCGTCGGCGACCGGCACGCGCACGCTGTGGGTCAAATTCAACCCACCGATGCCGGCGTGACCATGCACAACACTGGCTGCAACGACTGTCCTTGTTGGGCATGTCACATGCAACTTGCACGGTCATGCTGCACCAACGCAGTGATGAGGGACATGCTATTCTGCGGCGCATGGGTGCGCCCTTGACGCCGCCTCGGCCAGCAACGTATGAAGACGTGCTGGCGTTGCCCGACCACGTGGTGGGGGAAATCGTTGCAGGCGAATTATTCGTGTCTCCCCGCCCGTCGCCGCGCCACGCGGTCGCCAGTTCCACACTCGGCGGCGAATTGAACGGGCGCTATCACCAGGGCCGCGGCGGACCAGGCGGCTGGTGGATTCTCGACGAACCGGACCTGCACCTCGGCGACGACATCGTGGTGCCTGACCTGGCCGGGTGGCGCCGGACTCGGCTGCCATCCATCCCTGATACCGCGTTTTTCACCGTACCGCCCGATTGGCTGTGCGAAGTGCTCTCGCCGGGCACCGTACGCCTCGACCGCCATCGCAAGCTCGACGTGTACGCACGCGCAGGGATCGCGCACGTCTGGCTTGTCGATCCGGTGTCGCGAACACTCGAAGTGCTCCGCCTCGATCGGGGCCTCTGGGTGATCGAGGCCGTCCATGCTGATCGCGAACAGGTCGCGGCCCCGCCGTTCACCGACACGACGCTGACGCTCTCCAATCTCTGGGCCGACTGAGGCCTGCCGGCCGCGGTCCGATTGTGTGCGTCGGACTCTCGGAGATGGTGGCCTACTTCGCAGGCTGGTCCACGATTGTGACGGTGTCATCGGTCGTGGTCGCCGTGTTCGTGTCTGTGAGCGTCGGCATCATCTTCGGCGTGTATCCCGCGATGCGCGCCTCACGCCTCGACCCGGTGCACTCGCTGCACTACGAGCAGGCCGCCGCCCGCAAACCCCTGAACGCTTTGCCGTGCACCTGCTGCACGCCGCTGCGGTCCAGCAGGTCCCTGACGTTGCCGGGTGTCACACCGCCCCCGGCCAGAATGTCGATGCGGCCGGCCGCCTGCGTCACGAGCCGGCGCAACTGGTCCGCGCCATCCATCGCGCGGTCCGCGCCGCCGCTCGTGAGCACGACGGCAATTCCAATTTCCACGAGGATCTCAAGGCCGGCGGCCTGGTCGGTCAGTTGATCAAACGCGCGGTGACAACCCACCACCATCGGCCGCGCTGCCGCGATCAGCTCAGACATCAGCGCGCGATCGATTCGCCCGTCCCGCGTCAGCGCGCCACACACCACGCCAGGCGCGCCAGCGGCTTTGACGGCTGCGATATCGGCGTGCATCACGGCCACGTCGTGCGAGTCGTACACAAAGTCGCCCACGCGGGGACGAACGAAGACGTGGATCGGCGTCGTCACGACGGCCAGTGCGTGCCTGATAAGGCCCATTGGCGGCGTCACGGCGCCGTCGTGCAGCAGGCCGCACAGTTCAATGCGGTCCACGCCTTCGGCGTCTGCGGCCAGGGCGCCGCCAATGGACTCAACGGCGGCTTCAACAAACAACGGCTGCGGGGGGGCGTTCACAATCCGGATGATACCGGCGGCGAGGCCAGGGGGGGGGATACCATCGAGGTGCCAGCCCCAGAGTCCGGTCGTGTGAGGAGTTGAGTATGGACCGGCTGTGTCGCGTCCTTGTCCTGGGTATTGTGATTGTCGTCGGCGTCACCTCGGTGGAGTGGCCGCTCGCCGCTCGCGATCAGGGGCGCCGCGTCCATGTCTCGATCACAGACTCCAAGGGCGAACCTCAGACTGGCGTCGCGGCATCGGACCTGGTCATCGAAGTCAACGGCAAGCCCGCCGCAGGCACCAGTGTGGCTCCGGCCGCCGAGCCGGTATCGATCGTCGTGGTCACTGAAGGGGTTGGCCGAGACTTGGTTTCGGAGACTCGCCGCATGATGAAGGCGGTGGTCGCGGGTGCCCGTGCCATCCATCCGGACTCCCGCGTGGGCCTCATGGTGGAAGACGGCGCGGCCGCCCCCGTCATGCATCACGTGGCGACCGATGCTGCGGCGCTCGATCCGACGATAGCCCGCTTCTTTGAAAGCAGCCGGAATGCGCCGTTGCTCGACAGCATTCTCACCGCCTCGCAAACGCTGGCGCTTGAGCGGAATTCCCGTCGCGCGATCGTGGCGGTCACCTGGGGAAACGCGGCCCAGGTTGATGTCATGTCGCCGACGAAGGTCTCCAAGGCGGTCAGGGAGAGCGGCGCGTCCCTCTGGGCACTTGACATGGGCGGACGAGAGGCGCCGCTCGGCACAGCCGAACAGCGCGTGTTGTCTGACGTCACAAGCATCAGTGGGGGGCGCCGCGTCACGGTCGTGAAAAGTCAATGAATCCTTTGCCGACGTCGACCCGCTCGAGTGTCACGCGAACGCGATCGCCAACGTCAACGCCGGGCAGCTCACCGTGGGCCAGCATGCCCTCCACCGGTGGCGCGAAGATGCGGACGAACGTTCCCTTGGGCGACGCGCCGGTCACAATCGCGTCGAACGCCTGACCGATCCGCGACCTCATCAACAGCGCCGCCGCAGACTTGTCCACCTGCCGTTCCACCTTGTTTGCGGCATCCTCCTGTTGCGTGCAGTGGGCGGCGAGCTGGTCGAGTGCCTCCACCGAATACGGCGACGGCGTGCCGGCGATCACAGACTTGAGCAGCCGCTGGGTGATGAGGTCGGGATAGCGGCGATTGGGTGCCGTCGAGTGCGCGTAGTCCTTGACCGCCAATCCGAAGTGGCCCGGCGGATCCTCGCCGGGTCGATCGACGACGTACTCGCCGGGGCCGAGCAATTTGATGACACTCAGTGACAGGTCGGCGAACCGGTCGGGTTGCGCACGCCGACTGGTGCGAAGGAACTCCGCCAGCGCAGGTGCATCCGGTTCAGCGGGCAGGTGCGAGCCCGCCGCTGCCGCAAGCTCGACAATGCGGCTCCAGCGTTTGGGCTGGCGCACGACGCGGCGGATCGACGGCACGCGGTGGGCGTCAAGAAAACGTGCGGTGACGCCGTTGGCCGCGATCATGAAGTTCTCGATCAGCGCCTTGGCACGATTCGCCTCGTCGGCGCGCACATCGCGGAGCGCATCGCCGTCGAATTCGGCGTTGGCCTCGATGCGATCGAACTCGAGCGCGCCGTCCTCGTGGCGGCGCTCGCTGAGTGCGCGCGCGGCCTGATCCTGCAACGTCAGCAGCGCGCCCACCCCCGGCACCGCGGCGGCCGCGGCTGGCAGCGGTCCCTGACCCGCCAACCACGCGCCCACGGCGTGGTACGCGAGCTTTGCGTGATTCCTGACCGTGGCGCGATAGACATCAGGCGCCTGGATCGCACCATCAGGTGCCACCGTCATCTCAACGACAATCGCCAGCCGGTCCTCGCCAGGATTGAGCGACGTCAGGTCGGTGGACAGCCGGAGCGGCAGCATGGGGAAGATGACGGCCGGCGTGTAGACCGACGTGGTGTTCACCGCAGCGTGACGGTCGATCGGCGAGTTCTGCGGCACCTGTGCGTCCACGTCGGCAATTGCCACACGCACCGTGACGTGGCCTCCGGGCGCCTCCTCTGCCACCGAAAGCTGATCGAGATCGCGCGAGTCGTCGTTGTCGATCGAGCACCAGAGCCACGCGCGCAGGTCGCGTGGCGCGACCGGTCCGGGCTCCGGGGTGCCCGGCGCCTGCTCGGCCTGCGCGATGGCTGCGGCAGAAAAGTCGGGATCGAGCCCCCGCTCGCGCATCGCCCGGATGGCGATGGCGCGCAGGCGGCTGCGATCGGAAGCGTGTGCCGCGTCAGTCATGGTCTGTCGACGCTATCACGCTCTCGCCGCAACTACTTCGGCGCCAGCGCCTTCGCGATCGCATCAACGGTCAATGTGGTCCGCAGCTCGACGATCTTCTTTGCCATCTCCAGCGTCTTGTCGAGGGGCAGCAGGCTGACGCCGTTGATCGTCGCCCTGTTCGCCTTGGTGCGCTGCTCCAGGCGGATGGTCTTCGGGTCGTACAACGCCATCAACGCGTCGATTCCGTATTCCTCGTGCAGGCCGTCGGACCCCTGGCTCGCGCCGATTTCGATCTTCTCGGGAATGCCATTCGCCTGCACCAGCTTCTGCACCGACGAATAGTCGTAGTACTCGGGAATGAAAATAAAACGTGTCGGCGAGTCGGCGTATTTGATCGACAGGGCTTCGGCGACCGCCTTCATCCCTCCCTGATTGCCGCCGCTGTCACCCATCAGAATCACCGTGGTGAAGCCCATCCCCTTGAGACTCGTGGCCATATCGGTCAGCACGGCCCGGTAGGTCTCCTGCGAAAGGAACACGCTGCCTGGCGCCACTCTCGCCGCATCGGGCCGTCCGGGCTCGAGCGTCACGATGGGTGCGACCAGGGCGTTGCTGAGTTTTCGCGCAATCGCGTCGCCCATGACCTTGAGGACGAAGTTGTGTTTGCCGGTGGCCAGGTGCGGGCCATTGGATTCAACACCGCCGGTCAGGATCAGGGCCGTGGACTTGCCGCCCTTGATGGCATCGCGGACCTCCATCCAGGTGAGTTCTTCCATCCAGACGCTGTCGAGCGCCTCGATGGGCCGAGGCGCATTCTGCTCGGCCACACGTCGTGCGGCAGCGGCAGCCTGCTGTTCGGGCGTCTGCGGCGGCCGCTGTCCCCGGCCTCCAGCTGCAGCCGGTGGCGTGGTTGGTGGCGGCGTCTGCGCCTGCGCGACTCCTGCCATGAGACAGAGTCCAACCGCCACGAATGCGTTGATGTGTTTCATGCGCGCACGTTAGCCGATCGGCGGGAGCCCTCGCAAGCCGGGCTCGCTCACCCTGTCACGCCGGATCACAGGCGGCGCGGAGGGTTCACGGCCAGGGACGAGATGGCAGTCGCCCCCGCACGGTCCCGCTCAGCCACGCCCTGGGGCCGAACTCGGGCCGGCCGTACTGGCCCGCGTCCACGCCAATGGTCCCATCGAAGCGATAGTCGATCGATTGACCGCCGACCGCCCTCCGGATTGCGTCGGCTAACGCAGGCAAATCCGCAAAGCTGATCGAGAAATCGATGGGGAATGTCTCGGTGCCACCCGCAGTGAGCGGAAGGCCGAGGGGCAGGTCGATGTCGGACGCGCGACGGTCCTGAAGGTGTAACGCACCACGCAACGTGGCCAGTGTGAATCCGAAGGGGTTCGGGTTCGTCACCGTGGCCCAGAGCCGCACGTTGGCGCCTCCGAGTGGACGATTGAGCGCGGGCCCGAGCAGGCGAATCTCAGCCGGCCGGTCTTCCGCTTCCGTAAACCGCGGCGGCTGCACCAGCTGGCGCAGTTGCTCGAGCGTCGCACAGCCTGCGGCCGCCAGCATGACCCCGACGACCACGAAGGCCTTCACCATGTGCCCATGATAGTGCCTGGCGCGAGGCGACGCCCGGCGATGCCTAAGATTAGTATTTGATTGGCCATCCCGGTAGCGCGCGTTCGCCGGGAGAGGTGCCCCTTGAACCTCGAACCCGGTGTATGCTTCGGCTCTCATCGACCTGTGAGTGGAGCCGGATGACGAAGACCTTTCCAATTGTGACCCTGGCCCTTTCGGCTGTCGTCGGACTCGCCGCCTGCCAGCGCGAAGCCGACCCGCCGGCATCCGAGCCCACAGCCCAGGCCCAGGCTCCAGCCATCGTTCAACCTGGCGCGCCCGGTCAGGACTCGACTGTCGTGGCCAAGGTTCCAATTTTTCAGGGGAGCACTTTCACGGACGATGACGTGAAGTTCATGCAGGGGATGATCCATCATCACCATCAAGCGCTGCTGATGGCGGCGATGATCACCAGCCATACCAAGACTCCGGAATTGGCTGCGATGGGGCAGAAGATCGAGCTCTCGCAGGGCGGCGAAATTCAGTCGATGAAGGAATGGCTCACCGCGCGACGCCAAAACGTGCCGACGGTCATGGCCGATGGCTCGGCCATGATGATGGGCAAGGCGGGCCACATGGATATGGCCGCGATGCCTGGCATGCTCACGGCCGACCAGATGAAAGCGCTCGACGCCGCGCGCGGCGCACAGTTTGACGAGCTGTTTCTCACCGGCATGATCCAGCACCACAAGGGTGCGCTGACGATGGTGGCCGATCTGCGTGAGGCTGGTGGCGGGAAAGAAACCAATATCGGCGACTTCCTGAACGAAGTGGACAACGATCAGCGGATGGAAATCGTCCGGATGTACGGACTCTTGGGGAGGCCAGTGGAAAAGTCATGAAATCACACACTCAACTTCAGCTCATGGTGACGGCTGCCGTCTGTCTGGCAGTGTCCACGGTCTTCGCGCAGAATCCACCCGCGGCACCGCAGCAGGGACGCGGCGCAGTCACGGTGGGACAGATCCCGATTCCGCAGCCCTGTACGGCAGAGCAAATTGCGGCAGCCCAAGCGGCCGCGAACCAGCCGATCGAGGCAGCGGGCCGGGGTCGTGGCGGGCGCGGCGGCGGCGGCGTCGCCTGCCACATGCCCGATCCACGCGAAGGCCTCAAGCCCGGCAAGTACGACGCTGGCGAGGCCGCGCTCAACATGAAGCTCGTGGCGACCATGAAGCAGCCCGAGGGCATGTACGACCCGAACGCCACAAACGCCCGAAGCCTCGACTATGCGAACTCCGACCTGGCCTTCGGCATGAACGGCCGGCTGGCGCTCCAGGGCAACTTTCACGGGATGATTTTCTACAACATCGAAGACCCGACGAAGACGACGCTGCAGACGATCGTTTCGTGTCCGGGCGGGCAGGGCGATGTGTCGGTGTGGGGGAACCTCGCGTTCATGTCTGTGGAGGGCTATGGCCGGCTCGATTGCGCCGCCACGCCTGCGCCGACCACGCCGCCGGCACCAGGCGGCGGGCGCGGCGCGGCTCCCCCCGATCCGAACCGTATGTTTGGTGTCCGGATCTTCGACATCTCGGATCCGCGCAAGCCCCGGCAGGTCGCTGGCGTGCAGACATGCCGAGGCTCGCACACGCATTCGATCGTCACGGATGTGAACGACAAGGAACACATCTACATCTATGTCTCCGGCAATTCGGGTGTGCGCTCGGCTGAGGAGAAGGCCGGCTGCGTGTCGGATCCCAACGCGCCGAACACGTCCACCTTCGGCATCGACGTGATCAAGGTGCCGCTTGCGCATCCGGAACAGTCTGCGGTGGTCAGCCACGCCTACATCTTCGCGGACGCGAACACCGGCCAGCTTGCCAGCCTTCACGGCCGTCGTCAGGGCACGGGCGAACCCATCCCGAACCAGACCGCGGGCTGCCACGACGTGACCAGCTATCCGTGGGCCAAGCTGCTTGGCGGCGCGTGCTCCGGCAATGGCCTGCTCCTCGACACCAGCGTCGTGACGAAACCGAAGCGCCTGGATGATGTGGCGGATGCGGCGTTTGCGTTCTGGCACTCCGCGACGTTCAACAACGACGGCACCAAGCTTCTGTTCTCAGACGAATGGGGCGGCGGCACGCAGCCGATGTGCCAGTCGATCCACCCGACGATGTGGGGCGGCAATGCGGTGTTCGACATCCAGGGCACGGGCGACAACCGGCGGATGAAATTCGGCGGTTACTTCAAGATGCCGGCGTGGCAGACCGCGAGCGAGAACTGCGTGGCGCACAACGGCAGCCTCGTGCCCGTGCCTGGGCGCGACATCATGGCCCAGGCCTTCTATCAGGGCGGCGCATCGGTGTTTGATTTCACGGACTCGGCGCGCATCAAGGAAATTGCGTACTTCGACCGCGGGCCGATCGACGCGGACAACCTGGTCATCGGCGGCTACTGGTCCGTCTACTACTACAACGGATTCCTCTACGGCTCGGAGATTGCGCGCGGTCTCGACATCTTCCAGTTGACGCCGAGTGACGATCTCTCCCAGAACGAAATCGATGCCGCTAAGCTTGCGACCCGGGAAGGCTGCGGCGCGTCGAACGACTTCAACGTGCAGTGCCAGGCGCATTACGTCTGGCCGAACAGTTTCGTTGTCGCTCGCGCGTACCTCGATCAGCTCACTCGCGCCAAGGCACTGCCGCAGGAGCGCGCCGGTGCCCTCGACGCGGCCATGAAGGACGTCGAAAACGCAAGTGCTGCGAACCGCAGGGTTGCGGTCACTCGTCTCGACGCACTGGCGGCCGAGTTGACGAAGGACGCCACATCGGCGATGGGGATCAACGCCATGCGGATGAAGGCCGCCGCATCGACGATTCAGAGGCGCAACGCGCAGGTGAAGTGAGTCGTTGGGCTTTCACGTGGCCGCTTGCGGCCACGTGTGGCACCCGGGCCCCGTGCCAACGCTCTTACCCACGCGTCCGCAGTCGTGCTTCGATGTCTGCACGAAACGCGGCCGACACGCGGACCTCACGGCCGCTCGTCAGTCGCACACGCGCGGTTCCGTCGATGACCACGATGACCGGCTGCACACGATCGAGGTTCACGAGGATCGACCGATGCACACGTGGCACGGTACCGGTAGTCGGCATCGCTGGTGGACAGAATCACGTCGTTGCGGCTGGCGCGGACGAACTCCACTTCGCCCGGGTTCACGAATGCGGTGCCTTCGCGTCGCTTCAGAGCCAGGCGCTCGGCCGGCACGCCGGCGCCAGGATGGGCCACCAGAGCGGCCAGGTTCGCCGCCGCCTCGGCAATCCGGCGCTGCTGAGCGTGGGCGCGGGCGATCGCGAGCGCCTGGTTCACTCGCGTCCGCGAAAACGGCTTGACGAGGTAGTCGAGTGCGCGCACTTCAAAGGCGTGCACGGCATGGTCCCCGTACGCCGTGACAAAGATCACCGGCGGCATCTGTTCCGGCCCCACCGCACGGATCACGTCGAAACCGCTGCACTCCGGCATCTGGATATCAAGCAGGACGACATCGGCGCGGCATCCGGAAAGCGCTTGAATGGCGGCGCGTCCATCGCGGCACACGGCCACCACCTCCACGTCGGGGTGCGCCGACAGCAGGCTGAGCAGATGCTCGCGAGCCGGAGCCTGATCTTCCACGACGACCACGCGCAACGGGTTCATAGGGCTTCCTTTACGTGAAACGGTATTGTGACGCGGACCCGGACGCCGCCGTCGTCTTCGGCAACAATCTCACACGACTGCCGGGCGCCATACAGTTGCTCGAGCCGGCCACGTGTATTCGCAAGACCGACGCCGGCGCCATGTGCCGAGGTGGCCGACAGGCCAATCCCGTCGTCGCACACCCCCAGACAGAGATCATCGCCATCGCGCCACGCCGACACATGGACGCGGCCGCCACGGGCCCGCGGCTGCAGGCCATGCCGAACGCTGTTTTCCACCAGTGGCTGCAGGAGAAGCACCGGCCCCTGGCATCCAGCACCTCGGCATCAATGGCGAATGTCACGGTCAGCCGTTCGCGCATCTGTACTGATTCGATCGCGAGGTAGTCGTCGAGTGCGGCCAGATCCTGTGCCAGCGTGACTTCATTCGCATGGGTGTCGCGCAGCGTGGTGCGCAGCAGCCGGCCCAGGCGTTCGATCATGGACTCGGCGGCATCGGGATCGCGTCTGAGCAGCGATGAGACTGCGTGCAGGGTGTTGAACAGGAAGTGCGGCTGAAGTTGCCGCTGCAACGCCAGGAGCCGGGCCTGCGCCAGGGACGCCTCCAGCTGCGCCTCAGACACGGCACGCCGCCGCACCTCGGCCTGCAGGGCCATCGCGTAGGCCAGCGCCGCGAGCGCCGCATACATCGTGAACTCCCACTCAACCGCGAGCCTTGGAGTACTCACGATGCGGAGGCTGAAACGCCTCCACGTAATCGGATACCCCATCGTCGCCCAGGTCAGCAGCAGGCTCGACAAGGACAGTACGGCCAGATGGGTCGTGGCCAGGAGAGCACCCACACACATGGGCGGCCAGGGCCGCGGGCCAAGGCCAGCCCCGGGCGCGAATACGCAGCGCCAGAAAGACGGCCGCAGGAATCAACACGGCCCACGTACCCCAGTACACCACGTTCATGATCAGCACGGCCGACCGGCGCCCCGCATCCACCTCCGCCGATGTCAGCGTGAGACTGCCAATGAGGCCGGAGACGACTCCAATGACGACGACGGCTGACGACAAGGTGCGCCACTGGAACTCACGCATGGCTGACACTGTGCCACGGAATGTTGCACCGCGCGGACACCGCGCGGACACCGCGCGGGCTTCGTCCGGCTGTGGCCCGACGCGAGCGCTGTGGCGCAGACCGCTGCACCGCCGCCGGGTTTGTCGCCGCCGCTCTCCAACGCCCGGATGTGAGGAAGCCGGACTCTGGTGCTCAGCGATCACGGCATCGCACACTGGCATTCACGTCGATCGGCCTGGCCA
>Ga0105044_10007883_pt1 | contig 14672 bp, 11 predicted proteins | sample MAT01_FD_78092 | JGI IMG/M metagenome (GOLD analysis project Ga0105044, IMG submission 78092) | Freshwater microbial communities from Lake Fryxell liftoff mats and glacier meltwater in Antarctica - MAT-01 | ecosystem: Environmental > Aquatic > Freshwater > Ice > Liftoff microbial mat | place...
CCTCTCCTCTTTGGGGGCGGTCAAGAAAATCAGTTGCGATCGGGAACCCAAGCTGTACCGATTATTGCGGGGTTTGGTATTGCGGCGGAATTGGCGGCGGAAGAATTACCCACAGAAATGTGTCGGTTAGAAAAACTCCGGGACAGATTATTTACCCAGCTTGCAGGAATACCTCGATTAGTCACCACCGGGCCTCTACAGAAACGTCTGCCTCACCATGTCAGTTTTACTTTCCTGAGCGATCGACCAGAGATTACGGGCAAAACCCTAGTCCGGCAGTTGAACCTAGCCGGGATTGGCATTAGTTCTGGCTCTGCCTGTCATAGCGGGAAAACTATGCCTAGTCCTGTTCTCCTGGCAATGGGTTACACAGAGCAGGAAGCCCTCGGCGGGATTCGTCTCACCCTCGGTAAACAAACCACGGTGGCGGATATTGACTGGACAGCGATCGTCCTCCGACAGGTACTCGATCGCCTTTCTCCCAGATTAGTGCTTTCCAGATCAGGGGCAACTACTTAACTTAATTCATACCCAAATCGGTAATTTCATGTTGCTATTGCTATTTCATGTGGGTCAAGAACGTTATGCCCTAGAGAGTGAGCGGGTAGTGCAGGTATTTCCCAACTTACTCCTCAAAGAAATTAACCATGCCCCAGAGTATATTTCTGGATTATTCAACTATCAAGGACAAATCATTCCTGTACTGGATCTCAGCTACCTAATCCAAGGGAAAGCCTGTCCAAATCTGCTGAGTACCCGGATTATTTTGGTCAAGAGTCAAGCTAACTCAACTAACTCAATTAACCCAATTAAATCAATTAACCCGATTAACTTGATCGACCCAATTAACCCAACTAACTCAATTAACTCAATTAACCCAACTAACCCAACTAACTCGATCAACCAAGATACTCAAAATAACCCAGTTACTGAACAGATCAGTTCGCCTACCTCACACCTACTAGGATTACGGGCGGAACGAGTGACCACAACTCTAGATGTATCAGTAAATGATCTTAAAGAAAAAGCAATCAGGATAGATACAGCACCTTATTTGGGCAAAATAATTACAGATGATCAGGGAATGATTCAGTTAATTCAGATTGAACATTTATTATCAGGAGTGTCCTCGATCGCCCTCCTCGCAGCCACTGAATAATTAAGTGAATAATTAAACAAGTGTCAGATCATAACTATCAAGACAAATATCAAGACCGCCAAAATCAAGAGACCGCCATTGAAGCTCTGTTGAGACGATCAATCGGACTAGAGGCAAACTCCCTTGGCTCTCAGGTGATTACCGGAGCCGTAGAGCAGCGTTGTCGGGCTTTGGACCTCCACGATTTAGCCACCTATTACAGCCACCTTGTCGGTAATTCTGTGGAGTTAGAAGCCTTAATCGAGGCGGTAGTGGTGCCAGAAACTTGGTTTTTTCGTGACCGGGAACCCTTTAATTATCTAGGGGAGTATATTAAAGCCCTATGGCGAACTAATCCTTCCAGAGTATTTAACATTCTCAGTGCGCCCTGTGCCACGGGGGAAGAACCCTACTCGATCGCCATCACTCTCCTAGAGGCGGGGCTATCTATTCATAACTTTCGGATTGATGCCCTAGATATTAGTAAAGTTGCCCTGACAAAAGCCCGCCAAGCCCTTTACAGCCCTAATTCTTTCCGGGGGAAAATTAATACCTTTCGTGAGAGCTATTTTCATCCCGTGGGCAGCAATTACAAACTAAAGGAGTCGATCGCTTCTACTGTTAATTTTCAGCAGAGCAACTTATTAAACCTAAATTTAGACCCAAACCTCTCTTCGCAGCAGGGTTTTTATGATGTGATCTTTTGTCGGAATGTTTTAATTTATTTTGATCTGATGGCAAGAAACAGAACGATCGAGCATCTCCATTACCTCCTCAAACCCTTGGGCTTACTCTTTGTCGGTCACTCGGAAACAGGGCAAATCTCAACTTCTCCCAAATTTACTTCGATCCCCCATCCCCTCGCCTTTGCCTACCAAAAAATTAACCCTCAACTTCCTGTCAAATTTCCCCTCACAAATACATCTCCTGCTTCTTTTTCCTCCCCGCCCCCAAAAACCATTCCTAAAACTATTCCTAAAATTGCTTCTGAAATTGTGGGCGATCAACCACCGTTCCTGTCTAAATCTAAACCTCAATCTAGTCAGAAACATCATGCTACAAATATCCCGGAAAAATTATTTCAAGAACTACTCCAAGAATCTTCACAAAACATCCTTATAAACGCCTTAGCTAGTGCTAGAGATTTAGCCGATCGAGGACAACTAGATAAAGCAATTACAGTCTGTAAAGCCTATCTGCAAGGAAACCGTGCTAGTGCTGAGGCTCATTATTTGCTAGGGGAACTCCATCAAGCCCAAGGACAACTAGAGAAAGCAGAGTTAAACTTTGAAAGGGCTATTTATCTTAATCCTCATTTAGAAGAAGCTCTGGTACACTTAGCATTAATCAAGGAAGAACAGGGTGATCTAAATCGAGCCGCCGTAATTTGGCAAAGAGTCCAAAGACTCCAAAAATAGATGAAAATTATTCTCCCAACAAAAGTATATGAAGCAAGGATTGAAAATTAATCAGTTAGTTCCCCTAGGTTTTGGTATTGTTGTGATCGTTACTCTGGTTACTAGTTTGATTTCAAAATCAACCAGTGATACTTTAGTAGAATCAATTAAGCAATTATCTCTTACTTACCAAATTAAAGCAGATATTGAAAAGTTAGAAAATCTAATTTTAACCGCCCAAAGTGAAAACCGAGCCTTTATAATTTCTGGGGATCAAAGCTACTTAAATGAATCAGTTAAATTAGATGAAGAAGTCAACAAAGTTTTTATACAGCTAGAACAAGTAATTATTGATCCATTACAACTTCAAAGATTATCAAAAATCAGACCATTAGTGCAAGAAAGATTGGCATCTATCAATAATGCCACAATGTTAAAAAAAGCTAATAGAGACGATGAAGTTAGAGCTAGGTTCTTAGATCCGGTTAATAGAACAAACATGAATGAGCTTAAACTTAAATTAGATGAAATGAATGCTATAGAGGATCAGATTTTAATTAAAAGAAAAGAAGACTCTATAAAAGCTCAATCTTTTCTCAACTATACAAGCTGGGGCAGTATTATAGTTATTATATTAGTCTCTGTTATTGTATCTGTTGTCATTGCTAATACTCTCCGCCGGGCTTTAGAAGAAGCTGTAAAAGCTGCGGAACAAGTTTCTACGGGAGATCTGACTACAAAATTAGATGCTAGTAGTAATGATGATATTGGCAGGTTATTTACAGCCCTGAAAAATATGGTACAAAGCCTCAATGCTTTGATTCGTCAAGTCCAACATTCAGGGATTCAAGTTACTACTTCTTCTACCCAAATAGCGGCTTCTGGAAAACAATTAGAAGCGACAATGACCGAGCAGGTGGCTTCGACAAATGAAGTGGTGGCAACGACACGGGAAATTTCGGCAACTACTAATGAACTGGTAAAAACCATGCTGGTAGTAGTAGAGATGATCGAGGTGGGTAATAAGGCGGCAGACGGGGGCAAAAAAGACCTCGGCAGAATGGAAACTACGATGCGGCAGTTGGCGGCGGCGACAGATTCAATTTCGACCAAGTTGGGCATTATCAGTGAGAAAGCAAATAATATCAATGGCGTGGTGGCGACGATTACCAAAGTAGCGGATCAGACTAATTTGTTATCTTTGAATGCGGCGATCGAAGCCGAGAAAGCTGGGGAGTATGGTTTAGGTTTTGCGGTGGTAGCAAGGGAAATTAGAAGATTAGCAGATCAGGCTGCCATTGCTACATTAGATATTGAGCAGATGGTGAAGGAAATGCAGGGGGCGGTGTCTACGGGGGTGATGGAAATGGATAAATTTAGCCGGGAAGTGGATCAGGGCGTGGGTGATGTCCAGAAAACTAGTGATCAGCTAACGGTTATCATTGAGCAAGTACAGGCTCTGGGCCCCCAGTTTACTTTCGTGAATCAGGGTATGGAAGCTCAAGCCCAGGGAACTCAGCAGATCAGCGAAGCCATGCGCCAGCTTAGTGAATCTTCTCTGCAAACTGCTAGTGCTTTACGAGAAACCAATAGTGCGATCGAGCAACTCAACGAAGCTGCCCAAAATCTCCGCCGGGAAGTAGCTGGTTTCAAAGTCCAAGAGGCTTAGTGTAAGTTTTTGTATAAGCTTGTAAGTATCTAAATCAACCTATGAATCTTTCTATACCTAGGTCACAAAGTAATTCTCAAAGCTGCTGGAACACGATCGGGGTGAAGGGCGATCGATCCTGTCCGGAATTAACCACGGTGATTCATTGCCGTAACTGTGATGTCTATTCCCAAGGTGGTCGGCAACTGCTCGATCGACAACCCCCCTCCGGTTATCAGCAAGAATGGACTAAATTGTTAGCTGAAACTACAGAAAATATAGAAAATACTAAGGGAGCGATCGCTGGCAATACCACTACTAATAAACAAGAAATTGCCGGGGCAGAAAATTCCCTCGTAGTCTCCAAAGGAAAGACCCTCACTAATAAAGTTTTATCTGTGGTGGTTTTTCGCTTGCAGAAAGAATGGTTAGCCCTCAAGGCAAGTATTTTTAAGGAAATCACTGAATCTAGTGTCGTGCGGACTTTACCCCACCGGAGCAGTGAGGTTTTCTTGGGGATAGTGAGTATCCGGGGCGAACTTCAGCTTTGTATTTCCCTACATCATCTCCTTGGCTTAGAAACTGGATTAGAGGTCAACTCAGGAGTTACGGCAAAAACCGGGGCTAAGATCATCTCTCCCCACGGCTCCTCAGCTATCTCTAAAACTATCTCTAAAACTATTTCTAAAACTATCTCCCAAACTAATCAACCCAGCCAAAAAATTAACCACTTAGTTTATCAACGTCTGGTGGTGGTAGAGCGAGAAGGTAGCCTCTGGGTTTTTCCGGTGGATGAAATCTATGGAGTCCAACACTTTTCTGTACAAGCCCTGCGCCCTGCTCCAGTGGTAATCTCCAAGGCAGCCCACAGCTACACTCAAGGAGTTTTTGATTGGCAAACAAACCAAGCTAGATATCATGTGAACTATCTAGATGATGAGCTATTGTTTCATACCCTAAATCGGCGGGTACTTTAATCTGACACTCTAACTTATGAATGGACAGGATCTCAGTAATTTTTCCATGTTTGATTTATTTCGCATGGAAGTCGAAACCCAGACCGCAATCTTAAGTGATGGTCTCCTTGCCCTAGAAACTAATGCCAATGTGGTGGAAAATCTTGCTGCCCTGATGCGAGCCGCCCATTCGGTGAAAGGAGCTGCCCGGATTGTTCAGGTAAATGCGGCGGTGGAAATTGCCTATGTGATGGAAGATTGTTTTGTGGCTGCCCAACAGGGAAAAGTCACCCTCGGTTCACCAGAAATCGATGCTCTGCTCCGGGGAGTAGATCAATTACTTGCCATCACCCAAATTCCCCCCATCGACCTAGAACAGGGACTATTTCCTGCCGATACCCCCGCAGTGATGACAGCGATCGCCCAAATTCTCCATCCCTCTCTAACTAATCCAACTAATCTAACTAATCCAACTAGTTCTAATACCTCGATCGATCACCCGCTTACGCCCCTAAAGTTACCAAACCCAGAAGTTTTTCCAGAAGTTTTTCCAGAGATTATCCCCGAACCTCTTCTTGAAATTACTCCAGAAGTTCTGCCAAAAATCACTCTAGAGATTACCCCTAACTATGCTCCTGAGGCTAATTCTACTAATTCAGAAGTTACTCCAGATTTTGCTAGTTCGTCTCGATCATCAGACAGTTCGCCAGATAATCCACCTATAAATCCATCTATAAATTCTCCAATAAATCCACCTATAAATTCTCCAATAGCTATTCCCCCAATCAATCCTCAATCAGACCTGCTCAAGAAAAATCAAGATTCTGCCATTGCCCCCAATTCCAGCTTAGACAGGATGATCCGAGTCCGGGCAGATAACCTCAACCGTTTAATGGGGCTGGCGGGGGAAACCTTGGTAGAAACCAACTGGTTACGTCCCTTTGCAGATTCTCTACTCCAACTTAAAAAGCAACAAACCGAACTAGCTTCCCTGTTGGATAAATTACAAACATCCTTGGGCGGCAAGAATTTAGAACCAAACCAACTAGCGCAAATTAAAGCAGCAAGGGATCAAGCCGGAGCCTGTCAGGAATTTTTGCTCGATCGACTGAGTGAGGTGGAATTGTATGCTCGTCGGTCTGGGAATCTAGCCGATCGCCTCTACCGAGAAGTTGTTACCAGCCACATGGCTCCCTTGGGGGATGGAGTCCAAGGATTTCCCCGGATGATGCGAGATATTGCCCGGCAGCTAGGCAAACAAGTCCGGTTTGAGATTTTGGGCAAAGCTACGGAAGTAGACCGAGATATTCTAGAACGGTTAGAAGCTCCCCTCACCCATCTTCTCCGGAATGCGATCGACCACGGCCTTGAAACCCCCGCCGAACGAATTGCCGTAGGTAAATCTCCAGAGGGTACGATTCGGATTGAAGCTGGACACCGGGCAGGGATGTTGTCTCTGACGATTAGTGATGATGGGCGGGGTGTTGATCTAGAAGAACTCCGTCAAAAAGTGATTAGTCGGCAGTTAGCCACTCCCCAGATGGCAGTCCAACTTAGTGAAGCAGAGATCCTCGAATTTTTGTTTCTGCCGGGATTTTCCACTGCCAAGACCGTAACAGAAATTTCGGGGCGGGGTGTGGGGTTGGATATTGCCCAAAGCATGGTGCAGCAGGTGGGGGGAACTCTCCGGGCAGTGTCCTATCCGGGGCTAGGTATGAGTTTTCATCTCCAGTTACCCTTAACGCTTTCAGTTATGCGGACGCTTCTAGTCGAGATCGCGGGGGAACCCTACGCTTTTCCCTTGACCCGGATCGATCGAGTCGTTCAGTTAACCAGAGCCGAGATTCATGTGATGGAAAATCGCCAATACTTCACCGATCGATCAGCAACTAGTGCTGGTGCGGCTACCAACGCAAGTAAAAATTCAAGTAAAAATTCAGCGATGAATCTAACTAAGAATCTAACTAAGAATTCAGTTTCCCATCTAGCTATTAAAACCGAAAGACACATTGGCTTAATCTCAGCAGCTCAAGTATTAACACTGCCCTCGGTTATCAATGACACAGATTTAATTTCGGTAATTGTGGTCAGTGAAACCGGAGCTTATGGTAATGCCTACGGGCTAGTGGTCGATCGCTTCCTCGGAGAACGGGAGCTAGTGGTGCGTCCCCTTGATCCCCGCTTGGGCAAAGTCCGGGATATCAGTGCGGCAGCGTTGATGGATGATGGTACTCCAGTGTTGATTGTGGATGTGGAGGATTTGGTGCGATCGATCACGACTCTCCTCACCAGTGGTCAATTGGATCAGGTCAGCGATCGACAAGTACAAACCCTGACCCAAACTACTCGGAAAATCCTCGTGGTGGATGACTCGATCACTGTTCGGGAAATGGAGCGAAAAATTTTGGAAAATAAAGGTTATAAAGTAGAAGTTGCTGTCAATGGAATTGATGGCTGGAATGCGGTGCGAACTGGAGTTTATGACCTCATCGTCACTGACATAGATATGCCCCGGATGAATGGTATCGAACTAGTCAATCAAATCAAAGGCAACCCAAATTTGAAATCTCTGCCCGTGATTATTGTTTCTTACAAAGACCGGGAAGAAGACCGTTTACGGGGCATGGAAGCTGGAGCTAATTATTATTTAACCAAAAGTAGTTTCCACGATAATACTCTCCTCCATGCGGTGATTGATTTAATTGGCGAGCCTTAATTTGTAGAGCCTTAATTTGTAGAGCCTTAATTTACAGAGATTTATAGAAATTTACAAAAATATTTACTTGGAGAACCTGAACCTGTGAGAATTGCGATCGCCAACGACCTCCCCATCGCCGTAGAAGCTATGCGCCGGGTACTAAGCACTGTCTCTAGTTATGAGCTAGCTTGGGTCGCTACCAATGGCATGGAAGCCGTTACTAAATGCGCCGTAGACACCCCAGATTTAATTTTGATGGATTTGATCATGCCCATCATGGACGGGGTAGAAGCTACGAAGGAAATTATGAATCATTCTCCCTGTGCAATTCTGATGGTGACTGTTAGTGTTGATGGTAACGCAGGGAAGGTTTTTACAGCGATGGGTTACGGAGCTTTGGATGCTGTGAATACCCCCATTCTGGGATTAAGCGAAAAATCTACTGGAAAAGCAGGAACATCTCAGAAAAACTCTAACGGAGGAGCAAAATTACTAGCAAAAATCGCCACGATCGCCAAACTCATTGGTAAATCCGATCGCCACTATCCCCCCTCATTTCCTCCAGTTCTCTTTCCTCCTAACTCCCAACCCCACCCGCCTCTGATTGCGATCGGAGCCTCCGCAGGTGGTCCCCAAGCCCTCGTGACTCTGCTGGAATGCTTTCCCCCAGATCTGCGGGCAGCGATCGTCATTGTCCAGCACATGGATGCCCAATTTGCCCCCAATTTAGCAACTTGGCTAGATCAACAATCTCCTCTACCCGTAAGGATTGCTACAGCAGGGAGTTATCCAGAAATGGGTAAAGTATTATTAGCAGGAACTAATGATCATCTCATTCTGGGCAAAGACTTGGTTTTTCATTACACTGCCGATCCTGAAGATTATGTCTATCGTCCCTCGGTAGATGTTTTATTTGATAGCTTGTTAAAAAACTGGTCGAAGAAAGGGATCGCTGTATTACTAACGGGCATGGGTCGAGATGGAGCAAAGGGGCTTTTGGCTCTGCGGTTGGCGGGTTGGCAGACGATCGCTCAAGATCAAGCAACTTCTGTGGTGTATGGGATGCCCAAGGTGGCGGCGGAAATTGGGGCGGCTATGCAGATTTTACCCCTGCCCTCGATCGCCTCTGCCTGTGTCATGGCACTCCGGAAAACTGAAACCCTCATCTAGTTAATATCTAGTTAATATCTAGCTAGTCACTAATCACAAAAACAGCCCCAAAATAAGCCAAACTTTTTGATCAACCCTGACTACCACTCTCTGGTAATTAGCCTATGCCTGAACCTATACCTGAGCCGATAATTACATCTCAAAATAGCCCGAAAAGCCTAGAGTTAATCCCAACCTCTAGTTGTTCGATTCGGGTTTTATTAGTTGATGACCAGCCAATTATTGGGGAAGCTGTCCGCCGGATTTTGGCAACAGAATCAGATATTAGTTTCCATTATTGTGCTGATCCCGCCATTGCCCTTTCTATGATCCAAGAAGTACAGCCAACGGTTATTTTTCTTGATCTAGTTATGCCAGAAATTGATGGCTTAATCTTAGCAAAATTCTTACGGGCAAATACCGAAACCTGTGAAATTCCTCTAGTCATGTTGTCTAGTAAAGAAGATCCTAAACTCAAGGCAGAAGCATTTGATTTAGGTGCTAATGATTATTTAGTCAAACTGCCAGATAAGTTAGAATTTGTTGCCCGGACTCGCTACCATTCCAAAGCCTACAATAATCTCCAAGAACTAAAGACAGCAACAGCTAAAGCACAATTACAATCCAAAAAATTAGCCGAAACCTTAGAAGAATTACAAAAGGCACAATCGCAAATGATTCAAAATGAAAAAATGTCTAGTTTAGGACAGTTAGTGGCGGGAGTTGCCCATGAAATTAATAATCCCATCAGTTTTGTTCATGGCAACTTATTATATTTAGAGCAGTATATAGGAGACCTCCTAAGAATGCTTAATCTTTATAAAATTAGACATTTTAGTGATGATGTAGAAATCAAAACCCTAGAGAAAGAAATTGATTTATTATTTCTCCTAGAAGATTTACCAAAAATGATGAGATCGATGAAAACTGGGACTAGTCGTATCCGGGATATTGTCTTATCTCTACGCAATTTTTCTCGCATGGATCAATCGGAATTTAAGATAGTAGATATCCACGAAGGCTTAGAAAGTACCCTGATGATTTTACAACATCGCCTCCATCCCCAAGCTAATGATGTGGGTATCAAAGTAATTAAAGAGTATGGAACTCTGCCTCTAGTAGAGTGTTCACCGGGGCAACTAAATCAGGTATTTATGAATATCTTGGTGAATGCGATCGATGCGATCGAATCTAGTTGTATTTCCACAATAAATGTTAATAACACCAACAATATCAACTTAGAATCTCTCGATATTAATACTTTACTGCAACCTAAAGAAATTACACCTAAAGAAATTATAATTAGAACTAGTCAAATTGCTGATGACTGGGTACAAATTTTGATCGCAGATAATGGTATGGGGATGACTGAAGACATTAAGCAATATATTTTCAATCCTTTTTTTACAACGAAGGCGATTGGCAAAGGTACAGGCATGGGATTATCAATTAGTTACCAAATTATTAATGACCAGCACAACGGCAGATTAGAGTGCTTATCCCAACTTAATAAGGGAACTCAGTTTATTATTAAAATCCCGATTCATCACGAGATTCTAATTGGATAATCAAATAAATAACTAATATTAAATTACTCACAAACAACTAATTTCATTGTCCACAACATCGATCGATCCCCAGACTATCTAGCAATAAATCACTCACAGCATTGGCTACGGCAAACTCGCTATAGAAACTTTTCGAGAAATCAAATTCCTGCATCTCTGTCACGATCGCAATCACCAAGGAACCCAGATCATTTTCCCCCTCCATCCGATGCCGCACAAATACCTGAGCTGCACGCTGGGCAATGGATTGATTACTCAATTCTGGCAAAAATTCTGCATCTAACCACGATCGCAGAGAAGTTTCTAGCCACAGTCCTTCTTCTTGGGGATTGGTAGCTGGGGGCAGGGTAATGGCGGCGATCGGTTCAGTCATAGTTTTAATGAATAGTTTTGATCCTAATTTAATCCTAATTTTACCAAGGGCTACCCAGCATCACAAAAGATGACCAGTAGTAGGGATGGGTAAGATTCTGGATATTCAAGTTCCTCAACTCTGGGGGCAGGGTAATACTAGTTTGATTATTCGCTGGATTATTAATTGGATTATTGGCGATATCGTTGACTAAATTAGTTTGAGTAATTAGCTGCCCATTTTCAATGCGGATATTTCCCTGCAACATTGCGATCTGTGCCTGTCGGAGAGCTTGGGCTTTGATGGGGGCAGTACGGAGATAGCGATAAAATTCACTCATGAGGGCAAGAGTTCCTTCATCACTAACATACCAAAGACTTGCCACCACTGTATCTACACCACTTTTGAGAGCCAAACCCCCAAAGCCCAGTTCGGCATTCCGATTCCCGATCGCACTTTGACAAGCACTAATCACCAGCAAACTAACGGGAGGATTATTTAAGCCTAATTTCCCTAGGTCATTAAGGAGGAGTTGACTATCAAAAAATTGAATATAGGAGCGATCGGGACTGCCATCATTAAAACCAGCGTGGGTTGCCAGATGCACAATTTCAAAGGGCTGGCGTTGACGTTGGCTGATCAGATTATTAACGGTAAAGGGTTGGTTCAAAAAAGACTCTCCCCTGCCCCGGTCTTGGGTAATCATTCTTAACTCCACCGGAACCGCAGGTAATGGCTCTTGATTAATAAAAGTGGAGGCCCCCATGGCTAAGATTGGCGATTCTTGCAGGCTTTTGAAGCGAGGATTGATCATGCTAAAGCTGGGGCTGTTGGCAATGCTGTATTTTTCGATCAGGAATTGCTGACCATCGTGAAGGACTGCCATGGGGATCGATCGCAACCCATAGTCAGTGACAAAAATCAGGTTATTAATCTCCTGTCGATCGAGTTGGGGAATTAAGGGATTTATAATCCAGCGATAGAGTTGCCTTGCCGGAGTTAGATAAGACCTCCCCGTTGTCCGTTCTTTGTTATCAATGCGGAGGATCAATTGTCCCGCAGTTTTGAATAATAAATCTCGTTTGGCTTCGACAATACTATGGCGAGCCGGGGGTGCATCGGCAGTTACCAAGAGAACTTCGAGGCTACTGGGGCGGGAAGCTAGATAGACGATCGCACTTTTTTGTCCCGTTTCTTGATCTAGACCAGCTAAAGTTTGCTGCAATTGTTGGAGATTGACCTCCCGCCTTGGGGCATTTTCCCCATAAAACGTTTGCAGATCCTGCTCCCAAGTATTCTCCAGTTGGTTCAGAGCCTGATCCCAGTCGCCGCTTTGAAGATTGGTTGCCACCTGTTCTCTAGCCCGATTGTCCCAGTTTTCATAGTTAGCCATCATCTGATCTGCCATCTGAGTTTCTGCTTCTTGATTGATGTCTTCATCTTCAGGGAGAACCCCTGCCAACAAAGTAGGGATCGATCGAGCTTCGGGATTAATAAAAGAATTAGCAAGATGATCGATCGCCAAGCCTCTAGAATTACTAAAAAAAATACTAAAGATAAACACGCTAAAAAACAGCCCGCAAAATAAAATTCTATTTTTCATAAACCACCTTAGAGTTGCACCCAATCTACTGATTTAGCTAGAGCTAATTATTCCCAGAAATTATCCCTAAAAATTATTCCCAGAAATTAATATTTAACAAAGATTCAATATCACTATTAAACTCCCATCGATCGGGAAATGCGATAGATTGATAATTTTGATTTTTTTTCATCTGCCCCAAGGCAAAATTAAAGGCTTGAGAGAATAATTCTGGACTATTAGCATAGTTCTTGAGGCTGGGAGATTGATCGAGAAGGCCTACAATTTCAAACCGAGTTTGATCGATCGTTTCTTCCCATTCGGTATAATCATATTCACTGTTGACATAGCATCGTTTTAGTAAATGTTCTAATAAAGTTGCTAACCGACTCCGCAGTTCTCGTCTATCTCTACCAGCCAAACTTGCCAATTCCTCTACTAAGTTTTCTACATCAAGACGCTGAAAATCCCCAGCTTTAAGATCAGAAATTGTAGTTTCCAACCAAAGATTCAAATCCTGTTCATACAAAGAAACCAACTGATTTGTATAATTCATAGTCTTTCCCCTCATGGATATGCTACTACATCTGTAATATTTGGCATATTTTTTTGCGATACCTATACTAGAGTTTATGACAGAAAATCTCCGGGATAATTTACTCAACCATCTCCAAGAAATTGTTAGAGAGCGGCATCCTTACCTAGCAAGTGTGGGGCATTTTTATGTCCAAACCTACATCCGGCAGCAGTTATCCCTATGGGGCGAGATAACGATTCATGAGTTTATTGTTTCTGGGAAAGTTCATAAAAACCTGATCCTCAATTTACCCGCCGCTACTCCAGCTAACAGTAATCTCGAAGTTGATCCCTCTCAGCCCTTGATTATTATCGGCGCTCACTATGACGGTGTACCCAACTCCCCCGCAGCCGATGACAATGGGACAGGGGTGGCAGTGTTGCTGGAACTAGCGAGAATTATTGCTGCCCAGCCCTTGGCGTATCCGGTGCAGTTGATTGCTTTTGATCTAGAAGAGTATGGACTATTGGGTAGTGCTGCCTATGTGGAAACCCTCAAAGCCCAAGAGCGACAGGTGCGGATTATGTTGTCCCTAGAAATGCTGGGATACTGCGATCGCACTCCCAACTCCCAAACCTATCCCGCCGGATTAGAGCGTTTTTATCCCAATACTGGAGATTTTATTGCCCTGATTGGTAATTTTTCTTTGATCCTCGATCTTATGAAAATGGGGGGTGAAATTCGTCGCAGTGGGACTCCCTGTGAGTGGTTGCCAATTCCCAATCGAGGGCAGTTGGTTCCGTCAACTCGCCTTAGTGATCATGCACCTTTTTGGGATGCGGGTTATCCGGCGGTGATGGTGACAGATACGGCTTTTATGCGAAATCCCCACTACCACAAGGAGAGCGATCGCCTTGATACCCTAGATTTAGATTTTCTCACCGGAGTCTGCCAAGGTTTAGCCCTAGCTCTCAGGAAACTTTAGTATTTACCTAGGGCGGTTGTAGATGCATAGCAGCTTCTTGAAGAGTAACCGCTACTACAAGAGCAAATTCTGGGACTACCCAATGGGCTTACTACCGGGGTTGACGGCGTGGATATCTTCCGTAGCTAAATGCAGATTTTCGGGGGATCGATCGACCAGCTCGATGGCGGATAGTCCCAACTGGAGAATGATTTCCTTAAATTGACTATTTTCCCACTTCCAGATCGTTGCCCACTGACTGTGGTTAATCATTTCCACCAGACTATTGGGGTTAATTTGCTGATAATCTTTGCCATGACAAACACTCAAATAAAAATCCATCCCTGCCGTGGCTCGATGCCAAAATTCCACCACCCCAGACTTGGCTCTCTGGAGAATTTGCAGGTCAGTGGGTAGGGTAATTAAATCTTCATGAACTGCTGGGTAATCTAGGGTATGATGCTCGATCGTCAAACTGTGCCACAAAATCCCCGATACTTGATGAGTCTGCTGATAACTATGAATGGTTGCCTTAAAATCTTGGTAGGCAGTAAATTTTTGAATTGCTTGGGGATCAACGAATCGATCGATCACCTGATACCCCGAATACCCCACTGCCAAATTCAACCGCTCTCCCTTCACACACGCCAACCTCTCCCGCCGAAGGACTTCAATCAACTGCTGAGTAGTATAAACCTCATTC